>Ga0233432_10006258_pt1 | contig 10185 bp, 9 predicted proteins | sample SI_122_August201_6_FD_179870 | JGI IMG/M metagenome (GOLD analysis project Ga0233432, IMG submission 179870) | Seawater microbial communities from Saanich Inlet, British Columbia, Canada - SI_122_August2016_10_MG | ecosystem: Environmental > Aquatic > Marine > Inlet | place: Canada: British...
TAGCGGTAGGTACAACTGATACAGAATATACCGATCACTATTTAGTAAATCAACAGATCGCCCCAGCAACAGGGGATATGGATCGTGCTTATCTGACACGAGAGTTTATACAGCTTCGTGTTAATTTTTTCTCCGAGTCCACTAATGAATCAAATGACTTAGTTCGGGTTAATCGTAAATATGCGGTTCTTCGTTCTGATAACGCGGTTCATGGATACGGATCTAATTGGGATAAACACCCAAACAACACCGCGAGCGCCTCGTACTCTTCTTCATATACTCCCTGGGATTATACACCTATAAAAGTATCCGCTCCTGGGTCTGTAGCATATAGCTACGCAAATAACGCAGGTTTTACTGAAAGCCCTCAGGTATTAATAAACGGTGCGGTTCAGTCTTTATATGACTATCTCGTTACCGATGTTGGTACTTCGGATATGGGTGCATGGCTTCCAGGGCGTGCTTCAGTCTCTCAGTATATGCCGGGTTTAGACATCTGGGATGTAGAATGGATCACTCACGCCACACCTTACTGGACATTAGGAACCGCTAAAGGCGGAGGATCAAAATCCATTCCTATAACCGTTGTCGACTTTGACGAACACGGTATGAAACTTGAGCAGTACGGGCGGACCTCACAGACTAATTATCAAACCGTAGCCCGAACTAATGTGTTTTTTTATGTCGGAGAAGATATTCCTACATCTCTTGGGAATATAACTGGAGGTGTTGACAGCTCATTTTCCACCTCTCAAGTGCATGCTGATTTCACGATGCTTACCAATGAGGGTAGGGCTATCTCCTATAAAAAAGATTTTAAAAACGCAGTATTTAAATGGAACTCTTCTAGCATCCAAAACGGTAATATGGTGTTTCCTAATTACGACTCGGGCCTTAGTCCTCATGAAGTTGGAACTCGGCGAAACAACGAAATCGTTTTTGATAAGACACCCAAAAACGGCTGGAGCACAGGAACCGGTTCCGGCGCCCCCGGATTTCAGGGGCAGGCTATTCTTAAGATCGGTGGTCGTATAAGCTGGACGAAGTCGAGTGTAGTGGGGAGAACTTTAGGAAATTCCTCACAATATTTTGGTTCGGTAGGTACAAAGATAACACCATTGTTCTCTCACCGAGGTACCAAAATCTGGAAAATAGAAATCACCTATATCGGATGAATGAGGATTTCGAAGACAAGATAGACTCTAACGAGTCGAGCATAGAAACTTTAAAGTCTGAAATAGAGGATATTTTAAACACCCTCGGTGACCTTGAAAATGAAATTTCTGACTTAGGAGCCGAGCCTTTAATAGCTGAAGGGGTGCAGGGTAAGTTCGCTATCCACTGGATTAACCCTTCTATTGAAGCGGAGACAGACTGTGTAGACATAAAAACAGTACAACAGGCACAAAGAGTTTTTTCTCAAGCTTCTATATATCGTGATAAATTTGGAACTACCCGTCGAGTGGTTCAACACGGGGATGTACTTGTTTTAATGTGCAAAAACCCTGGTGAAGACGAGGAAACCCCTGAAGAGTCTGAGGTTTTTGATGACAGCGTAAGCTCCTGTTACTTTATCGGATTGTGTGTAGAGAACGACGACTCCATCCAGCTAAGCCCTGAAGATGAAGACCCTGTGCTCGCTCATACAGAAGACGCCCGGTCGGAAGATCTTTATCAAAAAAGAAATAAAAGGCATTTCATTGCGTGGCAGACTTGCGGCGGCGGTGGTGACAATTTCGCATTTAAAGAGCCCGAATTTGAGAGCGGTACTTTCTGTATCCATCCCGATACTGGTGATGCAACTGGTATAAAATTAAAATTCGAGGATCGTGAAGCCGGGGACCCGCACTTACAGCAAAACGCTTTTGTCCCTCTCCTCCCACCCAGTGTTTACTGCCCTGAAACCGGTGATATCGATGTTATAACAGACGTCGATTTTAATATTACCGAATCAAGTTCAGTAGACGGTTGTAAAACCTACGAGTTCAATTTCACACCGAAACAGAGAACCTTAAAGTTTTCAGGCGGTCTTTTAATCGGGAAAACGTCTGAAGTATCACTAAGCCCAACTGTTAAAACTATATCCGTACCGGAATGCGATTCGTGCCCTGAAGACGATTGGCCAAGCGTGTTTAATTACACCGTGACCGTCACACAAACACCAGCTCAGCTAGCCGCAGCACAGGCACAGGGACAAGACGGTTTTTGCATAACTGAAAACGGAGGCTCTTTTGTACTGACCCGACCCGGAAACCCGTTTGGGACAACCCCCGAAGATGAACGCTGTATGACATGGTGGCATCCCACCCTCTCTAACCCTACTCCGTGCGATGTTCATATCCAATACAAATATATAACTATTGATGAAGTAAACCAGACTTTTAGGTGGTCGGGAGAAGCTCAATCAAGACATTTAGTAAGTTTGGTCAACCCTTTAGAGCATACTGTGACCGGCGGAACTCACACAGTCGTATTTAGACTAACCTGGTAATGAAAGAAGAAAAATCTAAAGGTCTGGGCGATACCGTAAAAAAGGTAACTGATGCCCTAAAAATAAAGCAATGCTCCGCGTGCAAACGTCGTCAGGAAAAGCTCAACCGATTGTTTCCGTACAAACAAAAGCGTACAAATAAAGGGTGAGGTTTTTCCGGATACCATCCTTCACCGGGATCGAGTCGCATCGCGATGACGCCGATCGCGGGTCCCTTCGTGCAATCGAAGGCTGCTTGCCACACGGGCCGGGTGGCGTGCGCTCTGCTCCCGTGTGGGATGAAGTCGGCGATGTCGATATGTTTTCTGAAACAGAGTATAACATGATTTCGGCTGCCGATGACGGGAATGGAAACTCCCTACTGTTTGTATCGCGGCTGGGTCAAATCACAGACCTTGCGATATTATCAACAGAAAATACAGATGTTGGGCCTTTTGGTGCTAACTATCTCGTATCCGATTCTATTGTCCACAACCAGAAAACCGGAGCTATCTCCCCAATCGGTGACAGGAAGTTTGCTGTTGGGGATGGTACGGCTGAAGCTATTTATATAGGCAAAGGACCTCCAGGTGGAAGTGCTTCTGTGTTCCCCGACGAAATATTATACCGTCAGGAGTGGTCTAGATTCCCCAACTGTAAGCATTATGTACAAGGACCGAACAAAACAATTTATGCAGCCGGCAATCCTGAAAAACCTTTAACTGTTTATGTCTCTGAACCTGCGGGTTCGACAAACCCCCATGTAGACTCACCTTACTCTACTGAACTTACACCTCCAGCAAACAAACAAGGGAAGTTAAGCACGGTCGACATTCTCGCGAGTAAAGCGAGCAAGATTACCGCACTCACATCCAACGGGAATCAGGTAATCGTACACACCGACAAGGGGTGCCATGTTCTCTATGCCCCCTCCGCGGATCAGGCGAATACAGGATACCGTGTGGAACAGGCACCTTCCTCTGTTTTCTCTGCTGCAGTCTCACCTCGAACCGCTTTATCTGACAACGGATCTATGATCTTTTGGCTGGGGCATGACGGCCAAATATATAAGGACGAGTCCGCTGGTCGAGGGTCGGAGGACGCTAAAAAATTTACCGATCCTGGACAGGCAAACTGGAAATCTAAAGGTATATGGGAGAAATCACACCCTAAAGACCTGTCGGACTCTTTCTCATTTTATGACCCTCAGTCTGGGTATTATTGGGTTTTTATAAGATCACTGGCATCCCTGGACTATGCCGGTTCTTTAAGCCCCAACAGACCTACTATGCTTGAAGCTTTACCCGCGGCTCCAAGCACCCCAGGAAATTTACAAACCTCCACTGTTACGCCGGCTGAACCTTTAGATTTAATCGCTTTACCTCAAGCCCCTGCACAGCCTACAAATCTTCAGTCGCTGGTGCAGGCTCCTAGCGCCCCCACAGATTTAATAGCTCTACCCACTTATGCACCCGCTCCACCTACTAACTTAGTAGCATTTTTAAATCCCCCGCGTACCGGGCCAGGGTCATTAGTCGCTAGCCTGCTGCCTCCGGTCGCGGGTCCGGTCAACCTAACTACATTAGAATTTTTAACCCCACCACTTACCGGGCCCGGGTCGTTAGTCGCTAGCCTACTGCCTCCGGTCGCGGGTCCGGTCAACCTAACTACATCAACGAACCCGCCTGCTGCAGGCCCGACTAATTTAAATACTAGTTTGCTCGCTCCTGCTGCAGGCCCGACTAATTTAAATACTAGTATGTTCGCTCCTGCCGCAGGCCCGACTAATTTAAATACTAGTATGTTCGCTCCTGCTGCCGGCCCGACTAATTTAAATACTAGTTTGCTCGCTCCTGCTGCCGGCCCGACTAATTTAAATACTAGTTTGCTCGCTCCTGCTGCCGGCCCGACTAATTTAAATGCCGGTCCCTCTGTCTTTGAGTGGACGCAGTCGGACGCTTATGATGAGAAAGACTCGCTTCTGGGGGTTTACGTAGTATTTAACTCGAGCCAGACCCCTCTTAATTCGGGCGACTACACATGCGGCCGTAATGCAAGCAATATAGTACCCGCGACAACCCAAGCTGAATTAGTCGATACAGGGACCGGATCTAACAGCGTTAACCCAAACATGAATGCGTGGTATCCGGATGCCACTAGATCCGCTAGAGCGCTTTCATATAATAACGGTGCGGGTAATGACCAGGATGCTGTATGGGTTGGGTTTAACTACTTAGATACACGAAATCTAGACGACTTTAACCAAAATACGAAGCAGTGGGAAAGCATTAGCGGCACACAACATGCTTGGTCTTTTGATCAGCAGTGGGCTTACCCACAGCACAGTAGCCCGGGTGGGCGTACTCTCTTTCTAGTTTATAACCCGAACCAAGGACGATACTGTGTACTTGCCGCAAGCTGGAAAGATACAGTAGGCGGCCAGGCCGTGAATAACGGTTCCTACTCGGATTTTAATATTCTAAGTAAGCTGAACCTTTTTGATAATGCGACGGACGCAAACAATCCTTATGGATCTTACTCTTTTACTTACGGTATAATGAGGTACAGTGTTCATGTCGGAGATGGACTTTTGGACAGCGCAGTGCCTAAAATAACTAGTACAACCGATACTTATTTTAAATACACTATACCTAACAGCAATGTTCAAGGTTTGAGCCTTTTTGCGGAAACGAACGTTGTTATGTCAACTTTCTAAAAAATCAACCGATTGAAAAAAAACTAATTTAAAAACAAAATACTGACTATGGCATCGATTACTTTAACATGGACCGCTTCTGACACTGCGACTGGTGGAACACCTACTCACTACGACATTTACCGGGCGCTGGGTGACGCGACTGAACAGGTGGTGGACGATTCCAACAATAAAATTGCTGAGGTAGTCGGCACTGTCTTAACTTACGATGACTCAAATGTTGCGGCGGGTTCGTCTTATTCCTACACCGTCATCGCTAGAAACGCGGGTGGAAGCAGTGCACCTGCCGACAATATAACCGCTAAGAATATTCTGGCTTAAGCCTGATGGGACTCACCACTCCAGCAGGGTTTGGAGCCTACGCTTTTAATGAGCGTACAAAATCCTTAGCCGGCCCGATTACGAACGAAGACATTACAGCGGTCGCTAACCGAGAAAATTCATCTGAAATTTACTGCGTAACTTCGGATCGAAAAATCAAGAAGACAGACCTTCTTGATTTAAACGATGCGGTGTTCCCTGACTTTATAGACCCTTTTACTGACCTTGTCACACCGATCACTGACGGCGTTATTGCGTCAGAATCCGGACAGGGCTTTCACTACCGCGGCCTTTATCGTGCGGCTCCGTTTGAGGACGAAAGCACCGCTGATACAGCTATAAACGACCCCCTGTATTTCCCGGATTCTTACTTAGCGATCACTGAAACTCATTGGATGCATCTCGGTGATGAGCATAATGAAAAACAGATTCACCGTGTGGACCTGTCATTTCATAAAAACTCATGCGGTCATCTTTGGCTTTACGTAAAAAATGAATCCGGGAAAATATCCGGGCAGTATAAAGGCATGCTGAAAGAGCATATGAAAGTTTTTACCAACATCCGAGGACGACGGTTTAAAATTCAAATGCTTATAGCCACCCATAGAAACTTCCCGTGGGCACTACGGGAAATGACAGTGGGGCACCTCTACGGAAAAAGTTTTTAGGCAACCTGAAGAGTCCACAGACTCTTAATATCTTCGTCAACTATAGCGTCAGCGTAGCTGTCGTTTGTAGTACTAGCGTCAGCATGTCTTAAGAATTTCTGGGATATGTAAATCCCTTCGGTACTCGCTATATAACTTCCGAACAGTTTTCTTAACTCATGCAACGGATTCGCTCGCTCCCATCCGATCTCGCGAAGTTGATCCAGGCATTTTTTAAATGCGGTATTTCCTTTATCCACTCGATTACCTATTAGATAATCATCGCCCAACGCCTTATTAATAATAGCTTTAGCTATCGAGCTTGAGCCCATGGTAAACCCCTCATGACCACCTTTTGGTTTAAAGGAATTTTCGGATACTATATTAACACGCGCACGAGAATCTCCAGAGCCTAGATCAAACCAATCCGCTCTAGCATGATAAATCTCATTCCGGCGGAGACCGAAATAAAGAGCTAAGCCGATGAGCGTATGCGTATCACCATCGGTCTTTGGCCAAAGGTCGAAGGTCTTTTGTATGAGGTCAAGGGCCGGAAGTCGGTACTGTTTCTTTAAACCGCGAAAGAATTCCTGCCTTTTAACGCAATCAACGAACTCCAAATTATAGCCTTCGAATATCGAAAGTCGGGTGAACACAGCCTTCATCCCACGAATAATGGAGTTTAGAGTCCTCTTTTTAGAAGCGATTAAAGCCTGATCGGTTATACCACGAAGGCTTTTTAACTTAAAATCGCGGAACATATTGTCATTAAGCTTCCCCAAATCAAAGCCATCAACTTCTTTTTCTCCTGTTACAACCCGGGCAAATCGTTTGAGCCCGTCTGCATAATTTTTTAAGCAGCGTTCACCGACCCCAGAGGAAATCCGATTGTCCTTTAGAATCTGAACTACCTGAGAAATGGTAGGAGTGGGATCTTTAGATGTGGCGAATTTCTTCTTATTATACATCTCCAGAACTTCTTGATAAGGATTAAGAATTAGATGAGCTCGAATTTGATCGGCTAGCTCTAATGCTTTTTTCTTTTCGGTTCCGAGAGGCCAATAATTTTGAACTCCTCCGAATTGACTTTTATATGTCCAGCTACCTTTTTCCGTCCTCCGGAAAATCCGCGTACCCGAACGGGAACGCGCGACTGAATTGTGACTGCTTATGGTGTGTGGCATGCCATTATATTTACTCTGTTTTTTCATTTTGTCCAGTAATCATGCGGGTTTTCATTATATGCATGGTGCCTGTATACGATTATGAATCTAGTACCCCATGGATGTGGGGGTTCGACCCTTTCCTCGGGTATATCCTTGATTATCAACGATTTGACACCAGTGCGTTATTTTGTTATACATAGTGTTAACGCAGGAATGTGACTGAATTGCAACTGCTTAATTTATATTAGGGATATGAAAGATTGGTTGGAAAAACAAAAAATGCAGGAAAACGATGTGCTGGATTCGGTTGGAATTCAAGCAAGACAGATAGCGGAGGATCTAATTCCACAGATTAGATTATGTGCACTGGAAAATGAGAATATCTCGGACATTCTGATTAAAGTGCACTTCGAATTCGACAGCGAAAAGACTGAGATATGGTCAGAGGGTGCTGTGAATTTTCCTCCAAAACAGAGCACATCTGAACTTCACGCGATTACCTATGTCGAAAAACAAGACCTCGAAGGTTCTTGATAAGCTAGGGCTGACCAAGGAAGAAGTCCGTGCGGCTTTTTCTGTGGAGAAACCAGCATCTGAAAATAAACCTAAAAAAGGTTACCTATTTCGCGCAGACCAAGCTCGCATGAGTAAACGCATGAAGCGCTGGAATAGTATGATTTTTGCGAGGTTTATGGGAGGAACTCACCCTAAGGACATCGCGGATGCCATTGGCGTGACCGAAGAGTCTGTTCGTGTTCGGCTACGCCGGGCTAAATTCTTTTCGAATTAAATAAGATCCCACGCCTCTTTATACTTCTCGAATTTGGCGGTCGACTCCGGGTTGTCCGGGTAAAACCATAGCGAGACTTTCCCGTTTAAAGCTTTGCAGGGGATTATGTACCAAAGGTCAGCGTTTTTTAAATAGACCGCTAAGATATCCACTTCACGACAATCAATCGGCTTTTTCGAGCTCTGTCCGGTGCCCGCTATTATTTTATAGCGTCCGAATCCTTTACGGTCCTCCTGATTCTTAGTCGTGCCTTTAATCTGCACCCTTTTAAGGCTCCCCTCCGAGCTGAGGATACAGTCGACAGGTAGGTTATCACCCGCCGGTATGTAAACCCCGTGCCCGAACTCTAATGCTTTGGTAAAAAACTGATACTCCCAGAGAGTGCCAAGCGATTTATTACTTGTCATTTTTTACCTAATATTACCCAGCACTTCCTTTTTTCACTTCGAGCAACCCACGGGAATCCCTTGGATAGCATGTGACTCATACCCCAGCCTAGTTTCTTAGGGCTTAGCTCTTTTAAAAGAATACGGTTAAGCTCGTTCGCAGATAAAACTACCATAAGCTCAGAGCAGGTACCTTCCCAACTATCATCCTTTAGTGTGCGCCGAAACATGGAGAGAAGTTCGATGATGTGGGAATAACGGCTGTCCGCTTTTGCCTGAGACTCCAGGTCAGGATTTATATACGCTTTAACGCCAAACCTTACCTCCCTCAGTTCTTCTGGAATGTCGTAGTCCAAAAGCCAACGGGCGAAGGTCGGAAGCTCTTTCTGCACTATACCTTTGGTCTCCCATTTAAAATTAAACCCGTTTTTACACTTAAATAGCATGAGCTTATCTTTGATGCTCATGTCTAAATCTGGAAGTAGTCTCATCGAAACCGGGTCGTCGTTTAGCGTTATGCTGATACGCCCTCGCCAATAAGCCCGTCCCGCTTTAAGAAACTTTCCTTTTATTAAAAAAGTGTCATTGGCTATATGTTCCTTCAATCTAGCCGTGAACGCGGTGTGCATAGATGCGCTAGCTGTTGGGGCCTCATCGTCCACTAACCATGCACCGAACTCGAAAAGATGATCCGTCCAGTCATCTTTACCGGTTAAATAATCCGAAGCCTTAATCCCACCGCCGAACAAGCCGCCTAGTATCACACTGTTATACAAGGTCTTCCCGCAATTAGGTGGACCCACAAGAAAATGTGCATGCCCACGCTTTGGCTGGCCGGCGTATGCATTGGCGTATGCATACGCCAGCCAAGTCAGTTCGTGTTTCAGTTGTTCGTCCCCTAGCATGTGAGTCATCCATGCGGCGATTGTGGGAAAGCCTTCCCCCCAAGCACCTGATGAATCAGCCGGAGAAAGAGGTCTAACGCGAGCGGTGTTAAAGTATGTGTTATTCTCGTGCTTCACAATTCGGCTTTTAGTAAAACAGAAGGGGACACCAGCCTCTACCCGCTTACTAGTGTTAATCATGTGCAGAGCCCTCCGAGCCTCACTTACATTCTCGCTTCGGCCGGGTCGGGAAGTTAGATCATGGCGACACTGCAGATCAAGCAGAGTGTCATCCTTATTGTTGACTAAAAAACCACCGGTCTCATCTTGAATGAAATAATTTTTACCGTCGGTCCAATAACTCTTTATGGCCTCACCTATCCGGCCGACTTCATACTGTCGCACAAACCCCGCGCTTAATATTTCGGACCATGTATAGAACCCTTTCGGCATGTTAAACACCTGCATTCCAGCTTCGCGAACAATGGCGGAGTTTACCGTTTTATGCTGCCCGCCCGGATCCCAATAAGTCGGACCACGGCTTCCTTCCACAAATTCACCGGGCCATTCATGATTAGGCCAGACTTTTTTAACCTCTTCGAATACAACGTCCAACGGTATAGTCGGGCCTTGAGCTGTGAAATCAGAGCTTTTCGACTCCTCGTACTGCCAGTATTGGAGCATGCTCTCTGAAATTCTAGCTTTAGGGACAACCGGACGCCAGTCTTCGCCGTGCAAAAGGTAATGCTGCTTCTCAAAATTACCCATGTCGAAACCACGGGCGATAGCATCCCGACCGTCTAGC
>Ga0233432_10006260_pt1 | contig 10183 bp, 11 predicted proteins | sample SI_122_August201_6_FD_179870 | JGI IMG/M metagenome (GOLD analysis project Ga0233432, IMG submission 179870) | Seawater microbial communities from Saanich Inlet, British Columbia, Canada - SI_122_August2016_10_MG | ecosystem: Environmental > Aquatic > Marine > Inlet | place: Canada: British...
CTCAGGATCTGATTCACCCCGGAGCTCGCGGAGCGATCATGATGGGAGAGAATCTGGCTAGAAGGCTTGAGGGATTCGTCTAGTTTCTGGAGTCGTGAGCCCTTCACTTCCAGCCTAATTCGAGGGGCAAGGCGAAGCCTCGACTGCTGTGCATGGTCGTGCAGAATCCGGTTTCGCTTGCTCCTAGGAAACTGAATTTCTCGTAGTGATGAACAGCTCCATCTGAAGTTGAGAAGTTAGCCGTGGTTTCTATGAAGGGTTGGAGAAACCAGCCTGGCATCCCGCGATTGGTGCCCGCTCGGTGGCCAAAGCCAAGGGAGCCTGGCCACTGGGGAAGGTTCTTATAATTTAAGATTTCACCTTCTCCGGATAGAGGGGCATGGGTTGTGGCATAGGTTGTGTTGCCGTATTTGAATAAAGTATCTGAAATCAGAACGTCGAAGAAATAATCGTTTGCGCCGGTTTGGGAGGGACGAAGTTGAAATGCCTCTCCCACGCGATTGATTCGAGATTGGACTTGCGGACCCTCAAACCACATTGTGCTGTGATTGCCGGGGTAAATCATATAGGGAGATTGTGGAATTCCTGTCCACAGACCGAAGTTACCAGGGTCAACGTCATCGAGGTTGAAAAGGTTTCTGTTTGGGTCGGAGTAAAGTTTTTCTGACTCGGAGGTCTCCCAATAGGGCAAGGCAAGGGGGCAAATCATGGACGGGTTGAGGCTATCAGAAAGATAAGTCCTCAGGAGGGGTCTGAAATCAAAAGTATTTGTCCCTTCTCTCCTGGCAAGCATGCTACCTTTCGCACGTCCTTCATGATCGAGGTGGTAATCGTTGAAGTCATGGGCATATAGGTTTAAGACAAGGTTGATGTTCTTGAGGCGCGTCATGCATTCGGCGTTCTTGGCGAGATACACAGTTTTTTTCAGACCCGGGAAGAGTAGGGAAAGCAGGACTGTAAAAATAGAAATGACGATGAGGAGTTCGACGAGAGAGAATGCCTGTTGAAATCTTGGGTGACTCCTGAAGTCGAAGAGACGAAATCTGTCGCCTTTGTTCATCGTACCGACGAGTGAGTAAGAAAAGAAGATCCCAGAGGATTAGACCGAATAGTGGTTCTCAAAGCAGAGGCAAGAGTGATCTTATAGCAATTCTGGTCAATGGGAAGTATACGATCGAGGCGTCATGATGTATTATTGACTCAGACGACAGTGAGTTCGTTTGGCAGCAGCATTGTGTTGAAGAGAGGGTTTCCTGAGGCCTCCAACGACCGTAGATGGTTTGCTTTCTGCAGTTTTTAGGTGGCGTATTCCAACATTTTCTTTCGGTAATGTCGATAATTTTCGAGTGTTACCTCAGGAGGCACGCCATGATCGCAGGTTGGGATATAACCTCCCCTGCGCTTCATGGTCGGCATGATACGATCAAGTTCTCGGTCGATGGCGTTGGGTCCTTCTGCGAGGATTCTTTTGTCGATGCCCCCGGACATAACGAGGTAGGGGTGTTGTCTTCCGATCTCTACAATGTCACATCCTGAAGCCACTTCGAAGGGGCTCATGACGTCCATCCCAATCTCTTCCCTGTATAGGTCGATAACGGTGTGAGCTGCCCCATCGGTGTCGACTTGGACATAGAGGTGCCGGTTTTGGTCAAGTTGCCTTGATCTGAGGTTATTGATCAGCTGTTGGTAATATGGAAAGAGAAACTCTCTGATCATTTCAGGTCCAATGAGGGGGCCAGCATTGTAGCAGATGTCTTCGGCGAAGAAAATTTCATCTAAAGTGACGTGCTTCTGGTTGTATGCAGTGACAGCATCGGCCAGTTCAAGCCAAGTTTTCATGCAGTCATGCAGAAGTTCCGGTGAGTCGTAGAAAGCGTAGAGGAGTTCTTCTGGACCCATAAGACTACGAAGGTACATGTAGCCGCCGATAACTCCTTGGCAGATGATCTTTCCTTTTTGAGCTTCAGTCTTGGCTTTCTCGAGTCTATCTTGAAGGAGAGAGTAGCGTTTTTCTGATTCAGGATCGAGTCGCCATTTGACCTTCTCCTCCCATGTCTTCTGATCCTTCACGGGGTGGTCGAGGTACTCAGGCATGAATCCTTGGCGACGACCCTTGAAAACCAAGAGGTGACGACCGGCTTTGTCCTGAATGATCTCTGTGTTATCTTCTCCATCTCGAATCCATTTCTCCTCAAACTCTGGTGTGAAGGCGGCTTCGCACCACCCGAGGCCTCCTAGGGAAAACTTCCCACTCGGGTCAAATCCGAATTCCTTGGTCAGATCGGTGCCTTCAAGAAGTCCCTGTTCTTTCCAAGCTTCGAGAGAGTAATACCCAAATTCGCGCTGGGGGATGGGCGCATTAGGTTTCAGGGCATAGACGTCTCTGTCGAGGATGGCTTCAGAGCACATCTGATCTCTAGGGATCATGCAGTGGATGCCATCGGGAGTACCCCTCTGGTAAGGTGTGGAGAGTGAAAGGGTCATGGTATCTTCCGAGTATGATTCAGACCCCCCACTCCTTGCGAGCGACGGCGATCGGTTTATCTTTTCCTTTTCCATAGTGACCAACAGGCTCGGTTCCGACCCAACGTTCATCAATAGGGTCTGAGGCGGGTTGGAAGCGTATGTCGCAGGTCAGTCGGAGGTAGTCGGTTGTGTTTCGGAGAGAGCCGTGCATCAGGTGCATTCCCATCAAGATGATATCTCCGGCTTGATAATCTCCTACGAGCCATTTTGATCCTGAGATTTGACTGATTTCCAGGTAGTCTTTTCCGAACCAGCCTTCAACACGGTCCCGGTCAACATCCATCTGACCGTAGGTCTTTCGAATGCGTTCCATCGTTTTGATGGCATGTGACTTATCTAGTAAGACCATGGGTCCGTTTTCTCTTGGTATGTCTCCCATGGGCACCCAGGTGGTGTGAAGACTTTCGGACCCTCTTCCCATGTAGACATAATCCATATGAGCCCCGGTTCCAGCTACTCCAGGGGGAACGGCTCGGGCCCATTTGTAGTCGAATGTTCTGGCGGGTTCGTCGAAGAGCTTTTTGAAGAGACTGAAGAGAGTCGGGTTTTCAACGGTCGCAAGAAAGTCCGGATGATGGGTGATCTCGGCTTTCCCCATCATGCCGATGGCTTTTCCTTTTGGGTTTTCGAAAGTGCTATCTGGTGTCAGAGCATCTTTTGATGACATGAACTTTAGCATTTGCCGACGGGTATTGAGAACCGTTTCTCTTGGAATGGCCTGCCTTACGCAAAGGTAGCCATCTTCTTTGAGGCGTTGACGGAGTGTGTCCGTTGGTTCGTCGGGATAGGATGAACGAATTTCAGTTAAATGCTTTTTGGGGTCGACGAGGTCGTTTCCGAGGTAGAGATCTGTGGTCATGAATGAGGTACATGTATTGAATTATTAAGTTTCATGATGAATGATTTCCATAATGGTTAAAATAGGTGTATTGGTCAAAAATTGTGTTATTTGGTAATTGAAGAGCTCGTTTAGAGATGTCGCGACTGGAATTCAGAAGCTCTATCGTCCTCCGGGCGCGTCATTTCCTCCTGGTCGAGATCTTGGGGCCTATGGGCTCCTTCATCTCATGGAGGGAAGTGGTTACTACTGGGATCCGATAGTAGGGAAGAGGCGGCTGAAGGGGAACGAGGTGATTGTGTTGTTCCCGGGCTTGCCCCATGCTTATGGGCCGGAGTTACCCACCGATCATTGGGTTGAACAGTTTGTGGTATTTGATGGTCCCATCTTTCGTTCTTTTGAGGAGGAAGGCTTGCTAGTTCGCGACAGAACGATCGTGGACCTTGAGGGAGACTCAAAATGGGCTTCTGCTTTTTATCAGTTCATTATTGGACTTAGAGATGGAAGGAGTGTTCTTCGTTTAGAAAAGGGAGTGGCTGATCTCCACGTCTTAATCGTGGGTCTTATGACGGCCCATACTAAGGCCGACTCTTGGGTTGAGCAAGCCGTTGAGAGATTGGGAAAGAATCTTGCTGGAGATTTGGACATGAATCTTCTCGCAGCTGAATCTGGTATGGGAGAGCAAGCGTTTAGAAAGGCCTTCAGGGCAGAGACGGGGTTCGCTCCTTATCAGTTCAGGCTGAGGTGCCGTTTGGAGTGGGCTAGGGGTCTTCTTCTCAAAGGAAGTGATGGTCTCGAAGTGATCGCCAGAGAATGTGGTTTTTGTGATCACTATCACTTCAGCCGTCAGTTTAAAAAAGTTTTTGGTCTATCTCCTGGAGCCTATCGGAAATCTCAGGGGGTTGGTTCTCGTGGAAAAGAATTGCAGCGTAGAAAAAAGCTCTGAAGGTGGTCTGCTTGGATTGGGCTAGTGTTGGCTCGGTTGGAGGAACCTCGTTTCGTCTGATGTCAGGGTGAATCTTCAGGATAGGATATTGTGGCATAGATCGTGGACAGGTCCGCGGCCAATCGTTCAACTGAATAATGATTGGCGATATGGTTTCTGGCGGATGTTGAGACTCTATTCTTTTCGTTGAGCCATTTAAGCAGGATCTGGATTTGGTTTTCTTCTTCTCCTGCTCTATACACAGCGACAGGCTCTCCTTTGGGAAGTATGTCGTGAGATCCTCCCACATCTGTGCATAGGACCGGGGTGCCAGAGGCGAGGGCTTCAAGGATGGCTACGGGAGTGCCTTCGTTGAAGCTGGTATTGATGAGAGCACCAAAGGAAGGTATCATGTTGGACATGTCTTTTTCCCATCCAGTGAGGAAGACACAGTCTTCGAGATTCAGTTCCTGAATTTTTCTTTGAACTTCAGTTCTGAGGGGTCCATCTCCAACCATGACGAATCCGACCATTGGGTTGAGTTTCTTCATGTGAGAAGCGATTTTGAGCAACCCCTTAGGGTTTTTGATTTGTGTCATTCGACCAACCCACCCAATCCAGTGAGTTTTGTCTGCTTTAAAGCGTTGATTGAACTCTGTGCTGAGATCACTTGCGACATATGGGAGGAGATGAAGGCCGAGGGGAACGATCTCCATTCGGTCCTGACGAGTATTGAGATAGGTTGAGATCTCTTGCGCGAGCGTTGGACTGAGGGTGATGAGGTGGTCTGTGTGGCGACTGAGCCAACGCTCGACCGAGAGGATAAGCTTTGTCATCAGTGGGCCGAAGTATCCTCTGAAGACATGGCCATGGTAGGTGTGAATGACTTTAAGTCTTGGAAAGCCTTTTTTGAGTCGCTTGCTTTTTGCGATCAGTGCAGCTAGCCTTCCGAGGAGTCCTGCTTTTGCGGTGTGGGTGTGGAGAATGTCATAAGGTTCCGATGTTAGAAGCTTCACCATCTGCTTTAGGCAAGATAGGTCTTTCAGTGGTCGTATGGGTTGGGTGAGATTGCTGAGGGAGATAACGCCTTTGTCATCGAGAAATCGATGGTCCCCCTCTCCAGAGCCAACTGGGCCGTGAACGAGAGTGCAGTCGTGGCCACGACGTGAAAATTCAAGATGAAGATGCTGAGCTTGGTGAGATGGGCCCCCGATGTTGAGTCGAGTGATGACCCTCAGTATTTTCACTTTTCAGGTGTTTGATGTGAGGGCGTTAAAGCGGTCCACAAACCCTTTCATTGTTTCCGAATTGGGTCGGATGCCTAGGCGGTGAGAAAAGACGTGAGGAAGAAGGTCACGCAAGGCAGATGTGGAGAGATGCTCGTGACCTCTGAGTTGTGAGAGGCAACTGCCCAGCTCCAGCCATGCCTTCCAGGCGCGAATGCTCTGTGGGTGGATGCCTAGGGCTCCTTGTTCTTCAAGTTCCCCTAGGTGGTTTTGGAGTCCGACAACGACTCTCTGCCAATCTTCATCAACAGGCAGATGCTGGTGTGAGGGCAATGTGATGGGGGTTGAGTTGGCCTTTTTTTTGTCTTGTCCAAAGGTATGACCAAGGACTGCATCCAATTGTTCCCCCTGTGGGGCAGGGAACGAAAGGCTCATCCCGAAGCGGTCGAGTTGGGACATGGGCAAGAGGTACGTTCCGTCGTGATCAAATGGATTCTGTGTGGCGATCAGAAAGAAGTCTGGCGGAAGAGCCAAGTGATTTCCGTCAATTTCCACTCCTTTTTCTTCCATGGCTTGAAGGAGAGATGACTGAGTACGTGGCAGGGCGCGGTTGATTTCGTCGACCATCACGACTCGATGAAAAATGGGCCCTTTTCTGAACTCTAATTTGATGGGCTGATCTGAGACCAAAACCTGAGAGCCCAGAATGTCAGTAGGGGTTGTGTCAGAAGTCATTTGGACTCGAGCCCAATCTCCGGCCATCTTGCCAAGGCAACGGGCCAAGCTTGTTTTTCCTGTTCCGGGAGGGCCTTCGAGGAGGATGTGTTGGGAGCTCCAGAAAGCAGAGAGGAAAAAGTCGAGGGTGGACTCGGGGATGCAGAGTTCTTCTGCAACTCTGAGAGAGAAGTCTTTCCGGAAAGATTGAAGCTCGGAGATCAAGATTCGTCGCCTTCTGTGCTGAGCATGGCTTCGACAAAGTCTTCAGGCGAGAAGTCCATCAGGTCTTTCTCGCTCTCTCCCAAGCCTACATATCGAATGGGAATGCCGGTGCTCTCTACGAGTTGAAGGGCAACGCCTCCTTTTGCGCTGCCATCCATTTTTGTGAGAATGATGCCGCTGAGAGGAGCGACCTCAGAGAAAAGCTTGGCCTGTTGTACGGCGTTTTGGCCAGTGGTGGCGTCGACGACTAAAAAGACTTCCTCGATATTCCCGCCCTGACGTTCGGCCGTGCGAAACATCTTGGAGCACTCAGCCATGAGGTTCTTTTTATTGTGGAGCCGTCCGGCGGTGTCCATCAGTAGGTAGTCTGCCTGCCTTGATTTGGCTGCCTCTACGGCATCAAAGACAACCGCTGAAGGATCTCCCCCAGCTCGGTGACGCACGATCTGGGCCCCAGATCGATTGGCCCATAGTTCCAGCTGTTCTGCCGCGGCGGCGCGGAAGGTGTCGCCAGCTCCATAAAGAACAGAGAAGCCATTTTCTTTAAGGCGAAGCCCTAGTTTGCCAAGACTGGTTGTCTTGCCGACGCCGTTGACTCCAAGAAAAAACCAGAGGGCTGTGTCTTGGCCAACCCCAGGATCTTTGGTTGTTTTTTGAGTAGGCGTCAGGGTACGGATCATTCGTTCTTTTAGCCAGACGAAGGCTTTGTCGGTGTTGTCGAGTTCGCCGGACTCAGCGGCGTCGTTCATTTCTTCGATGATCTTGTTTGAAAGTGAGGGCCCGAGATCTGCCATGATCAGGCGGTCTTCGAGGTCTTCTAGGAAGTCTTCGTCGAGTGTTCCTCCGCGAAAAAGTCCTCCAAGGCCCATGGCCTGTCGGGTCTTCTTTAGCCCATTTTTAAAGGAGCTTAGCCAGCCGGGCATTAGCTTTCCTCTTCTGCAGGTTCTAAGGAATCGGGCTCGAGCTTCTTTCTGATTCCGTCTAGGACTCCGTTGACGAACGAGGAGGAGTCAGATGAGCCATACTCCTTGGCTACTTCCACCATTTCGTTAATGGTGACTTTTGATGGGACCTCGTGCATGTAGAGCATTTCGTAGACGGCTATGGACAGAATGGAACGCTCAACAACTGCTAGTCGTTCAAGATTCCAGTTGGTGAGATTTTCAGAGACCACTTTATCGATCTGATCTTGGTGAGTCAGGGTCCCTTCGATAAGCTGTCTTGCGTATCCGGCAATGCCCGTTTTGACTTTCAGGTAGCCAAATTGAAGTGTCATGGCCTCTGTGAGATCTGCGGAGGGGTTGAGGCGCCACTCGTAAAGAAAGCGCATTGCAGCGAGGCGGCCCTGGCCACGTCGACTTTCCAGGGGTTTTGACATTGTTAATGAGCTCTCGTGAGGCTGAGCGTTAAGTTAAAAAAAAGCTTTTTTGATCAAGGCATGAAAATCTTCTTGATCCGGCAGAGGTACAGGTAAATTGCTTTTTTTCTAGCCCTTTAACGGATTTTCGGTGCCTTGATGGAGTCCTCTTTCCTATCTAGACAAGGATGGACCGGCTCTAGAATTTTTCTTTTGACAGGTTGCACCGCTCTTTCTCTTGATCAGGCTTCACAGGTTCAATTCCCGCAAGGAATTTATTCTCAATGCCGACCAGATCAAGTTCATTGAGGAAACTCCAGACACCTTGATAACCCTTATTAACAATGAAAAACTGCTGGTCGACGAGCCGGCTGAGGACGTGGTGCGACTCGTGATGGGATATGTCAGGGCCATCCGTCAGCCCTCGGAATTTATGGGCCAACCTTTTTCCATGAGGCAGGAATAGCGTGGATTTCGCAACGTTCATCGGACTGGTGATGGGAACCCTTATGCTCCTCATGGGGATGGGTTTCGATTTCAATTCAATGCAGTTCGATCCCGGGAAGCTAAGCGGTTTCTGGGATTCTCCTTCCATGGTTATCGTGATTTTGGGCTCCATGCTGGGCTCAATGATGATGGCTCAGAACCTGAAGCAGTGGACAACGTCAATAAAAGCGTTGAAACTCATTTTTTCAGTGGCGAAAGTATCTGCCAGCGAGTTAATTGATCAGCTAGTGACTTTTGCAGAGACAGCTAGGCGTGACGGGATTCTCGCTCTCGAAAATGTCACCGATGACATCGAGGATGACTATCTGGTTCGAGGAATAAGGCTGGCTGTCGATGGGACTGACCCAGAGCTCATTGAGGGCATCATGGAAACAGAGCTCGAGATCATGGAAAAGCGGCACATGGAAGTCGTCACTTTTTGGAATCTGGTTGGGAAATATTGTCCTACCTGGGGGATGATGGGGACACTGATCGGACTGATTCTTATGTTGGCGGATATGCGCCCTGAGACGATTGGACCGAACATGTCTATCGCCCTGCTGACAACTTACTATGGCGCGATTGTGGCCAACTATCTTGCTATTCCTGTCGCGGATAAGCTCAAGAGTCAGCATGAAAAGGAAGATCAGGTGAAAAATATCATCCTTAAAGGTGTCATGTCTATTCAGTCTGGAGATAACCCAAGAATCGTTCAGCAGAAATTGATGATATATCTTCCTCCCAACGAACGAAATTTCGACGGATAAGGCTTTCCTTTGGCGGCTAAGCAGAAATGTCCAGAATGTGAGGAGGGAGCACCTTCATGGCTCGTCAGTTATGGTGACATGACGACGCTTCTGCTCTGCTTTTTCGTGTTCCTTCTGGTGACAGCCAAGGTCGACGTCGACAAGTTGAGTGCGGCATCTGGTTACATGGCCCATAAGATGGGTCTTCTTCCTGCCAATACGCGTAACGATTCTCAAACCAAAAGGGAAGATGCGGAGAAAGGCGTTAAAGGTGATCAGGATCAGACCTTGAGTATTGATGAGGGAATGAAGCTCACCCTTGGTGGGAAGGACATGTTTGAGAAAGGTCAGTCGACTCCCGTCTATTCAACAGAGACGATTCAGGACCTGAATGTATTTATGAATCAGATCCGAGGGATCAGAAATATTCTAGAGGTTCGAGGGCACACGTCCTCAGATGAGATAGAGGGGACGATCTATCGCGATGCGATGGACTTGGCCACTGAGCGTGCTCGCGCAATACGAAAATACATGGTCGAGAGTGGAAAAATTAAGGCCAGTCGAATCCGAGTGGTTGGCTGTGGTGGGCATGAGCCTATTAAGACAAATCTTCACGTTGAGAAGTCCGAGAATCGTCGAGTCGAGATTCGGGTGACTGCGAAACTTCAATCCTTTAACCCTAACACCCAACTTCCTTAAACCGAGAACCCCATGGCTAAAGAGGCAGAAGATCAGGATCCAAACGCCGAAAATGGTGAAGAGCAGGTCGAAGGACCCATGTTCAGCAAGAAGGGAAAGCTTGTCCTGCTAATTGTGGTGGCCCTTCAGTTTGTCCTCTTCGCTCTGGCATTCTACTTCTCCACCAAGCCTGAGGATATCCCCCAGGCTCTTCAAGAAGTGGCACCAGAGAAGAATGTAAAGGACCTCAATGGGCCTCGTATTGAGATCACTCAGCCAATTATTATCAGCATTCCTACCAACGAGTTGGCGACTGAGTTTCGTCATCTGGCCATCGAGCTGGTTATCGTTGTCGGAAGAGTTGAAGATGAGTGGGGGGACCCTAGTTTCGACCTCATTGGGAAACTCACCGAGGAGCAATTCCTCGAAACTGCTGAAAACTTCAAGCCTTGGATCAGTGAT
>Ga0233432_10006261_pt1 | contig 10183 bp, 7 predicted proteins | sample SI_122_August201_6_FD_179870 | JGI IMG/M metagenome (GOLD analysis project Ga0233432, IMG submission 179870) | Seawater microbial communities from Saanich Inlet, British Columbia, Canada - SI_122_August2016_10_MG | ecosystem: Environmental > Aquatic > Marine > Inlet | place: Canada: British...
CATTCATGAGGTTAGCAAACTCTCCAGCGAGATGAGGGTGAGAATAATCCTTGAGTTTTTCCATATCCAGCTCGGGGAAAAACGGGGCATTGTGCTTGCACAGATCAATCAACAGGTCTTTAAATTTTTCTGGATGGCGGGCATCCAGTACCCATCCCCCACCGACTTTATTCAAGACAGCCGCTCCAGCCCCCATTGGATGCCCATAAAATAGAACCGGAGTCTTCGAAGCTAAATATTCAAAAATCTTTCGATTGAGCCTTTGTGGATGAGATGAAGCGAGGATGAGCAAAACATCCGAATGGAACATGTAAGCTTGAGCATCATTCTTACCCAGAAAACCGAGGTCCATAAAAAGCCCGGCAATGCCCTGCTCTTTGGCCAACTGTACCACCCGCCCGTTGTCTCTTCCAATGAGCAGGATTTTGATCTTTTTTTCGAGCCCCTCTTCCACTTGTGATGCCCGCTTGACTATCATCACAAGATCCACCTCACTCATGTAAGGGTCCAGCGTGCCAATATGTGAAATGATGGTGATTCCTTGTCGCTTCAACTCCAGAACCGTTTCCGGTAAAGCTTGATCATGAAAAAAGTCTTCTGGATCATAACCCGTTGATACAACCTTGAGTCGGTCGGAAGGAATCGAAGGGTAAAGTCCAAGCTGATCAAGTCTCATGTGCTCGGATACATAAGTTGAACAAAAGGCCTTTTTCAGCAATCGGCTCTCTTCATAACGGGCATAAAGGCGAAAAACCTTATCTTTAAAAGTTCTAGCTGGATATGGATCACCCGCCCACAAGTCACGATAATCCAAGATATAAGGTATACCGTATCTTTTATTCAGCTCGTAACCTATTTTAAAGGAGTAAAACGGACTTCCGGAAATCAAAACGGCATCCACTCCCCTATGTAACTGATGTTTTTCTATCGCCTTGAGAAGGTTTTTATACCAGCGTACGCCAAAGTCATTGATCATACCCGGAGAAGAGAGGGGAACGACCTCTTGCTGAACATCAGAAAGATCATCAACCGAAAAATCAGATTTGACTCCACTGGAATTCGGGTCGATGGATAGAACCAGCGGATCCCAACCATGACTTCTGATATACTTGCAAATCTTATACGGCCGAATCGACCCGGTGTAATTGAGTGGTGGGTAATAACCACTGATATAAAAAAAGCGATTCATGGTTTACTCAAGTAAGCTTTTTTTAGTAATCCCATTCCCCACCTCAACCACCAGTGAGGCCCAAGCTTTCCTAAAAAAATGAAAAAAGTGGCTAAACCTGTCGCTCTGACGTAAGACAAGACGGCATTCATGTAAATGAATTTTTCGTTCACGTTTAATGGTCTGGCCTTCAATAAAACTTCTTTTAATTTTAAAATATTTTTTCCAGAGAATTGAAGAGACAAAGCCTTCCTTTCCTCTTCCATCAGCTTGGACTTTGTCATTGAAAAGGACTCAGAATGTTCCCTGTAACGATACAGAACTCGATCCACATTGGCAAACCTTGCTCCAGCATTAAAAAAATCAGTCCAAAGACAATAGTCTTCGATGGCCGCGAAGGCTTGATCTACACCATACCTCAAGTTGTTCTCCAACCAGAAACTTTTTTTGAACATGACCGAGCCATGCACAAAAGGAACGGAATGACATAAGGAAAGGAAAATAAACTCTTCTTTCAAAGGAACCAAAGACGAACAAGTCGACGCTCCATTCTTTTTGATGGTTGAAAAATGGGAGCCGCAGATATCAGCCGAACCTTCACGGAGACATTCCCATTGAAGCCGCAGTCTTTCTGGAGAACAAAGGTCATCCGCATCCATTCTGGCAATAAAATCCCCCTTTGCCAATTTAACCAACTCATTGAGACTCTCCACCAAGCCCCTATTTTCACGGGAAAAAATCCTTAATTCAGGATGATCAGGCAAGAAAGCATTCAATATATCCAAAGTTCCATCGGTCGAGCCATCGTTCATCACCAAGACTTCATAGTCATCGGGAATATCTTGATTTAAAACACTCTCAAGCGATGCCCTCAGGTAGTCTTCACCATTAAAAACAGGTAAAATAACCGAAATCATACTCAGTGAAAATCTTTGAGCATAGGAATGACTTGCTTTGGAATCTCTTTGATGTCTAAGCTAACGGGTATGGATATCTCGTGACACGTCGATGCAGCAAATGCTCCCATCAACCTTTCATTCATCGAATGGATAAACTTCTCGAAACTATTGCCCGACAAGGCAAAGTAACTTAAAAAATGGCGATACGTCGAGTGCCACTCCGTTTGCAGAATGGACAGGCAAAAGTCAGTACAAATTTCGACCTCATAGGGCTTGATTTCAATTTTTTCACTGAGAAGGTTTCTCTTTAAGGCGAAGACATGGTTCAAAGGAATGGTTTCCTTTTCAATCGCCGACTCTCCGATGAGTTTGAGCGGTGAAATTGTTTCATACTCGAAGTGCCTTCGATCAACTACTTTTAGACACTCTCTTTTTACCTTACGAATGACTTTATTGATCAAAGTGTATTCAACGGTAGAGAGTTGGTGCTCAGAAAAGTATTTTTCAAAAAGGGGTTGATGATAAGGGTAAATGCAAAAAGGTCTGGGATAAGCCGTGACTGTTCCCGACGCATGAACAATATTCAAATCATCACCCAAGATCTTAGCTCCCAGCATGTGGTGAACGTTTGATAAGATAGCCGTTTTACCCACTCCCCCAAAAGCACAGAGCAAAGATCCCTGGCCATTGAGGTTAAAGGCTGCAGAGTGAACAAAGCATCTTGGTTGATCTTTCATTGCAAAATTTAGAAGGTAAGGAATAGAATAAAAAAGCTGAGCGTCGCAAAAAAGCTCCAAACGATTTTCCTCAATGATCAATAACGATTTAAGACGAATATCATAAAAATACTCTTGATTCCCATCAACACCATACTGATAACTCCCCGGCACCGTCCGGTCCATTTTTTCATAAATCTCTCGTGGAAGGTTCACGATATCTTTGATATGAATCTCTCCTTTGATAGGCGATTCAGCATCGGAGCCAAGCCCCATTCCATCCAATTGTTTAAAAGCTTCCCAATCCATCACCGAATTCCAGTACTTTCGATTCGAAAGGTGAAACTGAATTTTAAAGTCTGAAGCTTGATAGCTCTTGGATAGGAAAGTGTAAGTCACAATGAAACCTCTTTCAGCAATGTTTTAGATACTCTGTAATTCATCACCATTCCATAAAAAACCATGATGACATAGGATAAAAATGTTGCCATCACAACGCCTTTCAATCCGTAATCTTCAATCAGGATGTGGTTGGTGAAAAAATTGGTTAGCGCCCCAATGACATACATGAGCAATGTCAATTTTGTTTTTTTTGTATAAATAAAAATATAATTGACAAAAATTGTCAAGCATCCCATATAAAAACAAAAAATAAGCGGATTGATATATGAAAATGAACCCAAGAACTCTTCTCCGATTAAACGAAGAAATAAAGCATGTCCAAAAAGAGAAAATAACAAAGCAACCGCTGCCGTCACGATGGTAAGAGACAGGATAAGCAACATGATCCTCTTATACGTTGATTTTAAACCCACACTTTTAAAAGAGCGATAAATGATCGGCGAAAACAGAACCGAAACTGAGGTAACAATGAAGAATTGATAAATCGAGGCTAATCGAAATGACAAACTATATGTTCCGACATCATCAAGGCTCATGTGTCCGGCAATGATCCAACGGTCACAACTGGTTAAAACCCAGCTACATAAAACGGTCAGGGAAAGGGGGAAAGAAATACGGGCTTCTTCCCAAATAATTTTTAGGTCAATCGAAAAATCGGATCGAGTTTCTTTATCTTTTAGTTTTTTAGAAATAAAAAAATACAACAACCCACTGATCAATTGAGAAATAAGAATGATTGATACGTTAACAATTTCAAAAACAACCAACACCAAATAATTCATACTGAAATTCAAAATTCCGTAACTCATCTCTGTGATGCTCAGCAAAGGAACCTTTGAGGTATGCACCATGACAGCGGTGTAGGCACTTCGATAATAAAGAAAAAAAGAGGACGCTATAATAATTAAAACAAGAGGGAGTGTTACTTCCTTCAATTCGGGTAGGTTAGAACTATAGAAGAAAACTCCGACTAAAACGAGCAGAGGAAGACTAACCCTAGTATGAATAGAGTTTAGTTTGGATACCCTACCCCAAGCCTCCTCTCCCAAACGAGCAAACTCTACACCAATAAGTTGTGGGATACCCATGGAAGACAATGATGACATAAAAAAAATAGCCGTCAGAGAAAGTTCAAGAAGACCATACTGCTCTTTGGTTAACGATCTGGTGTAGATCGGAATCAACATGAATGAAAAAAATACGCCTAAAGTCTTTCCCGCATTGAGAATGAGGTAGTTCTTGACGAGATAGTATAGCTGAGGTCTGACCATCGAAGATCAACATACTCTGAGGATTTTATCCTTGAGCTCAAAAGCTTTCTCAATACAGACGTCCATATTGTAATACTCCCACTCACCAAAACGTCCCAGAAGATGCAAGTCATTCTTCTCAAAATACTGTTTCATTTTTGGCACAACACTCTGATAATGCTCATCAAAAACAACATAAGCGTTTTCAGCATAATGATGATCCAGCATCTCGTTCAAATAAGGAACTTTACGACCTTCTTCTTTTAAAGTTTCCGGACTAACGTTTCCGACGACCTCTGAAATGGAATGATTCGTTTGAGGATTAATAAAGTTACCAATGTGTATATTTCGATGGAAGAGAGAATCTTCTTCCGGGAAATAGGTCCAAGTCGTCTCTCTTCCTTTAGTGGACCAGAAAGCATTGCTCACTGGGTTGACCTTCAAACTTTTTGCAGCAGTCACAATCTCTTCGGAACAGTCCTTCAGCAACGAAGGAAGTTTCTTCAAAGACCCTGTGAAAACGAGGTGGTCGTATTCCAATTGTTCATTAATAACCCACATAGCCCCTCTTTTTTCTATTTTACCTACAGGACTGTTCAACCGTATTTTTAAATTTTTTGCAAGGGCATCATGAAAAGTCGTCATATTTCCTGATTTGGGATAAAAAAAGTGACGGTGAGGCATTGTATCCTCTCCATCGGCAATAAGTCCTTCTAGAAAGTTTTTAGGGTCAGTAACAGGTAATTTGTCATGAACCCATTGGGCACTCATAGAAAACGGGTCCATTCCCCATATTTTTTCATTGTAGGGAATAAAGTATTCATTTGCCAACGTTTCGCCAAATTGTGATTTAAACCACTCACCTAAATTTGAGGATTTGGATCGATTTGCTGAAAAAAAGTCCCGTACGATGCGAAAAGCCAAGTCAGCATCAAATTGATGAATTTCTTTAATGGAGAATTCAATGGGGTAGGGAATAGATTTCTTTTTAAAGAAAATATCAGCATTCCGACGAACGTGATTCCATTGATCTTTAGCCAGCACTTCATCAAAAACAAAGTCCAGAACTTTGTCATTTTTTGAGTTGAAACAGTGGCCTCCGGTCAAGTGATAGGGGGTCTCATTGATCGTCCGAATTTTGGCAATTCCACCATAAGAGGAAGAACTTTCCAGAAGCTCCACATCCATTGACCCACGACACAACTGCCCCAGACTCAGCCCTGATATCCCCGCTCCAATTATACCTAATTTCATTTAATTTTTTCTCCCACATAAAGCAATGTTGTCGTTCGAAGGTCACGTTCATCAACGTGTTGAACCTCAGGGCGAATCGAGGATGGTCGCTCTGGATCGAAACGGACGGATTGGTAAGCACAGGTCCATTTACATTCATCTTTCATCTCAGAAAAAATTCTTCCATAACTAGACGCTCTCACCCGATTCCCCCTTTCCGCACACAAGGACTCACTCCACTCCCTGGAGTCACCAAGAAACTCAAAGGGTTGGTTACCGGGACGTTTGTGATCCTCAAGGTCAATCAGGTGAATTGCAATCCCACCGGGTTTCATTGGAACAAGCGAAGCTCTCAGGAAATCTGCTAGCATTGACTCAGACAAATGCTCGAGGACGGTGTATGAAAAAACAACATCAAACTTTTGATCAAGACGGTCCTCCAGTAAATCGAACGGAGCCCAGTATTCAATTCCCAAATCCTGAAGCCGATTCAAACTCAGAGGCTCAGCCATAAAAGGAGTGAAACGTTCCCTAAATTGATCCTCAGTTATTCTTTTGGAGAAATAGCGACGACATAGGGCATTTTGCGACAAACTGCTCTGGCTCTGCTCAAGGCTGAGATGATGAAATTTATCGATAGTCAACACTCGATCAGCTCCCAGAACCTTGAAGGAGATGGGATGATTGAGATAATTCCCCGTGCCAATTTCAAGAATACTCTTACCGTTGAAATCAAGACTCCCGGTCGTTTCATCGGACAGATCCAGGATCCAACTCAAGATAGCCGACATTTGATCAAAGGAACGAATCGTATAAGGAGCAATCGGTCCTTGTAATTTCCTGATGACTCTATTTTTTAACGCGTCAATCATCATTTAGACCCCAAAGAGACGATCTTATCCAACACTTTTTTCCAAACAGGAGGCTTCCTCTGACACAAATAGACCGGAATCTCTACCGGACTGCTTTTTTCCCAAACCCATGGTTTCTTGAGCATAGAAACATCTCTGTTTTTAAGGACTTCAACTCGATTCCACAAAACGGTGTCAATATCGTGAATCCCTCTTGTCTTTCTTCCAATATCGGGATACGAGCGCATCAAATAACGCAAATCCTTCAACTGGAAACCCACTTCGTCCGTGATCGCCAACAGTCCCTCATCATAAAGGGTGTCATATCTGGAAATAATAAAAAAGTCCGTATCAATTCCGTTCTCGATAAAGTCCAAAGAAAGGTCATTCATTGCACAGTGGATCGTTTTAAAAGGGCCATGAGTCTGATGCCTTTTTCTTCCCAACAGAATGATCGTCAGACTATTTTTTACGATAGATCTATCCTGAGCTTCGGGAGTGATAGCCATCTCCTCTTTTTGTTTGATCAAATCCTCAAAAAGGTTTTTATACAACTTTTCATAAGAGAACCGATCTTTTGTTTTTTGGAATAGATTTTTTGCCATCATTTTTCTTTTTTCAGGATTCGCAACTAATTCAACGGTAACCTGAACCAATTCGTTAACACTGCTATACAGGCCCAAATCGATATTTCCAGTAAAGCCATAATCGTCCTCAAGAGGCTTATACCGCGTTGCAATACAGGGCACTGCATTTTTGGCAGCATCCCAGATTTTGGTGTTCATGTGAAGCTGCCCGTTCAAATGATCCTCCAATGGAGCAAAGAAAATTCGGCCTTCTTTTACCTTTGAGTTGAACTCTTCATTAGAAACAAAACCTTTGTAGAACTTTGCCAATTTTGGATGTTGCAACCATTTTTTTCCACCATAGATGGCTAACTGCACACCCTTTGAAGCCAAAGCCTCAAGCATCTCAACCCTGTTTCCAAAGGGATTTCCGACCATCACCAAATCGTAAACTTTTTTTTCTTCCGGGTAATGAAGAGACTCAAAGGTGAACTCTTCAGGTATGTAGCAACTGTTGGGAAACCATTTGCAGTTATCCCTGATAGCTTGATATTCACGAACACAAGACTTTACATAGGCAACAACATGATCAAAAAATGGAGGCGTAAAACGGTGTTTATTGAAATCAAATTCATCGTCACCGAGGAAACCAACAATCATTTTCCCCTCCTTCTTTAGTGATCTGAAAAAAGAAGGATCGAAGTAATGAAAGTAGTTACAAGCTGCCTTAAACACAATGATATCCGCTTGATGGCTCAAAATTTTAGTCAAAAATCTATCACATTTTTTTTTCAAATCCCCCGTTTTAAAATAATTCCCCAGTATCTGAACATCTTGATGCAATTCATGGGCGTGCTTTAAGGATTCGAATTCATAGATATCCATCATCGCGTATGAGCAATCCATCAGCTCAAACGTTTTTTTTAAAGCAGGAATTCGATCTTTAAAATAGGGGTTCTCTTCGTAGGTATCACAAACGATTAAAAACTTCATACCCGCTGAGATCATGCTTTAAAAAATTTGAATTGATGGATTTTACTGAGAGTTTTTTTTGCATTGAGCAAGATCGGGGCCTTTAAACAGTTAACCTTCCAGGCATAGCGATCTTGCTGAGTCGCCCTGAGTCGACCAAGAAGACTACGACTACTCAAACCTCCTTCTCTCATATTAACCATTGTTTTGTCTAGATAGTGAGTTGATATTTCATGAAGATGCATGAACCTCAGCATTAGTTCATAATCAGCGGCATGACTCATATCCGTTCTGAAAACTCCCAGTTTTTCATAGACGCTCTTCTTAACATAAAATGTAGGGTGAGGAGGCATCCACCCCTGTAAAAAGTCACCCTTCGCATAGGGTTTCGATTTCCAATAGCGCACTTCCCGGCCTTCACTTTCTCTCGTCTTGATCACCAGGTCGGCATAGGCAGCATCGCAACCGTGCTCAAGAAAAGCATCTTGATAGTGCTGTAGCACGGAAGGATGCGCCAACTTATCGTCAGAGTGAATGAACCCTATGATGTCTCCTGTGCTCATTTTTATCCCCTTATTCAAAGCGGAATAAAGGCCGGCATCCTTCTCACTCACATAGTTGGATATCACCGAAAGGTTCTTCTTGATCAATGAAAGCGTGCCATCCGTTGAGCCACCATCGACAATAATGTATTCTACTTCAGCATCAACTTTCTGTTCTCGAACACTCTCTATTGCTTGAGACAGAAACTTTTCTGAATTCATCGTGGCTGTAATTATGGAAAATTTCATCTTTCTTTGATGTCATAATCCAGCCAGCCGGAACTGATCCAATCTCCAGACCTTTTCTTAAGCCTCGTTCTCATGCTGCTTTTAGCTCTAAAACCAGAACATAACTATGCCTTAACCTGACTTTCATTTTCTTTTTCTCATCCACTGAACAATGAGATTAGACTGGAGTAGTCTGTTTCTGACGAATATTTTCAAAAACGTGCCTTGCCAATACCATTAAGACGGCCAATGCTCCAGAGCAACCCCATCCGATAAGCACAGCTTTTGTTCTCTTTGGACTTATTCTTTTTTCTGGAATTAGAGGTGGGTCGATCACTTCAAAGCTCTCGATATCTTTCTGAGCTTCTATCTTGGCAATCTCTAATTGCTCAAGAAGAAGACTATGAATTTTCTGAGCCACTTTGACTTCACGCATTTTCCTAGCATACATCAGACCAATCTTTGGAATTTCCATTAAGCTGCGCTCATCAAGCTCTTTCCCTATTTCTAATTTTTTATCTTTTTTAACTCTGCCTACAAGTTCATCGATTTTCTTTCTCAATTCTTCGATCGTCATATCCATTACCCTAACTTCACTCGCCCCAGAGCTCATCATTTTTTTTGTGATTTCTAGGTCTATTTCAATATCTTGCTGGCTGGTTCTAAGCATTTGAATCTGAGCAATTAAGGCCTCGGCCTGTTTCTGAATCTCAACACCCTCATACTCTTCCTGAAAGGTTCTAAGAGTTTCTTCTGCTTTAGTCAATTGCATCTTTGCCTCTCCTACCCTGTCATTTAGGAAGTTGATCTGAAGTCCCTGTTTCTTTGAAGCGTGCAGCGTCATCATTTCTTGAACTATTTCTAATACTCCCTCAACTACCTGAAAAGCAAAATGAGGGTCCTCATCTTCCCATGCAATCTTGAGTAACGGGGTACTTTTTGAAGTTTCAACAAATAATGTGTCTTGAGCAGTCTGAATAGCTTCCTGAAAAGTACACTCCCAGCGTTGTTCGAGAGCAAACTTTTGAACAATGCGATTTCCTAGGGAACGACTATTCAGAATAATTTCAGTCATGTTTTCCGACCTAGAAACCTCCACTCCCACGAAGCTTGCCAGTCCTCCCAGTTGACCCAACATCCCAGAAGATCCAGAAGAAGATGTTGGGAAGATTTTCGCATCACTTCTATAAATTTCTTTAGCAATATAGAGTTGATGAATAGCGACCATTACTGTCACCATTCCACTGAAACCCAGAATGAACCATTTTCGATTCCAAAGGATAAAGAAAAGTTCCAAAAGGTCGATTTCTCTCTCTTGAACCAAGGTCTCTTTTTCTTCCATCCAGGGATTCAGTT
>Ga0233432_10006262_pt1 | contig 10182 bp, 23 predicted proteins | sample SI_122_August201_6_FD_179870 | JGI IMG/M metagenome (GOLD analysis project Ga0233432, IMG submission 179870) | Seawater microbial communities from Saanich Inlet, British Columbia, Canada - SI_122_August2016_10_MG | ecosystem: Environmental > Aquatic > Marine > Inlet | place: Canada: British...
TGTATATAAACATCAGCACTATGTTATTATTACCAGACAAGGAATAGAAAAGATAGCTGCAAAAGAAAACATTGCAATCAATTACGAGGTTGTAAAATGTGAACCCAGCTTTGCAGTTGTAAAAGCATACGCAAAAAAAGAGGGTGTAGAAATACAAACATTTGGTAGTGCATTAAAAGGTGCTAACTATAAAGATGGTAATTGCAACAGTTGGTATGTAATGGAGATGGCAGAGAAACGTGCATTGTCAAGAAGTGTACTAAAGCTAACTGGTTTCTACGAACTTGGAGTATTTGGTGAAGATGAAAGTGATGATTTTAAAAGAAAATAAAAACACGAGGTATTGCGTGTAATGACAATACCAAATTTAATCTATATATTATGAGTGCAATTATCAACGGAAGTATTAGAGTAGATAGACTACCTAAAGAGAAATTTATTAAAGGCAAGGACGGCGCGGTGTACTACAATTTTACCATAGCGGTTCAAGATGAAACCAGGTACGGTAACAACGTAGCTTTTATGGATAGCCAAACCAAAGAAGAACGTGAAGCAAAGGTTGCTAAAACCTATCTTGGAAATGGTAAGGTTGTTTGGATGTCACCAGATGGTGTAACGGTTGCTGAAAGAGATGACCAACCACAAGCGGTGGCAGAACCAGCAAGTGATGATTTACCATTTTAATTAGCCAATTAAAGGTGTAGGTTTTTAACTTACACCTTTTTTTTTATATATTTAACAAATGACAGAAAAAGAAACAGAACAGAATATGTTGATGGAGTTTATTGCAGATACTTGCAAGATAGACATTACAAAAAAAATAGATTACCCACCAGTATGTTTAAGTTATGGTGAAAAGGTTTTACAATCAGATAAAGGTGATAGCATCATACCAATCGCTTTAGGGACATTTGGCAACCTATCAGTTATAACTGCACCACCAAAGACAAGAAAAAGTTTTTTTTGTAGCTTATTAGCAAGTGCTTATTTAAGTGGTTCAAATATTTATGGAGGGCAAATAAAAGGGCATAGAGGTAATGGTGATTTAATTTACATAGATACAGAACAAGGAAGCTGGCACGCATCTAAAGTATTTAAAAGACCATTAGATATGGATAGCAACATACCAAAAGATAAATATCATACGTTTGCATTGCGTACAATTAGTTTTAAAGAGCGATTAGAGTTTATTGAATACTACTTAAAGGAACACATAAAAGAACCATCTCTGCTTATTATAGATGGTGTAGCAGATTTATGTGCAGATGTAAACAACATAGAAAAAAGTAATGAATTAGTTAGTGCATTAATGAGAATTAGCCAACAACAAAACGTACATATAATTTGTGTAATACATCAAAACTTTGGAAGTGCTAAACTTGGAACTGGTCATTTAGGGAGTGCATTAGAAAAGAAAGCAGAAACTGTAATAAGTTTGGAAGCAAACACAGTAAATAAAGATTGGACAACGGTTAAGTGTGGTAGAAGTAGGGGTTACTCTTTTGAAACATTTAGCTTTGAGGTAAACGAAAAAGGATTGCCAACAATAGTTGGTGATTTATATGACCCTTTAAAATGATATGGTACAAAAAACAATGATTATAGTTGCTGCAAAGCACAAAGAATGGGTAGAAATAGTTTTATCCTTTGGCTGCAAACAAGAAATTGCAGAAGATATTGTGCAAGAAATGTATTATAAAATACAACTGAAACTTGAAAAAGGTTTGGATATAATGTACAACGAAAAAGAAATAAACTACTATTATATTTTTAAGACTTTAAGAACATTGTTTTACGATTTAAAAAGAAAAGGTAAAAACATCACAATGGTTTCTATGGATGACATACACTTAACAACATCAGATGTAAACTATCAAGAACCATACGATAAAATACAAGAAGAACTATCAAGAATGTTTTGGTATGATAGAAAAGTATTTGAGATAATAAATGAGGGTGAAAGCATTGCAGAATTTTCACGCAAAAGTTTAATACATTACTACTCACTTTACAACACATATAACAAAGTCAAGAATAAATTAAAAAAATTATTATGAGCAGCTTAATTAGAAACAGTAAACAAGTAAGGCAAACAATAGATTTTACTGGTGTACAAAGTGGTAAAATACACCCAACAGATATTGATGCCGTATTAGAATTTGATAATAAGGTTTTAATATTAATGGAAGTAAAAAGAAAAGGTAATATAATACCAACTGGTCAAAAATTAGTTTTAGAAAGAATAGCTAATTCTTGGCATACAAATAAATGTGTAGTTTTTTATGTAACACACGATTTTAAAAATGATGATAAAGATATACCATTAGATAAATGCAATGTAGATAGTGTTTATTTAGACAAGGAATGGAAATCAGCAAAGAAAGTTATGAACCTTATTGATACCTTAAAATATTTTAAAAAAGAATGGGATATTAAAAAATTAGAATTATGAAAATAGGAAACATTATTTATTACATTACAAAATATACTGGCATTAAATACCTGGTGGATAAATACCATAAGTTAAGAGGTACTAAATGTGATTGCAACAACAGAAGAAAAAAGTTAAACGAAATAAAAATTGAAAGATGGTAAAATTTACTAAAGAAGATTTTCAAAGCTGGAGTGACTTTAGGTCAGAACCAAAAAATACTTTACAACCAAATGAGTTTGAATTAATATGCCAACTGCACGCAAAGTACTATAATCATAAATACCATAAACCTTGCACTTGCAATCCAAAGAAAATAAAGTTGTGGATAAAGCAGCTTAACGTAATTTGGAACAATGGGCATTAAAAAAATTAATGAGTGGGAAAAGGCAGTTGTATTTCTTTTAAATCTTGATGGTTGGGAGTTGGAACATTGTGGTGATGGATATTCAAGATACGATGCAAAGGGCAAAACACCAAAGGGTATGGATTGCGTTATAGAGATGAAATTTAGAAACAAGTACTATGAAGATAAGCTAATTGAAAAAGACAAGTACGATGCTTTAATAGCACTTGATGATGTTGTGAAATTGTTTTTTGTAAATGACCCTAAAGGAAACTTTATGTATTACCTCAACACACTAGAGATGCCAACACCAGTAAAAAAGTACTGCCCAGATACTACAATGTGGACAAAGAAAAGACTTTTAAAAGATGTGTACTTGCTTAAAGAAAATCAAGCAGTTAGAATAAATATAAATCTTTCTTAAAAAAAGTTATAAAATTTTTTGTTTATAAGATAAATATTTTTATATTGCGGTATATTAATAATTTAAAACAGAATATTATGCCAGCAAGTTTAAATTTTACAGACAAAAAATTATCAAGAGAATTATTAAAAGGTGTTAAAAAAACACAATGGAGACAAAGCCTAAATCGTAAAGGTTCAAGCTATTTTAATTTATCTGATGTAACAAAAAAAACAGATAAAGCTATTTTTATATCTACACCAACACACCCAAAATGTAATGAGGGTTTTTGGATACCTAAAAGTGTTTGCCTTTTTAGATATGAAAACCATTGGTCAAATAATAGCTTAGTAAGAGTTACAATAGAGATGCCTTATTCTTTTACCACACAAGGTAAAGACGAAGCTAAAAATGGCGGTTTTTCAGCAGCACACGCAATAGCTAACTTTGCAACAAAAAATAGAACTGACATATATTGTAATGCATAAAAATATAGGGGTGTAAAAGCCCCTTTTTAAATTATGGAAGTAAACAAAGCAGCTTGGGAAAAGTTAAGAAAGCAGATAGAATATCACACAGAACAAGATAGTGAGATAACTGATGTACATATTAACTACCAAGTTAAACCAGCAAAGAATAAAAATTATTTAAGACTTAACATAACAATAGACAAATGGGACAAGATAACAGAATAAAAAAATTAGAAGCTCAAATAGAAATTTTAAAATCACAACTAGAAGAAGCACAATCACATACTTACATATATGACACAGATACTTTATGGTGTAGTGATGGAGAATTATGTTTTGGATATAACAATAACAAAACCCTTGTGATGAATGTAGACCAGCTTTTTAGAGACTTACCATCTATAATTAGTATGGTAACTAAAGAACAAAATAAGATGCATCAAATGCACCTTAAAATGATTAAAGAGGCATTGGTATGATTTTATTAGTAGATGCAGATAGTTTAATTTTTGCAAGTTGCTATCGTAAAAGAGAAACACCAGATGATGAAAAGTATTACACAGATATAGCTGATGCAAGAAATAAGTTTGACCAGCAGTATATGAAGATTGTAAATGACTTGGAAGATAAATACACCATAGACAAAGTATTATGTTTTAGTGGTTCAAAGGGTAACTTTAGAAAGCTAATAACACCAGTTTACAAAGCCAACAGAAAAAAACAAGAATTGCCACCATTATTAAATGAGATGCACCAATTTGTAAAAGAACAATATGATAGCATTTGGGGTTACGGTGTAGAAACAGATGATATGGTTGCAAGGTATTGGAAAAAAATATCTGATGATATTGGTAGAGATGAAGTAATGATTGTATCAATAGACAAAGACTATAAACAATTCCCTTGCTTGATGTACAACTATCACTACAAGCACCAAGTGATATTAGATATAACAGAAGAAGAAGCTATTTACAATTTCTATGAACAATGCATCGTTGGCGATACTGCTGACAATGTAAACTACTTTAAAGGTAAGGGTAAGAAGTTTGCAGAAAAGCATTTTAAAGATTGCACCACAAAATACCAATACACAAGAAAGCTATACGAATTATTTAAACAAGAATACAAAGGTAAAGCCAGACAAAAATACACAGAGTGCTATCACCTTTTAAAATTAAGAACACAATGAGGCAGTTTAAACCACTTAAAGGACAGAAACACCTTAAGCCATCAAACAAAAACCAAAAGGCAAGAAAGAAGCTACAAAGAGCAAGTAGGGTAGAAGAACAAAGAAAGCCAAGAATAAAAAGAAATGGTGTACTAATAACAAAAGATATGAAAGACAAAATAGTTGAAGATTTAAAAAGAGAATTTGACATAAGAAGTTGTGTAGGTATAGACAAATACAAAACAACTTTACAAGACAATAACAATGATGATTTCTTGCAGCACCTAAAAGAAGAACTAATGGATGCAGCTTTATACATACAAAAACTACAAAGCAAATGAATTACAACACAGTAACAACAATATTAGAAACACCAGAACAAGTAAGTGATTTACTTATTACATTAACTGGCATAGATATATACAAACAAACAAGAAAAACTGAATACGTTGAGCATAGAGCATTGCTTTGTCATATATTAAGAAATAAACTTGATATGAGGTGGGTAAGTATATCTGACTTTATAAAATCAAAAGGTAAATCATTTGACCACGCAACGGCAATACACGCAAACAAAATGTATCCATTGTACAAAAAAGATAGATTTGATTATTACGATAAACTTGAAAGTAACTTTATAGTTAAATCACAAATAGAGTATAGCCAAATTTCTAAATTAGAAGTAATACAAAAAAAGTATGAAACACTAGAAAAAGATTATTTCAAGGCAATAGAAAAGTTAAGCAACTACGATAGGCAATATTCAAATGGTTACACACCAAATGAAAAGCAATACAGAGATTTAGAAGAAGAACAAAAAGCTATGTATGATGAAAGAGCATCTTTAGTATTAAAGTCTTTTGAATGGAAACAAAACAATAGTGAATACGAAATAATAAACTGTGCAACGTGATAAAAAAAGAATGGCTATTTATGCAAACACCAAAAGAGAAAGCATACCAATTAGTAAAAGAATTTTATGTGGAAACAACAACAAGCACAGAGGCAAAACAATGTGCTAAACTACATACAAGGCTTATACTTGAAAATGAAATAATAAAACCATCTAATAACCTAGTGATAGAATACTATCAAGAAGTGTTAAACGAAATAGAAAAGCTATGAGCAAGAAACTAATACAAAAGCTACAACAACTCATTGATAAACTACCAAAGGGTAAAGAAAGAAAAGCAATAAGAGAAAGACTGTTAAAATTAAAGCTAAATAAATAAATATGAATTATCAAACCTTTTTATTTTCTCAATTATTTATGAAACATATTGAGAACAACAAAACACAATATCAAGAACTTGCATATGATTTAATTTACGGTGAAGTTTTACAACATAAAAATTCATTTATAAATTCAAATTATAATGTAGACGTAAGAAGCGAATACGATTGTATTTCTGATTACCTTTTAAATGAAATTAAATAAATACATTAAATACGTTATATAGATATGGAAAAAGTAAAAATTAGTAAAGTAGTACCAAATGAAAACAATCCACGTTTCATAAAAGACTATAAATTTAAAAAACTAGTTAAGTCAATACAAGACTTTCCAGAGATGCTAAAGCTGCGCCCTATTGTAGTGAATAGTGATATGGTGGTGCTAGGTGGTAATATGAGATTAAAGGCTTGCAAAGAAGCTGGTTTAAAAGAAGTGTATATTTTAAAAGCTGATAAACTTACAGAACAGCAACAAAGGGAATTTATTGTAAAAGATAATGTTGGCTTTGGTGAATGGGATTGGGACATACTCGCAAATGAATGGGACAACACACAATTAAAAGAATGGGGAATGGATGTTTGGCAGCCAGAAGAAGATATAAGTAATAATACAGATTATAGCAATAATAGTTTAGACGAAAAACTTAATAGGTTTTTAGATGCTAAAATTAAAAATATTACAATCCCTTTTGAAAATGAGGAATTTGATGATATTGTTGATAGGTTAGAAAAATTACTCCTAAAATATAATTGTGAAGATTATAGAACATTAATATATAAAATCCTTGAAAATGAAAAAATATAATTTAACAAAACATAACGACAGTAGCAACCTACTTAAAACTACACCTAATATAAATGATTTTGATATTGTTATTAAAGATAATACTTCTTTTTTTTTAGATGGCGAATGTATTGGTATTTATATAAATGTACCAAAAGAATTACTAACTTATGTTAGGGAAGCAGCAAAAGAAACAAAATATGTAGAAACTTATAGGGCAAATACATTACCAACTAAAAGTTCTGTATTTGGTGCATTGCCAAGGGTAGCATTACGAAATGACTTTTGTAGGTTCAGCAACCAAACAATTACAGAAAAAAACAATACAGACAAGTTATTTACTTTCCAGAAAACCCTTTGTGAAATATATAAAGAATACCTACCAGAATTATATAATTATGATTTAGAAAAAGCAAGGGGTTTAATAGATGATGATTACAGGTTAATTGACACACCTTACACAACTGCAAATATAAATGTAAATCACGCAATAAAATACCATAGGGATAGTGGAAATATAAAAGGTAGCTTTAGTAATGTACTAATTTTAAAAGAGCATTGTAATGGTGGCGAATTAGTTTTACCTGAATATAGGATTGCTTTAGAACAATCTGATGGAGCATTATGTATATTTAAAGGTCAAGAAGAAATTCACGGTGTTATGCCTTTAAAGCCTTATAAAGAAAATTTTTATAGAGCAAGTATTGTTTATTATACTTTGGCACAATTAAAACATTGTTACCCTTATAAAGATGAAGTTACAAGGTTAAATATTAAAAAAAGAGAAAGAGCAGTAAAAAGGAAAAATAAAATAGACCCAAGAAATAATGAGCAAAAGTAGACACATAAAAAAGGAAAGTTTACTAGCAGCACTAGAACAAAGTTTAGGTGTGGTTACAGTAGCTTGTAAGAAAGCAGATATACCAAGAAGCACATATTACAAATGGCTTAAAGAAGATGAAGCATTTGCTATTGAGGTAAGGGATATTGAAAACGTAGCACTAGACTTTGCAGAAAGCCAACTACACAAACAAATATCTGAAAACTCAACAGCAGCAACAATATTCTATCTAAAGACAAAAGGTAAGAAAAGAGGTTATATTGAACGTCAAGAAATAACTGGTGCAGATGGAATGCCTACTAACTTTCAAATAGAGATAATTGATAAAACCGAAGATACAGACTAATATTGTCTATAAGCATTTAGCCAATACAGATAAAAAGATTGTAGTTGAACAAGGTGGTACAAGGTCGGGTAAAACTTACAATATACTTTTATGGGTTATATTTAATTATTGTGCAAACAACAATGACAAGATTATAACTATATGCCGTAAATCATTTCCAAGTTTACGTGCAACGGTAATGCGTGATTTTATGGCTATACTGCAAAAGTATAAATGCTATAGTGAGCAATACCATAATAAGTCTAATTCAGAATACCACCTATTTGGAAACCTTGTTGAATTTATATCTTTAGACCAGCCACAAAAGATTAGAGGTAGGAAACGTGATTTACTTTTTGTTAATGAGGGTAATGAACTTTATTTTGAAGATATGCAGCAACTGTTGTTTAGAACACAAGATAGGGTAATACTAGATTTTAATCCATCAGATGAGTACCATTGGATATATGACAAACTAATTACTAGAGATGATTGTGTATTTTATAAAACCACCTACCTTGACAATCCTTTTATTGAAGCATCTATAAGAAGTGAAATAGAGAGGCTTAAAGACACAGACGAACAGTATTGGCAGATATATGGTTTAGGTGAAAGAGCAGCCAGTAGAAGCACTATATTTAAGTATGTTGAGGTTAATCAGATACCACAAGAAGCAGAACTAATTGCATACGGAATGGACTTTGGATATACTAATGACCCTACAACTTTTGTTTCTGTTTATAGCCAAGGGCATAATCTATATATACAAGAGCATTTATATAGAACCCAAATGACTACAAGCGATATAAACAAGTTTCTTAAAGAACTAAACCTAACAAGCAAACCAATTTATGCAGATAGTGCTGAACCTAGGTTAATATCAGAACTGCGTGCAATGGGTAATAATATATTTTCTAGCATAAAGGGTAAGGATAGTGTGAATGCTGGTATTGACTTACTTAAAAGATACAAGATACATATACTATCCACCTCAACAAATGCCATAAGTGAGTTTAGAAACTACAAATGGAAAGAAGATAAAGGTGGTATGCTTATAAATACTCCAGAAGATAAACACAACCACATTATTGACCCGTGCCGTTATGCAACTTATTCTATATTAAGCAGACCAAACTTTGGTAAATATGCTTTACACTAAAAAAAGTTTACAATACAACTTACTTATAATCAGCTATTTATAAATTATTTTAAAAATAGTTGTTAAATTGTTTGTTTATAACATATAGTTAGTTGTATATTTGCGTATAACTAATTAACTAAAACAAAACATTATGACAACTTTAAATTTAACACAATTAGAAAAGGAAGTACTAACTATCATCTCTTGGGGTGACGAATACGAAGACACACCTACAGAGGGTTTTGACACTATACTAGATAGTTTTGAAGGGAATAAAAACGAGTTAAAAGGCGTTTTAGGTTCACTCTATAAGAAAGAATTAATATGGATAGGAGAATTTCCGAATGGAACTAGTAGTTATCATTTAGATTGTGAAATATAATAAACAACTAAAACTAACGGGGGTGTAAAAGCCCCCTTAACAAAACAGATATGAAAGACACAGTTTATTTACCAGTAGAAGAATTTCAAAAGCTATATAGTATTAAGATAAGGTTAGAAACCTATTTTAGTTATATGGAAGATAATAGAGGTGCTTTAAAAAATATTGCACCAACTTTTTTAGAAGATGCCAAAGAATACATCAAAGAATACAACGAACTAACAAATGGTAGATAATATGTATAGTAATTGTTGTGGTGCAGAAGCATCTTATTTAAGTGATGAATTATGTGGTTCTTGTTTAGAACACGCAGTATTTAACGAAATAGAAGAATAGATATGAAACAGATAATAGATAAACACACACTAATAAAAGTAGTCAGATTAAGAACTGGCATTATTACCGAACAATGGAAAAATTTAGAAACTGGAATAATTAAAATAATAACATTATGAATAGACTAGCGGAAATTATAGAAACGTATATAAACGGAAACATAACCGTTGCTAAAAATGAATTTAGGTATTGGAGAATAGATTTAATTCAAGTAGTGCAATGCAGCGAATTATTTGGTATACGGCAAACGATTAAAATATTAAAGGCTATTGGTTTATCGGATATGTATATTATTAATTCGTTTCACGATTACGATAGGCAA
>Ga0233432_10006265_pt1 | contig 10178 bp, 7 predicted proteins | sample SI_122_August201_6_FD_179870 | JGI IMG/M metagenome (GOLD analysis project Ga0233432, IMG submission 179870) | Seawater microbial communities from Saanich Inlet, British Columbia, Canada - SI_122_August2016_10_MG | ecosystem: Environmental > Aquatic > Marine > Inlet | place: Canada: British...
AGCCTGCAGCTTTGAGTTGATGGGCAAAGGTCTTTTGTCCACGGTCAAGCATGCCGAACTTCACATAGTTTCTTACATTGTATTGCCCGGTCATGATTTTGGCCCGGGAAGGCGTGCAGATTGGATTGGAAAAGCAGTTTGTAAAGCGCACACCTTCTGCGGCAAGTTTGTCGAGGTTGGGTGATTTACAGGATTCGCTACCGTTTGAAGATAGAGCCTCGTATCCCATGTCATCGGCCATGATGAGAATGATGTTCGGTTGATCATCCTTAAGCTGGGAAAAAGCAAAATTCAGGCATGCAAGAAAAGTTGTGCAAATGAGAAGTACAATGTGTGATTTCATAATATTAATTTTGAATAACTTTGCAGTAAGTTGGTCGGAAGAGGCAAAACCTTTCTTTATTCATTATTCATTTTGTCATTGTAATTTGATTCGAATTACTTGAGCCGCACGATGTTTTCTAGCGTGTTTAAAGTGGAATTGTAATCCAATCGGTTCTACCCTGATTTTATCTGAACTGCAGTTCGCTTAATTTGAGCTTAAGGGAATGAACTGGTTCCCCGTCGATGCTTATGATTGTATATCTGAAAGTAGGATCTTTAGCGGTGAGGTCAAAGTCGACCCGACCGAAGGATTGTTTTTTGTTGTAGCCGAATAGGGCGTGTTTGATCAGTCCGTGCACATGCTGGTTAGTCAATCTAGATGACTGACACTCGTAGAGGGGATACATTCCATCGATACCGCTGTCGATTTTGTAGGCGTCCGACCGGTGGCGATCGGCGGAAAGTATTACGACTCCAGAAATCTTTTCCTTGGCAATAAATTTAAATATTTGCTGGCGTTCGCTGTCATAACCATCCCAAGTGTCCTTGGATCCGGGTTTTACTTTCGGGGTTATTGGTACATTAGAGCATAATACGGTAAAGGCTGCCGGTTTTTTCAGTGCATTCTTGAGCCACTTCATTTGAGCGGATCCGAGCATAGATGGATTTTTCCCCTTGGGTGACTCGCGGTAGTAGCGTCCGTCGATCAGGACGAAGTGAACCTTTCCGATCCAAAAGTCGAACCAGCATCCGGGCTGTTCCTCCTCGCCGCCGTAATAGGGATTGTCCCAATTTTCCTTGAATATTTCCCATACATTCCGCTTCCAACTAGGCTCCTCGATTGCCGGGCCTCCCCAACCGTCGTTGGTGGTGAAATCATGATCGTCCCAAATAGCGTAGATTGGAACTCTTCTCGCCAATTTCGCCCATTCGGGCTGACTTTGACGGCGGTAGTAGTGAAAGAGTTGCATCTCCGGAGTTTCGGGGTCATCGATGTAAACGTTGTCTCCAAGCAAGAGAAGTGCACGTGGATCGATTGTCCTGATGGTGTCCCACATCCGCTCGTGCGGTGGAACATACCCAGCTCCACCACCGAAGGCGATGGTGAACTTGTTAGTAGGATCGTCTTTCTTGAGGGAAGTGTCTGGAAGGGTTCGTTTCCAGGGCCAGGTCTTGTCATCGAATTTCCAGGCGTTCGGTTTGTCGAGCGCAAGGTCAATGAGCATTTGTGTCTGTTCCGGGTTTACCTCCTTGTCTGTAGTCGATTTGAGGTATGCGATAGCTTCCTGCTTTCTTCCATTTAGAATTAGCTTGAGGGCATGGGGATGAATGCGTTTGGCTTGGCTTCCTTTTTCAGGCTTCTCATTGTTGACTCGGGGATTGGAAGCTTGACTCGAATATTCGGCAGAGTTTGCTCCAGAGAAAATAATGAGCAGCAAGAAAAGTTTCAATTTAAAGTGTCTATTCATGTTTTGAATTTATTTGTTGAATGAGCCATGATCTAGCTGTTTTGCGAGTTGGACTGTCACGGTGCGCCCAAAGATCAGTATGGGGATGGATAATTGGGCCATCGGGAATATCGAAAATTTTTCCAACAGGGACGGGTAGAAAAGTGAACTCACCAAGGTTAGGATGGCTCTTTAGGTAGTCGTATACCGTACCGAGCTGCAACCGCAGAAGACTGTTAAAATGATTACCCGACATATGCCCCTTTGCTTACCATTCAATGGATTCTTCGCCAATTCCTGCGTCAATGAACTGGCTGCCGTTACGTTGCGTTTCATCTTTTTGCCTGAGACTCAAGGATTTGTTGTTGTCTGCATGGATGGCGATGAGGTTGAGTCCAGGCTTGAGTGTCTTTGCTGCCTCGGCGGTGAGGGGGACGTTTTGGTAGCGGCCGTTGTTTCCGACTTTGAGGCGAAAGGCCTCGACTCCGTTGAGGTAAACTTTGGCGTTGTCGTCATAGGCAATGCGGACGACGGGCCGCTTGAGTGGCTGATTCGACAATTCAAAGGTGCGGACCATCCACAGGTTTAGGGACTTCCATTCCGTGCTGATTTTCACGGATCCGTTTCGGTGAAACTTGTGGCCGAAGGTGGCTTTCCCGGTTTTCCAGCCGGAGCGGTCGGTTCCGGGCTGATTCCAGCCGTTGCCTGGATCCGTTTCGGTGTACTGCCAGTCTTGTGCACTTGTTTCGGACGTGGGCATGAGCATGGTAACCTTGGGCGCTGCTGGGAACTCGCGTTTGGCGATGGCCTTGGCATGGAGCGCCACGTTGGCTTTGATGATCTTGCGGTCGTAACTCAGTAAGCCGTTGACTTCGGTTTCGACGTCGGTGAGCTGCGTGTAGATGGCGGCGGACATGCCGTTTTGCTTGTCGTGTTTCTCTATATTGCGCCAGGCATCGAGCAATTGGCGTTCGTAGTCCCGTTGGTCGACACAGGTGCCGTAGACCGAGGATTCGGTGAGGCCCGTCACCCATTGATTGTCCGCGGCCACTAGGCCGAAACCACCGAACTCGCCGAGGGTGCCAATGCGCTTAGCCTCCGGGCTAACTGGTACGGTTCCTTTGTATTTGTGTCGATCCACCACGTCGCCGCAGTCTTTCGGCACAAACCAACCGCTGGCGCTGTTGATCAGGCGAGTGGGATCTGCTTTGCGGACCCTGTCGGTCAGTCGCGGGGTGTCGTACTGGCCCCACGATTCGTTGAAAATGACCCACATGATCACGGATGGATGATTGTAGAACTGGTCGACCATTTCTCTGAGTTCATGCTCGAATTGATCGGCCTTTTCTTTGCTGCGCGGCGTGCCGTCCTGCGTGCCTCTGGCATCTTTTCCCGCAGAGCCGTTGGGCATGTCTTGCCAGACCAGCAGACCCAGCTTATCGCACCAATAGAACCAGCGGGCTGGTTCTATTTTAACGTGTTTTCGGGTGCTGTTAAAACCAAATTTCTTAGTGATTTCGAGATCGAATTTGAGGGCCTCGTCGGTGGGCGCGGTGTAGATGCCGTCGGGCCAATAACCTTGGTCGAGGGGGCCGGACATGAAGACGGGTTTGTTGTTGAGCATGGGCCGTAGGTGACCCTTGTCGTCTTTTCCCATACTGATTTTGCGCATACCGAAATAGCTTGTGACGGCGTCATCGCCCAGTTTTACGTCTAGATCATAAAGAAAGGGAGACGCTGGCGACCAAAGCTTGGCATTGGGCACCTTGAGCACGATGGGCGTGCCGGCTTTGCCGGTGACGGTTGAAACCGTTTTGTTGCCATCCTTTACCGCTACCGTGGCGGGCCCGAAAGCCGCGTTGACGATTATGGAAACCGTTCCCTCGTCAACGTTAGGCGTGATCTTTAGATTGATGATGGGGTTGGCTGGAACTTTTTCCATCCAGACGGTCTGCCAGATGCCGGAGGTTGCGGTGTAGAAGATGAAGCTTGGTTTATCGAATTTGTCGTAGCTTTGTTTACCCTTTGGCCCACTCTGGTCGTCGGTGACCGAGACCACCAACTTGTTTTTTCCGGGTTGCAGCGAATCGGTAACGTCAAAGGAAAAGGCATCGTAGCCGCCGATATGAGAACCAACCGTTTTGCCGTTAACCAAGACAGTCGTCTCGTAGTCGACTGCGCCGAAGTTGAGGATCAGACGTTCTCCATTTTTTAGTTTCGGTGCAACGAAGCTGCGCGAATACCAGAGACGATCTTTTGGGGTGAACTTGCGCTTGACGCCAGATAACGCGGACTCAATGCAGAAGGGCACTAAGATTTTGCCTTCGAACGCGGTTGGTTCGGCGGCGTCGAGATTGGTTACGGCGTAATCCCATAAACCATTTAAGTTGGTCCAGTTGCCTCGTACCAACTGTGGTCGTGGATATTCGGGCAACGGATTCTGCGGGTCGACGTCAGCAGCCCATTTCGTCATGATACGGCCAGGCACTGGCTGCCAATCAGCGATAGCGGATGAAAGCGCTATCAGTGCGAGCAATGTAAAGAGTAGGGCGGGTTTCATGGAGTCATTCCTAGTAAGTTTGGGCGAGTTTTGATGTTGGAGATTGTCATAGTCGTATGCCATGGTCTGCTTATTGGCGCTCGACCACAGCGTTATTTGTGGCTTCATAAGGGATCTTGCTGTGAAGCGAATTGTTGCGAAGGCGTACCTGGGTTGCCGGGTAGGTCGTCAGTTTTCCTTTTTTGCCGCCGATCCATATGTCGGCTTTGCCGCTGTCGCGGACCTCATTTTCGGTAATGTGGACGTTCTGAACAAATCCAATTTGGATTCCGTAATGCGCTGAGTCGGAAATGTTGTTGTCGATGATCTGGACGTTTTCGGTTGGCCCCAGTGGGTTAACGACCTTGTCGTTGGCATCCAGAATGGGCTTGGCCCGTTCTGGATGTGGCGCGTCAATTCGTATACCAGCATGGTAAGAGCCTCTGACGGTATTTCCTTGTATTAGGCACTGATAGCTCTGGCAAAGCGCGCCACCAAAGTAGATCCCGTACTGGTCTGGCCGCCTTGAGTCTTCTCGTCCCGAATGTTCGATCACATTGTCGATAATGGTCATTCGGTCTTGGCCGTCGGCTATTTCAATGCCCCCACATCGCGACCGGATGACGCGATTATTTTTGATGAGGTTGTCCTGGCCCTTGTGGATCCACCCATGTGAATCGAAGGCGATACCGTGGCCAAATTCACCCATGTAAATGCCGGCGTCGCGCACGGTATTGCCAATGACTTCGTTGCGGCTGCCGCCATTGGCAAAGATGATGCCGTGGTTGGTGGTGCGGGTGACGTGGTTATCACGTACGGATGCCTCGCTCGAGTTGGCAAAGGAAATGCCAGATTGACCAACGTCGGTAACGCTGCAGTTTTTGACGATAGTATGGTGTGCGTCAGAGCCGTGCACGAGGATGCCGTGACCGCCGGTATTTCGGATGGTCACGTTGATGATCTGTGTGTAGGTACTGCCTTCCTTTACGACGACACCAGAAGTCTCGTTGCCAGCTCGGCCTTTTCCCATGAGTCGCAGGTTTCGGATGGTTACGCTCTTTTTTTCTGACACCAAGATCATCGCGCCCATCTCCTTTTCCGCGAATAATAGCGTATCGTCTTCACCGGAAATGGTATGATCGCGCTCGGGGCGCAATGGGGCGGCAAGGCCATAGCTGCCTGCTTCAATGATCACGTGTGTCGGCGTATGCTTGTAGTGCTCCGTTATCTTGCGAAACAGTATCGCAAGTGACGCTTCATCGGCCCATTTATTACCAGAATCGCTGACGGCGTGGAGTTTTACGCCTGTAGAGATTCGTACGGTTTCCGTTGGCTCCGGCTGTTGCCACTGGTAGTTGAATTCGGGCTGTGGCTGCAAAATGGCAGGCCTGTCGTTTCTGGCTCCGGCGATAGACAGGACCATAACAGAAAGAAGTGCGACGTGTTTGAGAGAAACACTCATTTTGATGGAATTTTTTGGGGGGATGGCTTTAACGCTTTTTTGACAAAGGGAGGCAGTCGTCGATCTTGGGTACTCACGATTTGTATGCGCTTGTCGTTCTTCAGGCGAGGGCCTGGATTGCTGCGCCCTTGCTCAATTTGGTCCTGCAGTAGCGTCACCATTTTTTTCACGCGATCGGGATGTTTGTCGGCGAGGTTGTGATTTTCGCGTGGATCCTCCGCTAGGTTGAAGAGTTGCACGAACGGCGTCTTTAACAGATCGTCTTCAGATGGCTTTGGGACGCGGTCCAAAGCGGCGCGCCAAGCTCGCGGCGGAAAGGGAACGTTTCCTACGGCATTGCCGAGGTTGGTTGGGACGCCGGAACCCGGACAAAGACAGAGTTTCCAATCGCCGTCGCGAATCACGAAGGCGGTCACGGATTCCATGATTAAGTTTTCCCGCTTTCCTTTTTCGGCAGGGGACCGCATGAGCATGGCAAAGCTAATGGAGTCGGGGGCTTCGGTTTCCGCAAGGGGGACGTCTGCGATTTCCGCAAACGTGGCCATGAGATCATTCAGACCAACGAGAGCATCACAGCTACGGTCTTTTGCGATGACCCCGGGCCAATGAGCGATGAGCGGCACCCGCAGGCCACCTTCGTAGACGGAGAATTTGTAACCGCGAAACGGCCCACTGGAGAAGTGGCCCTGCGCTTCCAGCTGATGGATTTGGCCGGGCGTTGCCGTGAGGGTATTTCCGGCATACGGTGCCGGTCCGTGATCGGATGAAAACAGGACGAGGGTATTGTCGTCTACACCTTGTTTTTTTAGAGCATTCATCACGCGTTCAACGGCATGATCGACCTCCATGACAAAATCTCCATAGATGCCGAGTTTACTTTTGCCCCGCCACTTGTGTCCGGGACTCACGGGCGTATGGGGGGCCGTGAGTGAGAGAAATAGAAAAAATGGTTGGTCTCTGGATTGTTTGCCAATGAAATTCTCGGCTTCGACAAAAAACGTTTCGGAGACTTTGTGGTCTTCAAAATCTTTGGCGGCAGGGCCAACGCGGTTGAAGGCGCTCCAGCCTTTCTGCTCGCTTACCTCGCCTTGCCAGACGTTGTTTTTCAGGAATGCATAGGGATACATATCAAGCGATCCGGGTAGGATAAAGCTGTAGTCAAAACCAAACTGAACGGCGCCATAGGTGATTGGTTTGGCGTAATCGACGTTTGTCAGGCCTTGCTTTTTGCCGTCTTTGGTGACCATGGTCGTGCCTAAATGCCATTTGCCCACGTAGCCGGTTTGGTAGCCGCCGCGTTTCAGTACTTTTCCGAGAGTGGATTTTTCGGTATTGGGTCGAGGACCGCAAAACCCCCAGGGGCCATTGTTGACCGTGGCGCCAAAGCGCCATGGATAGCGTCCGGTCATCAAGGCTCGACGCGTGGGCCCGCAGACGGAGGCATTGGCATGGGCATCGGTAAAGCGAAGCCCGTTCCTTGCTAAGGCATCGATGTTTGGGGTATCAATTAAACAGCGTGTCCCGCCATAACATGCGATGTCCCCATAGCCTAAATCGTCGGCCAAGATCACGACAATATTGGGTTTTGACGCCGCAACCAGACTATGCCCAATCAGCAAAATAAAAGTGATTAATACCTGTTTTTTCATATGTGTCCTATCGTCTTGGCACGCTGCGGCCGCTTTTTTTGTATTCGGTTAATTTATTGCGGAGTTGCTTCACCACCTCGGGGTGTTTGTGGTACAGATTGGTGGTTTCTCCCGGGTCGAGTTTTAGGTTATAGAGCTGTCCCGGTGCATCCGGTGCCAACTCGGGCAGCCCGAATAATTTTTTTAGTCGACCCCGAGCGTAGTTGTTACCGCCGGATCCCTTGTGGTCTAGGAATTTCCAGTCGCCGTGACGTATGGCCAAATCTAGGCTGATGGTCTGATGCAGCGTAAATTCGCGCAGATTTTTCTTTGTTTTGCCGAGAAGTAGGGGGAGGAGGTTGACGCTGTCTTCGGCGGCATCGTTTGGTAAACGCGCACCGGTAATCGCAGCGCAAGTCGCCATAAGATCGGTGAGGCAGACCGTTTGCTCGGCAACAGCGTTGGCGGCGACTTTTTTCGGCCAGCGTGCAATGAGCGGCACGCGATGACCACCTTCCCAATTGTCACGCTTGAGGCCGCGCCACGGATGGGCACCGTTGTGCTTGTATTTCTCTCGCATATTGATTGTCGTTCCAACTTCCGGTCCGTTGTCGCTGGTGAGCAATACAAGGGTGTTATCGGCCATGCCCAAACTCTCAAGTTTTGCCAGTAGTTCGCCAACGACATAGTCGAACTCAACAATGAAATCACCATGGGGGCCCGCGCCGCTTTTTCCTTGGAATTGCTTCGCGGGAAAAGATGGTAGATGGACGGCCTGCAGCGAATGAAAAAGAAAAAATGGTTTGTCGGCTTTCTTTTTGTGATGGTTGTCGAGAAACGCCAGGCTTTTTTCGAGGAAGACCAAGTCGACGTTCTCGTGTTCGAAGTTGGGGGCAACCAATCCAGGGCGACAGTCAAAGGACCACTCGTGTTTCGGCAAGTCCGCCTTGTTGATCAGCTTAGTTGGCGGCACGGGAATCCGGTCGCCATCGACATAGGCGTAAAGCCAATCACTTGTCGGGCAACAAACGGTTCCGTAAAAGTGATCAAAACCGCGATGGATTGGCGAATCGGGGATGGCGCGGGTGTAATCAATTTGGCGAACCGCGGCAACGCCACGGGCAGCTTTTGCATCTCGGCTAGTGGATCGCGGAAGCTCGCTGCTATCGATGACGGCCCCATTTCTATCTAAAAAGGTCATGCCAATATGCCACTTGCCAAACATCGCGGTTTCGTATCCGCTGTCGCGCATCATTGCGGGTAGGGTAAGTCGATTTTCATTGATCAAACAGGGGCCACCGACACCAGTGAAGACGCCGGGGTAGTTTAGGCGGAATGCCATTTGTCCGGTCATGATGCTGTAACGAGTGGGGGTGCACACGGTCGAGGGACTATGTGCATCGGTGAAGCGCATTCCCTGTGCAGCCAAGCGGTCTATGTTGGGTGTTGCGATCTTGGACATCGTGTTATAGCAGCCGACGTCACCATAGCCGAGGTCATCTGCAAGGATGATCAAGACGTTTGGCGCGTCTACGGCGTGAAGACACGCGACTGCCGCTGTCCACGCTAAAACAACCGATATCAAAAGCCTCATTATTTTGATGTTTCCTTTGTCGCTGGTTTAGCGCCTAGCCAGCTACAGGCATTTGCAAGAATCTGAATCACTTCGTCCTGCTTGAATACGGGGTAGGTCTCGTGTCCCGGACGAAAATAGAAGATTTTGCCTTTTCCCAGATTCCACACCATGCCACTGCGAAAGCGCTCGCCGGTCGCCCAGGTTTCTTCAAAAATCAGTTCGTCCGGTGTTGGGACGTGAAAAGGTTCGTCATACATTTCCGTTGCGGGAATGGAGATGGTTTTTGCGACGCCCTTGGCAATGGGGTGCTCGGGCATGACGGTCTTCAAGGTACTTGGCTTGCCGTCCGGACGATAGGAGGGAAAGCAACAATTTGGCAGATCGACACGGACCTTGGCGATTTTGCCACCTTTTTTCTGCACATAGTATGCAGGCGTTACTAACGACTGACGGTCTGGAACTACCCGGCCATCTTGACCTACAAATTCAAAAACGACAGGTCTTCCGTCTTTTGGTGTTGGGAATTTGCGCCGCGCTTCGATCATGGTTCGTTCATTCATTGCCTCCATAAACGGTGTCGCAAAATGCGCGGAATGAAGCGCGATCAAATCCAGCTGACCCGTACGCAGTCGTTTCATAAACTTTTGTTTAATGGTAGATGGAGAAATTTCCAATTGTCGAGCATGTCCCCACCAGATGACGACGTCAGCCCAATCCAGGTTTGTCGCGGAAAGGCCCTGTTCCGGATCATCAATACCCACTGATCGAACCTCTAGGTCGGGCGTTGATTTCTTCAATCGAGCGGCAATTTCGTTGCCAATGAAATTGTCGTAGGCGAGTGCCTGTTGGGGCTGGCGCTCGTCCCAGATTAACACGTGGACCGCTTCGGCCGCATAAGAGCTGAAGGCGAGGGATAGAAGGCATATTGCGAGTTTTAAAGTGGACATAGACAGATCCTTGAGATTTATGGTTGTTGAAGGCGTGAGGGAGGTTTACCAAACGAATTGACTAGAGCCGGAAAGTTCCCACCGTGGTGTTCCAATCATCCAGTTGAGAGAGGGGATTCCGATGGCGCTGGAGTCAGGGGTTGGGTCGAAAGGGCAGTGGGTAAGAATCATCGGGAAGTAAACAAGGAAAGGCTTCTTTTTGTTCTCCTCGATAAAGTCACAGATGAAGTCTGTGCATACCTTGGGACCATACT
>Ga0233432_10006268_pt1 | contig 10175 bp, 26 predicted proteins | sample SI_122_August201_6_FD_179870 | JGI IMG/M metagenome (GOLD analysis project Ga0233432, IMG submission 179870) | Seawater microbial communities from Saanich Inlet, British Columbia, Canada - SI_122_August2016_10_MG | ecosystem: Environmental > Aquatic > Marine > Inlet | place: Canada: British...
ACTCACCCCGAACAACCAGCTTGAGTTCGATCTGCTCGATAAGCACGTGGATCTGAGTCATGAGGTCCATCGAGGCGTTTGAGCACTGTGCTCGCCACATCGCCTCTGTCTGCCCGGCGTGCATTTCCGGAGTTTCCTCGAAGAGCTTTCGCATTTGCAAGTCGAAGTGGTCTGTGACTTCCAGGACAAGTGCTTCCATAGGGATTGTTTCTGAGATTGACATAGCGTTTCCTTCCTTGTTGAGAATATCTTATCTCAGTTTTTGAGGACTTGCACTCAGCAGGGTTCTCCAACGAACCCGCGATCAATGTCTACAATGACCTGTTGAAGGATCTTTTTTAGATCGTCGTTGTTCAGGCCGAAGGAGTCCACGAAATCGTTCAGGACATTCTCGACCCGGTTTGAGAGGATCTGGTGCTGCGCTTCTTTCATCTCTTGTACTTGTTCAGGTGTCATGATTGTTTTCCTCCGTCGAACACGACCCAGTGTGTCCCGGGGCTGTACACCTTGTTGAGTCGCTCGATCATCCCAGTGGCAACGTCGACATCGATCAGCTGGCCGTGACCAGATGCATTTCCAATCTTCCAGTGAATGACGACCAACATCACTGACCCCACTCTTCATCGTCACATGCGAAAAACCATGCTGCCTTAGCAAGTGCCGCAGCAACTGCAGATCGAACACGGCTGTCAGCGAGGTTGATTGCCCCGTGGTTGGCTTCATCAAGGACTAGCTGGACTACAGCTGCCTCAAGGTCTTCCGCAAGCTTTGCAATCTCTTGATCTGTCATTGTATTCCCTAGAGCGTGGTTCCGTGAACCTGACTGTACGCTGCAATCAGGTCACCCATAGAGATGTAGACAACATCGTCTTCATGAACAGCCTTGAAGTCCATTGCCTCGTTCAGGTGATCTTCGCCGTCCTGAGTGAGAAGAGCGATGACTGTGTCTTCAGCCCAAGCGTAAGTGGAGTCGTCGTCGAAGACTACGTAGGGGCCGTGAGAGAAGCGCGAAGAGGGGTCGTTGATTTCAGCCATGTTGGCCTCCTTGTGAGAATATCTTATCTTAGTTTTTGAGTCTTTGCACTCTTAAGATTTCTTTCCTTTCTGCTGCGAGTCGAAGTCGAGTAGCTTCTGCGGCTTCGACTGTTAGATCGATTACACTTGGGTCAACGATCTCAACGATCCCGCCGTCATACTTATCAAGTTCCCAGCACAACGATCCTGAAGCGCTTCTGCTCCCACCGATATTTTCTCCGAACAGAACTACTCTGTTTAATACTGGAAAAAACTCCGGGAGATCGATCTCTGCGTCATCATAATCTTTGTAGAACCCTTCGATTTCCACCGGCCCAAACTCGTCGTGGTTGATCGAATCAATCTTAATAAGACACCACAGCGGATCGATCTTCATCCCCTGCGCCCTCGAAGGACGGCGCTTGAGCGCATTGGTTCTCTGATTGTTGTACGACTTAAAAGCGTAACTTGTTGTAAACAGTTTTCCTTTTGAATATTCAAGCAAAGCATTTTTTACTGAGTCGGATTCAGACTTAAACTTTTTATATGCAGCTCGATAAGAATCTTCACCTGTTACTTTAGAAAAAATCATTGTTCTATCTCCTTGCGAGAATATCTTACTACAAGTTGATTGAGTTTGCACTCAGCATGAAAACCATGCGTCTTCTTCGACGTTGAACCGAATGTCTCCGCTCTCGAGAAGGTCGTCACACCGACGAAAGATGTTGTCTCGGGACATTGTGGACACGACAAACATTTCGAGCGAGACCAGATCGTTTTCATCATCGGCCATTTCTTTGCAGTCAACCAACGCGATCCCGTTCGAGTATCGAATCAGGTCATCGCCACCCAGACCAGGATTGTCATCCAGAGCCTTGAGGATGCAGCTGTCGATGTAGAGGTTCTGTTCATCGGGAGTCATTTCTATCTCCTATCCTAGGGTTACGTGAGGCATAAGCTTGTTGACCTCAGCGATATGCTTCGCCCAGACTGCCTTGTCCATCGGATCCTCGCCGTACTTGTTACTGATCAAGTTACATAGCTGATCTCCGACAATGTCGTTGACAGTTTCTGCATCATTGTAGAGTTCATCTGCCAACCATCCACCGATATCTCGGACACCGCTTCGCTTTGCCTTCTTGATCTTGCTAGCGTATTCTTCCTGCATAAACTCGCAGTATCCCATCTCGCCGACTGCGGTCTGGACGTGGTTGACAATGTCTGAGTAGCTGTTGATTCCGAACATGTTTTCATTCCTTTGCTTGGTACTTGCTTATTTTATTACAGTGAGGGTGAGTTTGCACTCTACTCATCACACAAGACGTAGAACTCTTGAGGCACCTTGACGACATGACCATGACCGATAGTGATAACTGCCTGATTGCTGCTGTCAATGGCCATGAACTGTTCGACATTCCTCTCAATGACGTGATTTCCGTACGCTTCGTACTCAAAGTCCTTGACCATTCGAATCCACTTCTTTCCCATGATCATCTCCTCAGTACATGCTTGCACGAGGAACTTTGTAGTCCTCACACCACTCGTCTTCGAATCGAGAAGCAGCAGCAACAAGCTCTTGATGTGCTTTCTTCCATTCAACGATCTGCTTCTGAAGGTTTTCGACAGCCCCAGCGGCACTTCGAACTTGCTTGTCCAGCGCCTTCTTCGCCTTCTGCTTGCGCTTATCGAGCTGAGCAGCTACCTCGCCTGCTGTCGGAATAATCTGATGACCGAACTTTTCCAACGTAGATTTGATTTGACGATGGGTGTCCCGAGTTGATCCACGAGACCAGTATGGAAAGCAACTGCAGTTTTCCAAGAGCTGGTAGTAGGCACTGTGTCGGTATTTTGGATCGCGATGCACGGGTATGCCGTCGTCCACACAGAGTGCCATGACCCACGCCATCTCTTCCGCGGACAGAGTCAGGGCGACTTCCTTGTTGGCTGCCTCGATCCGAGGCGCGTAGAAGGGCAGAATCTCGTGATAGGTTGCGCCAAAGTCTTCGGGTTCAGCTCCCGAGAATCCATTTGTCTTGTGAAGCTCGTTGCAGTTGTGGCTCGACCAACGCTTCTGTTCATGCAATGAAGGGAACACATGTCCAGAGAACTCACGTCCGTAGCCAAAGTGGATGCTGAGTGTATCGTCGATGCGCTTATCAAGACCGTGCTTTCTTCCGATTCTTCGGATCACAGTGGCATGACCCTTGACAGTCTTGCAAAAAGCCTTGAACTCAGTTTCAGTAAGTTGAGGAGCAATTCCAGTAAGCATTGTAAACTCCATGCTTGGGACTTTCTTATTTTACCATGTTGAGGGTAAGTTTGCACTCAATCAAAATCTGCAAAGTCCCATCTGCCGCCGTTCCCACTGCCGCTCCTGGTAGTCACTCCGCGTCGCGTCTGTCGATGAGTTCCAGGTCGTGTTCGTAGACTTGCATCTCGCCTTCATCATCGAACCGAACAAGCGTGTACGTAACCGTTACACCATCGATTCCTGTGCCCAGAACAGTGCCGTCTCCGTAGTTCCAGTGACTTACGCGATCGTTGATATCAAACATTTTAGTCTCCGATTGAGCGCTGGTCAGTTTCTACAACCACAGTGATTGTCTTATTCAGACCGAGCGTTTCCTTCTCTTGCCAGTTGATGTCGCCTGTGTCTAGAATCTGAGTGTTCTCAGTAAAGACGACAGTCCCCTTGGGAAATAAACCGATGAAAGCATCCAACACAGCCCTGGCCGATGCCTGAGTGACATCACCGTGCGAGTACAGAGGGTGCATTCGAAACTTAAGATGAAACCCGGTGCGATCAGACCAGGACTCTTGACTGAGCCATCCGCCTACGCTCTCTAGCAAGACATTATCGCGTCGCAGGTATTCGGTCCCGACACAATCATCCCAGATCTGGGCAACTTTATTCATGAGTTCAAGATTCACTGGGATTGTGAGGTTCTTGGCAGTGTAGGGCTGCAGCACGCCACGCATTTTTGACTCCTTTGAATCGTCAAACATATCGCTGTGAATGGTCATTTTTTCTTCCTTACTTCTTTATCTTATCACAGTGAATGAGATTTTGCACTCAACAATTACGTTCCGAACATCTCAGAATATCGTTTTGCTTCAGTAAAACCAGGAGTAGCATAAGCGTTTCTCGTCTTGAAACAACGATAAGCAGCATAGTTTCCGTTATACCAATCAGCGTAGTTTACTCTTCCACAAAGAACTGATTCAACAGCTCGAAACATTGCTTCTTTCTCGATGCTATCTTCGGGCCACATGTCTTTGACTGCATCAAAGACAGGAACATCGTACTGATAACTAGTCTTAAACTTTCCTCGAAAAGATTCAGCTACTTCTTCAGCAACATTAGCAATATGAGTTGCTTGAGCACGATCAGCCTTGACGAGTGGACCCTTGATCCACGGGTTACCACTAGGCATTCTGACTTCAATGTAATCTTCCATTTAGCACTCCCTTGGGTTCGCAAACTTTCGACAGAGCACAGACACGAAGTCTCTCGATCCATCTTCTTCAACAATCATGGCAGTCAGTCTTCCGCCAAACACAGCACCTGTGTCGATTCCAGTGGCGTGATCGAAGTGAGCCACACCGTTGAGGAAGGGCTCGTGTCCGAAGACCACATGACCAAATCGTCCATCATGAGTTTCAGCCCAGAAAGGATCGTCCGGCCCCTCAGTTCCGAGTGACATCATCCTGCCTGTCTCGTGGTGGATGTGTCGAGTTCGAAGAATCTGACTAAACTTCTTCTTTCGCTTTCCACCGAGAGATCGAGCCTCTTCGAGGGTCTGTGGAAACTCAGTCATGTTTCCTGGGATACCGCCGTGGACAACAAGGATGTTGTGTTCCTCGATCCGGTGAAAAGGCACAGCAGTGTTGAGGAACTCGATATCAGCATCAATGAGCTGATCTGTGATTTCTCGAAGCTCCGGCTGTCGATCAGACATCGTCTTCGCAGTATCAGGGCGTTCGATACAATGCTTCCTGAATCGGCGGTGCTTTTCTTCGTGGTTTCCTTCGACCAATGTGATGTCGTGGGTACGAGACATTTCTCGAACAAACTGTACAACTCGAGTGCTGTCTGGCCCCTTGTCGACGAGATCACCAACAAAGACCACTTTGTCATCTGGTTTTACCAGAATATCGAAGAGTTTCCACAGCTCGTTAAACATGCCGTGAACGTCTCCAATAATAATGTGTCGTGTCATACTGCCGCCTTATACACTTATTTTACCACAGTGAATGAGAGTTTGCACTCAGCGCTGCTTTGCCAGTGTTGGCTTGAGCCACAGACCTGTGTCTTCGAACAACGCATCGAAGACCGGGCCGCGCAGACTGCTCATGAACCGCATTGCCTGTGGCGTAGAGAAAGCAAACATTTTGTTTAGTTCTTCTCGAGTGCGCTCGATTGAAACAGTCTTCATCATCGATTTCCAGTTTTCTGGATCACTGACCATTTCTTCGATGTCTGGGTGGAAGACCAGGCCCTTTGTGACAGCAAACCGAACAGCACGCATCAGTCGAAGATTGTCTTCTTCAAACCGGTGCTGCATATTACCTACAGATCTAAGCATGCCGTGCGCCAAATCCTCAGCGCCTTCGAATGGATCGATGATGCCACCGATGATCTCAAGGTTGTGGTTGACAGGACGAGCCATCGCGTTGCAAGTGAAGTCACGACGAGCGAGGTCATCAAGCAGAGTACCTGGTTCAACTTCGTCAGGCCGCCTGCCGTCGCTCGAAGCACCGTCCTTTCGGCACATGACGATGTCAATGACATCTGGGCCGAGCGTCCCACGAATCGTAAAGAACTCGGGTGTGACCTTGAAGACACGCATCTTGTTGTTTGCCCAGCTGAGAAGCGATTCCCAACCCTTGGGCGACACTGCACAGAAGTCGCGGTCATCAGACTCAAAACCCATGAGCTCATCCCGAATGGAACCGCCCACTTCAAAAAGTGTAATAGCCATGTTTTCCTCCTTGTAGAGATATTTTACCATGCTGGTTGTGAGTTTGCACTCAAGCGCAATTTAGTCTAGCAGGAATGACAATCAGCGCAGACTGTTCCGTTATCATGACTTCCGTTAAGAATGTAAAACCACCCGTTACCAGACTTCCCGCACTTATCGCAAGTAGCGTGGTAGATTGCTGCATAAATCTCTGTCCAAAAGCTTTTCATGACTACCTTCTTGTGGTTAGTTGTATTGTGCAGGATCAATGACCTTACGATGTTGGAACTGGACGTATCCGTGTACTGGGTGATCTTCAATCTGGGTTGCTTCTAGACTTACCCAAAGACCTTCGTTTCTCATACCACTTCGTCGAAGATATCCAGGTTCTCCGCTACCGTCCGGGCAGAATGCGAAATCTGGATTTGCTTCGCATAGAGACCAGGCGTGTCGATTTCCGCAAGTGACCGGAGTACCGTCATAGTTGGTATAGTCAACCAGTTCGAAGTCGATGTACAAATCACCCACACCGTTATGGTAACAAGCATTCAAGTCAGTCTGCCTGATGCCGATCAGGCGTGCCTTTGCGCCGGCTGGAATCTCCATCTCTGAGTATCCGCAATAGTCGTATTTGTTAGCTACGACACAGCGAGCAATATGGACAATCTGCCCAAGCTTCCAACCCATCTTGTTTTCGTCCTCTCTGCCGAGGTTTGTGGTGTTTCGATATTTCTTTGAGTCTGGCATGTTTCCTTCTAGCGTTCTGAGTGACCGGCGCCAAAACTTGCGAGATAAGCATCGAAGGCTTCTTCGTTCCCACAGCCCGAGCAAATGTAAGTTTCGTTGTCAATTCTAGACAAAGCATTCATTGATTGAATCGGATGTAACTCGTTCTTTTTACATCTTGGGCAAATCTTGGGAGTTTCTTCTTTTTCCATTGTGTCCTCACACTTTATTTTACAACAAACTTTTCTCTTATGCACTCAAGTCGTGAAGGTAGGACAAAATCCAGGTGTCAGGTTCACCAGTTCTTGCCTTCGCGACACCATATGGCATTTCGTTCGTGTCGAGAAAGTAGTTAAACAGCTTTTCGTACGAATCCGTGAAGATGAACTCGGAACCGTCTTCGAGGTAATCTTCGATGTGTTTAGGCATCTGATCAATTTCTTCGCTGGTCAGCCCAGCACTTTCGTAGATGTCAGTCATTTTATTACCATTTCTTTGGAGGAGTCGAGGCACCGCAGGCTGGACACCGGCATCCGTCCCAGTGTGCCTGCCAAGTGTCGTGCTTGACACGAGCACCGTTCCAGGTTGAAGCACCGAAACCGCAGTGACGGCAGTAGTATACGACTGGCATCTGCTTCTCGCGCAGATGTCGATGATGAATGTTGAGCCACATTTTGAACTACTCCTTACAGAGCATGGACAGCGGAACTCGCCACTGCTGACCGAACGGACCCCCAGGAACGTTTACCTTTGCGTACTTACGCATGACCTTGACAATCTCGCCGTGCATCCGGACCCCTGACTTGGAGTTGACAAACGAAACCTTGTCGCTGTAGCCGAGTGAAGACTTGATGACACGCCCCTGCTCAGTGCGCTTTTCCTTGATCTGATCAACTAGGTACTTGTTGAGTTCGAGCATCTCTTCGAGATTCATCTGGCCAATTGTATTCTTTTGATGTAGCGAAACTTCCATTGTTTTCTCCCTATAAGATTATTTTATCACTGTAAGCGTGAGTTTGCACTCAATCCTAATACTTTTGAGTCAAGCTGACATGCTCACAGTCTTCAGAGAATCGCGCAGAAAATCTAAAAAATGTTCAGCCTTCATCGAGGTGATGTCCCCCTTTCCTCGGAGTCTTGGCTGACCCCATCGCCAACCGATTCCCCAGACGCAGCCGTCAGAAGACTTCCAATACCACTCAGGATCTTCGTAGCCTCGACTGGCATCATAGCATGTATCGTTACCCAGGCCAAATGCACATTCGAGCCTACCGGGTTTCAATCCATCTAGCATCGTACCACCGCGTGTGGTGAACCAGCTTTCGCGGTTGGCGCCATCTCCGGACTGAATCTCCTCTGTCGAGGTATTGTCCCCAGCAGTGGTGGTCAACAGGTAATTGACGTTCGATGTGTAAATAGTATCGTGAATACTGAGGACATAGGTTACTTCTTCCATGACATCTCCTTTGCAAGCTTATCTTATTCTGTGTAGGACCTGTTTACACTCAATTAGCAGCTCCGGCTCCACCCATTATGTCTGCGCGACACGTAGACCCAATCTTCGGACAACAAACGTTTCTCATGTATGTCTTCTGCAAAAGCCTTCAGCATGCGTGCTTTGATATCCTTTTGAAGTGCCCACACTGCACGAGTTCGTTCAGAGACAAAAACAGACGTCAAACCATTCCAGGCTTTCTGCTTCTGGCCTCCTGCATTAGGAAGAACAGTCGCTTTGATTAGATTCGCACATGTGATTGCTGCAGTCTGCGTTGATGACCCTGTAAAGATTCCATGCTCAATGAATGCAAAGACTACCCTCCAGTCATACTCAGTGATCAGACTATGGGCATTTTCTGTATTGACCACATCTCCACCCGGGGCATTGTTAGCATCAATTGACTTGTAGGTCCAGAGGCCTCGCCAATTGACATATCGATTTCCAAAAGAAGAGTTATTTGTATACGAAACACAGTAACTATCTTTCACTTTGCCAACCCAGTCATAGTCTGCTCCGCTAAGGAGTTTGGCAACAGTTCGTGCGTCTGAAGTCATCAGTCAGTCCTATGGCAACGATTCGGTGACACCGACAAACAGGCGGTCGTTCCAATCAGGAGTTCCGAAGTCATCAGCATCCGGGTTTGGCAGGTCAACGCCAAAGTCACGGTACTCTCGGATCGTCTGCTTCATGCTGTCCGACGTGTTTCCGATGAACAGCAGTCCAGAGTTGAAAGCTCCTTGACCGGGTGTCACTACAATAAAGTTACCACCGCCCTTGTCACCCTTAGGAATTGTTACAGACGTGTTACCGCGTCGATAGGTGTTTCCGGCTCGAGTCATCTGCATGTGGGTCTTTGCAAAGCCGAGCTTTCGCAGGTGAGCGGACTTCTTTCGTGTGGTCATTGCCATGATTGGCCTCCTTTGTGATAATATCTTATCTCATTGTGGAAGAGATTGCACTCAATTAGCAAAGCCGTTCGTGAATCTTGAGCCAGATTGCCCGATAGACACGCTCATCACTTTCGCGGAGGACTTGCTGATAGACCTCTTCGTTCAGCGGCTCTGGGCAGTCCTCACACTTGTAGTAATTGAGAATCATCCGGGGGTACGTGCGAGGGTCATCGTTAAAGTCACAGTACCCGCCAAGTGCTCGGTCAGCGATGTCATTGACGATATCTGCAATCGACTCAAATCCTCGGTTGTCCTTTGGATTCTTGTGAGGATTCCATCGACCTTCAATCATGACTTCTCCAACTTTTCAATTATTTCTTCAAGAGCCTTCTTAATCTCGTCGAACCAGCTCATGCGATTACCTCGATGTGATAGCGACGCGAGCCACCGACGTCAGACTTGAGCAGAATCTTGTCACTCGGGCTCACCTTGGGAGGCTCACCGACGTGGACACCACCCTTGTCGAGGACCTGCTTGATTGCGTCTCCGCTGTACTGCTGAGCACCGTAGTATCGATAGATGTCCGATCGAGTCGGGAAGTAGCTTGTTCCGTAGACTTTCATTCTTCGTTCTCCTTTAGATACTGTGCATTGTCCAATAGGCGACTTTTTCGTAGCCATCTTCATTTCGCTCCCAGCGGTAGTTATAACTACCGCTCAAAGTCATCCGCATAAGACCGCGCATAGCGTTGTGAATACCCTGTGCTGTTACGCCAAGGCTTTTAGAAAGCTCTTTTGCTGTGTAAGCCTTGTGATAACGGGTGCGTCTGCAGATTTTATTCTGCAAGATGGTCTTCATTCTTTACTCTCCATTGACTTCTTGTAGCTGATTGCCTGGTATCGACTGCAACCACTGACAATCGGTCGAGCTTCACCCCAGAACACAGGGCCTCGATGACCCTTGGGAAGATCAGACTTCTTGAAGACAGCCCAGCTGTATTGATCATCGCCGTCAAACTTCTTAATCGTGAGCTTCTTTTTCATTCTTTGTTTCCTTCCTTGTTTATATTATACCATGCTGGCGCTG
>Ga0233432_10006276_pt1 | contig 10168 bp, 15 predicted proteins | sample SI_122_August201_6_FD_179870 | JGI IMG/M metagenome (GOLD analysis project Ga0233432, IMG submission 179870) | Seawater microbial communities from Saanich Inlet, British Columbia, Canada - SI_122_August2016_10_MG | ecosystem: Environmental > Aquatic > Marine > Inlet | place: Canada: British...
TAGACCAAGACGGAGAAGAGCATGAAATTGAATATTCTGATATTGTTCGTTATGATGAAAGCCGTAAAATTAATCTTAAGCAAGATCATTTATCTTCTGAAGAATATCAAATGGCAAAAAAGCTTAAGGCTTTTGATAAAGAAGACTGGGAATGGAATTCTAAATCTGGTCTTTATGATAAGATAGGTGAATCAGAAATAAATGAAGGTAAATTTGATAATCATGTTGATTTAGTTAAATCTTTACATTTTGAAATGGATCCTGATGTTGCTGAGGAAATGAAAATTGAACTTGGTAAAAGACAAGGTGAGATTAATGTAAGAAAACAACTTGAAGGTGGAGAATATTCATTAAGAAGATTTAGAAAAGAAATCAAATATGATACAACCGGTAAAGATCTTGGTGTATTTAGGCCTGGTAGTTATATGGCCGCCACTTCTAAACTAGGAGATGGTCCTCATAAGAAAGCTGTTAAGAAAGTAAGATGGAACCAGAAGATGTACGACCAATGGATCGAAGATGTTGCTTCTAATGATGGTTGGAAGAATGCTTATGATATGGCACAAAATGCTAAACAAGAATCAGGTCTTATTGATTGGGTTAAGAAGAATAATAGAGGAGAAGATCCAATGCAAAGAATACAATGGGATATAGAAGCTCACGCTGAATAAAATAAACACTATGAAATATTTTAAAACATTTGAAGGATTTAAAAAGGACTATATGAAAAAGATAGACCTTAAAGATTTTAAGAAAATTAAAAAAGGTACCAAGCTTATGTATATGGGCGGTCCTGTAGAAGTACTTGACAATAACGGTTATGTTTTAAAACTAAAGGGTGAAGATGGTAGAACCTTTACTGTTAATAAATCTCAATTTGATCATGGTGGAATGATTAGAGAAGGTAAAGCACCTGATGCAGATAAAGCAATGAGAGATTTAGAAAAGAAAGGATCTCAAATTGATTGGCTTGATGATGCTGATGATGATACGAAAAAGATTTGGAAAAAAGCCGGTGTTAATCCTGAAGATGAAAATACAGTTATTCTTTATTCTTATGTATCACACCAATGGGATGATGCTAAAAAGATTTTAAAGAAACATAATGTAGATTTTAAAGAATTAGAAGATCCTAATTCAGCAGGAGAATCTTTTATTGTATTTGTTAAAGAATCAATTAATGAATTAAGAACAACTCCAGTATCTGGTACAAAGGCCGGTTTTACTACATCGTTAGAAGATAGAAAATATGAATTAAAGAAAGATGCTAAAGGTGCTACTATTGGAAACTTTTCAAATGTAACTCTTCCTAAAGGAACTATTATTTACAATTTACCAGGTGGGGTATTCGCTGATCATTTTTCACTAAAGAATAAGTATTCAAGTAGATCATCACAAGGTCCACAATATTTTGATAAGCCATCATTTAAAGGAATAATGATTAAACAAACACCAGCTCTCTTATCATATATTGAAAAGAATAGTAAAGTTTTAGAATCTGTTAATGAAGCTATAACACCAGCCATAACATTTGAATTCCCTGATGAAAGAAGAGCAAGACAATTTGATTTAGATATAGAAAATTCTGCTATCGGAATTGGAGATCAAGTTGGAAATAAAGTAACTGTTACTGAAGTAGATACTAAATGGAGATCAACTGTCAAGAAATTCCTTACAAAGAATAAAGGTAAAGTTATTGAAGAATCAGTAGTTACTGAAGCTGCACAAATTCCTAGTAACATTGAAAAGTTTGCAAAAGAGAGAGGAGTTCTTAGAGATGTAAAGCAACTTGCTAGGTGGGCAGAAAAAGCTGGGTTAGGAATAAGAGGAGGTACTGCAATAGGTAAAGGTTATGATACACTTGTATTAGATTTAACTTATCAAGGTTCTGAGGTTTATTTTGATACTTATACCGGTAAAATTAAAGTAAAAGGACAACCTGTTGATAGTTGGAAAACTTTTAGTAAAGCTGTAAATGAATCATCTGAAAAGGATGGTACTGAAGCATCAGACGGTAAACATAAACATAGTGATCATCTTGAAGAAGATCTTGAAGCAATGTGGAAAAAGGCATACGGTGAAAAGTTTGCAACTAAATACCCAGGCGTTGCCAAAATCATAAGACAACGAAAGATAAGAGATCCAAGAGAAATTGCTAGAATTTGGCAAGAAACTTATGGTGAAGACTTCAAAGAAGAATATCCTGCTATATGGGATATGCTATCTAAATAACTCTGAACGCGGAGTAATCCAAAAATAACATACTTTTAAATGAAACATTTAATGATGGCCCTTATAGGGCTTTTCCTAGTTACGAGTGCTTATACACAAACCTGTGATTTAACCCTCATAAGCCAAACACCACCTGCTACAACAGATGATGACCATTCTTTTGTAGTTGAATTTGTTAATGCAGAAAATTGTGGATGTAATGAATTTACTCAAACAGATGGAAATACTTGTGATGATAGTGGATCTAGTTCTGTAAGTAATAATGAAAATGTAAATCATCTGGTATTTGGGATTCATTATGTAGATGAAATAACTGGACAAGACTTAGGAGAAAACACAGATTGTACTTCAACAACATTCCACCCAGGTTGGTCATACACTAATGTTACAAATTGGGGTGGGTGGGAAACTGGTGATGTTGTTACTATTAATATAAATCCACCATTTGCTTGGGAATGTATTTTAGCCACACCTCTTGAGGGATATTGTTGGGAAGTAGTAATATGGCAGATTAATCTTTCTCAAACTGCAGGTTATGATGATTTTCCAGATAACGGATGGACTGTTGGTAATAGTTTTAATCAGACACAGACATATCCTGATATTAATATAGATGATAATAGAATAGCTGTTTGCTATGATCCTTGTATACCTGATACAGTAATACTTTATGACACGACATATATTGAAATAATAGATACTCTTTTCATAACTGAATATTTAACAGACACAATTTACATTACAGAAACAGAAGTTATCATAGACACCCTCTACATCACTCAAAATTTTACTGATACGATTTACCTTACCGAGACTGAGATCATCATAGACACCCTCTATTTAACAGAATACACATTAGATACCTTATACCTAGATAATTTTATATTCTTAACAGATACAGTTACTCAATATATTGTAGAAGAAACTTTAATAGACTGTGTAACAGGTTTGCCTTGTGAAGTTACTCCAGGTTATCCTTGTTTAGGAGAAGGGAGTATATATGTACCTAATACATTTACACCTAACAATGATGGTATAAACGATGTATGGAAAGTATTATATGAATTAGACTGTTGGTATGATGTAGAATTTAAAATCTTTAATAGGTGGGGAGAATTAATTTATACCGGTTATGACTACGATTTTAATTCCTATCCTTTTTGGGATGGTAGTGTAAATGGTGGAGATTATTTAGTATCTGATGGTGTTTACTTTTATGAGGTAAGAGGAAAAAAGGTTGAGTCTCCAATTGTTATTAAGGAAGCTGGTCATATAACAGTATTTAGATAACATGAAAACTTTACTTATTTCCTTATTATTTCTTTTACCTTTTTATACTATAGCACAGTGCAATCAACATGTCTTTACTTCAGTAGGAGCTGAAAAATGGACTAACTTCCAATATCAAGATTGTGATGGTGGTAATAATTATTTTGGTTTACCGGCAGGTGGTTATACCATAATCTTTTGCGCAGATATAGGTACCGCTTTTGTTTTAAATGGAGATGGTTATGTATTTCCTCTATTAACAGAACATCCTAATTATGCTTCTTGTGTTCAAACAGAATGTGAAGGTGATTTTGATGGAGATGGAATTGTAGGAGCAGAAGATTTACTTACCTTTTTATCAAACTACGGAGAGTGTGATTAACAATTTGTTAACAATTAAATAATATTAGAATATGAAACATTTGGCAATTTTCTCTATAAATATTATATGGAACAGCAAAACAAAACAGACATAAGTTCATTTCTTTATATTGCTTTAATGGTAATAGTATTTGTACTTTCTATCTAGTCTTTCTTAAACCTTTTATCTTTTTACCATATAATAATAAACAATCAATTATATGTTTAGATTATTAAGAAAATGGTTTACACCCAATTATAAAAACATTCATAAGTTTGAATATTCCCCTAGTGGCTTTCAGAAAGCAAAGCGCTGGGCAAAAGGCCAACCACACCCAACTTCTAATAATTTAAGTCTATGGGATCATGTAGATAATGGATTCATAGATTCTGAATATAAGTTACACGAAATAAACAAAGCCAAAGGATATGAGCAATGAACCTTACGGAAACAAATGGAAACGGTACCAAGTATGGCCTAAGCTAACTAAACCAGACGGTGGAGGAACTGATTACATAAAATTAAATATTGGATCTTCTGATGGAACCCCAGGTACACAAGGAGTTCAAGGATCTACTGGTCCTAGTGGTTCTACAGGTAATGGTAATATTCCTGATGGTGGTATAATTTTATGGTCAGGAGCTGTCATAGATATACCTATTGGTTGGGAATTGTGCGATGGTACTTTTGGTACACCTGATCTTACCGATAGATTTATAGTAGGAGCCGGAGTATCATACGCGGTTGGTGATCAAGGCGGTAGTCCTGATTCAGTTTTAGTAGAGCATACACATACAGTAACAGACCCAGGCCATAGGCATATTATTAATCATAGATTGGATAGCTCTACCTCTGGGGATTTTCAAACATTAGAAGACACTGGTAATCAGGATGAAGGTTCTTGGTCTACTAATGGATTAGACGACGGAAATATACGCTCGCAATCGGCAACCACAGGTATTTCTAATTCAACAGAAGGAGTTGATGGAACTAATACAAACTTACCACCATACTATGCATTAGCATATATAATGAAATTAGCAACAAGTTAAAAATAAAAATAAAAAGATGAAAACAAAATCAAAGTACCTTCTTAATATAGAAGGAAAGAAAAGGTATAGAGGAAATTCCTGGATAGAATTGATTATAAATGTAGTAAAAGGTAATCATGACAGGAAAGGATCTAAATCCAACTAAAGAAGATATTACAGAAGCAAGTGATAGAGTAGAATTATTCTATAGCTTTATTGTAAATTATCTTATTCAACAACCAGTTTACAAATTAAATAAAGATTATGCTAAACATATAGATATAGCATTAGAAAGTTTAGCTAAGGCAAAAGAAGAAATATGAATTACGGAAAAGAATTTAAAAAGTATGCAATGAGTGATCATAATGTAAGTTCATCAAAAATGGATTATTATGAAAAGCATATCGAAAACTCGATGACTCCTTATATTTTAGAGGAGAGAGAATTAAGAGCAACACAGATGGATATCTTTTCAAGGTTAATGATGGATAGAGTCCTTTGGGTTGCCGGTCCAGTTAACGATGGTATGTCTACTGTAGTCCAAGCACAGTTAATGTTTTTAGATAGTGTAGAGAATAAAGATATCACAATGCATATAGATTCACCAGGCGGATCTGTTAAATCAGGTCTGTCTATGGTTGATGTTATGGATTATATTAAATCAGATATCAGAACAGTAAATACTGGAATGGCTGCATCTATGGGATCTGTATTATTAGGAGCCGGTACAAAAGGCAAAAGAAGTTCATTGAAACATTCAACAACAATGTTACATCAATCATCAGGAGGTTTCAGTGGAAATATACAAGATGCTGAAATTGATATGAAAGAATGGAAAAAGGTTAACAATACTTTATTTAAATTATTAGGAGAGTATTGCGGTAAAACTGCAAAGCAAGTAGCATCTGATGCAACTAGAGATTTTTGGTTAAGTGCAGATGAAGCTAAGAAGTATGGTATAATAGATGAAGTAATAAAAAGAAAATAATATGAAAAGGTTTTTAAAAGAACATGGTTGGTATACATGTATGATTGCAGGTATAGGACTATTGCTATCAGCAGTAATAATGGATGGTGAACTCTTCATAGGACAGACTGTGCTTGCATCAATATTAATTATCTCAGCATTAGGATTAGAAAATACAACTAAAAAATGATAGGTTGGCATATACAATATTTACAAGATGAGGAACTTTGGTATCTGACAAAAATTGAAGGAGAAGAAGGTATTACATTTGAAGGGTGGTATTATACATCTGATCAACTAATGAAAGATTTAAATAATTATTTGAAAAATGAAAATAAAAGATAAATTAAAAGGGTTTCCTAAAATACATGCACTTATGCTATCTGGTGCCGAAGGTGAGAAACGAAGAAATAGTTTTACTGAAAAGGTAAATGATCTAGGATTAAGCTATAGTATGTGTGAAGTAAATAGATACCCGGAATGTGGTACAATTATAGAAGGTAATGTATATGATCATGTAAAATATACAAATCCTGGTCAATGTAAAACAACAGCAGCAGTGGCAGCCAACCATATTAGAATGATTAGGGATTGGTTAAAAACTAGTAGTAAAGATGAGAAGTGGGCTATATTTTGTGAAGGAGATATTAGTTTTGAAACTGTAGAATATTGGCCATTTGATTGGAATGAATTTACAAAGATAATTCCAGAAGATGCAAAGATTTTACAGATGTGCATGATGAAAGATGACTTAGATTATGACTTACAATTGGTTCCTAGAAACAATTGGCATTGGGGAGCTAACATGTATTTAGTAACAAGGAAATATGCAGAAAGAATGGTTAGAAGAAATTGTTATTCTGGCAATGAAAATTTATTTAATCTTTCAGTATCGGTTGACAAACTAGGTTCATATAATCCATGCTTACCTGAAGATACTTTATTCTGTGATGATAACTTCGATGAAATTCCTAAGTGGGTTGATACCTCAGGAATGTATGTATGTCCACTCTTTATTGAAGACTTAAATGAAAAAAGTTTCTTTGAAGAAACACGTGAAACACCGGAAGATGAAAAGAAATCTCACAAGCATACTTTAAAATTATGGAAAGAATACAACAAAGAAGTAGCAAGTTGGAATAAATAAACAAATAATAATTATTATGAGCCATATTCCATCATTTAAAGATTACAATACATCTAAGCAATTAGTTAAAGAAACATATGTTATCCTAGAAGGTAAAATTTCTTATGAGGATCTTAATGAAGTACTTAATGAAGGAATCTTTTCGTTTATTAAAGGTATCTTTTCAAACCCAAGAGATAAAAGAGCATTAGATAAACTCGGAGAAGATCTATTTAAAGTTAAGGTAGAACTACAAAAACTAGAAATAGAAGAAGGTGATATTGATAAACTAACACAGGATCTTAAATCTGATGCTGACGATTATACTGCAACAAAAGCTAAAATAGATGTTGCAGATAAAGCAAAGAAATTAAAAATAGATGCATTAAGAAATAAAGAATCGGTTATTATTGATAAGATGGATGCAATCGGAAGTAAAAGTGATAAGCTAACTAAATATGTAAGTAAGGTAAAACTTGAGATTCGGATGAGAGCTAATGATGCTACTATTAAACTTGCTGATAAAGAAATGGAAAGAGTATTAAAATTAATTCAAAAGAGAGATGCTAAAACAGTAAAAACTCTAGATAAAGAATTAGCTAAAGCTGCATAATATGAATAAAGAAAAAGGAAGGATCGGTTTTACCGCAGGAAATTTTGATCTTCTCCACCCAGGTTACATTTATACCTTTGAGACTGCGAAAGAACATTGTGATTACTTTATGGTTTTTTTACAGCGTGATCCTTCATTACATAGAAAATCTAAATACAAACCAGTAATACCATTATATGAAAGGTATAAAACTCTAATGGCTATAAAATATATTGATGAAGTAGTAACATACCAAACAGAAGAGGAGTTACTTAATCTTATAGAATTTTATAAACCTAATTTGAGAATTCTTGGTGATGACTATATAGGAAAACGATTCACAGGAGATCACTTACCGATAGAAGTTTTATATACAACGAGAGCTCATAACTGGTCAACTACAAGAATCAAAGATCTTATCACAGAACAGACTATCAAACAAAACCCAGATTTACTTAAAGACAAAAAGAAATGAGTATAAAGCAATTTAAAGATTCTCGTGGAACTTTTATGCCTTATGATGTAAACGGTTGGGATCAGGTAAATATTGTAACTAATAAAAATGCATTTACATTTAGAGGAATGCATTGGCAAACAAACCCGGCTCAGATTAAATGCGTTAAAGTAATACAAGGATCTGTTATTGATATACTTTACAATCTCAAAACACTAGAAGTAGAATTTTATAATTTAGATCCATCTACGACTCCACTAACAGTAGGAGAAGATTATGCTCATGGGTATTTAACATTAGAACCTAATACTATATTTACATATTTAGTAAAGGGTGAATACAATCCAAATGCAGAACATAGTTTAGTATGGAATAAGGTTAAGGAAATTAAAGATATGATAAATATAATAACTGGTAATAAAAAACTTATAATATCAGATAAAGATAAATTAGGAAAATGAAAGTAGTAGTAATTGGAAATGGTCTTTTAGGCAAAGAAATAGTAAAATTATCTAAATGGGATTGCATTAGTAGAAGTACTCATGATTTTGATTTTAGAGATATTACAACTGTTTATCAATATCTAAAGGATTATGATATAATTATTAACTGTGTAGCTCATACTGATACTTATTCTAACGAAAGAGAATTACACTGGGCTATTAATTATAAAGCAGTAAGTAGATTAACTGATTGGTGTAATGAAAATGATAAAAAGTTAGTTCATATATCTACCGATTATGTTTATGCTAATTCTTCGGATTTGGCTACAGAAGCAGATGTACCGGTTCATGCAAATAATTGGTATTCATATACTAAACTATTAGCAGACGGTTATATTGAACTTAAATCAAACAATTACTTACTGATTAGATGTGGGCATAAAGAATTCCCATTTAAATATAATGCTGCATGGTCTGATGTAAAAGGCAATTTTGATTATGTACCAAGAATAGCTGAAGGTATTATTAGATTAGTAGCATTACAAAGAGAAGGTACCTATAATGTAGGTTCTTCAGATACACATACTATGCATGAATTGGCGCAAGAATCTTTTTCTGAAGTTAATGAAATGCTATCAAGCGAAGATACACCAAAAAATGTTAGTATGAATTGTATGAAATATAAAATAGCAATAACAGATGAAGAATAATATCAAAAGTAAAGAGTGTGAACCGTGTAAAGTTTGTGAAGGAAAAACTGAATGTAGTGTTGGTGAAACTGATATTAGATTGAGGCCTGGTGATATGGGAGGCGGTAGAGTATTATGTGAAAAGTGTTTTGTTAAGAATATAGTTATGTCATATACTAGAGGTAATATGCAAGATGAAGAAAAGCTAAGTTTAATTGAAGAACATAGCAAAAGAAGAGAAACGAGAAATGGTAATCGTGAGCTAAGATAATAAATATGAAAGGTAAAGTAATAGTAACAGGTGGTTTTGGATTTATAGGATCTGCTTTCGTAAATCTCTTAAATGATAAAACTAACTATGAAGTAGTTATTGTAGATAACTTAAGTTATGCTGCAAATAAAAATAATGTAAAGTCCAGTTTATTTTCGAAAATAAACTGGATTAATAAAGATATTTGTGATATCACAGCAGAAGACTTAGGTGAATATGATTACTTAGTACATTTTGCAGCAGAGAGCCATGTTGATAATTCTATTGAAAATGGAAATCCTTTTATACATAGTAACATACAAGGTACATTTAATTTAATTGAGGTTGCTAGGAAAAATAAAAATCTAAAAAAGTTTATTCATATTTCCACAGATGAGGTTTATGGAGATATGGATGATTATGGTGGAGGTGCCATTGCTAGAGAAGATATGACATTAAAAGGTTCATCATATTATTCTGCATCAAAAGCTGCATCTGATTTATTAGTAGAGGCCGCAGGTAGAACATTTGATTTTCCATACATCATCACAAGAACCTGTAATAATTTTGGAATAGACCAATATGAAGAAAAGTTTTTACCTACTATACAAAAATCTATTAGAGCAGATAAAGAAATACCTGTATACGGAGATGGTAAGCAGATAAGAGAATGGATTCATGTTGAAGATAATGTTAAAGCTATTTTACTCTTAATGGAATCAATACACAAAGGGGTATGGAATATTGGTTCAGA
>Ga0233432_10006279_pt1 | contig 10165 bp, 8 predicted proteins | sample SI_122_August201_6_FD_179870 | JGI IMG/M metagenome (GOLD analysis project Ga0233432, IMG submission 179870) | Seawater microbial communities from Saanich Inlet, British Columbia, Canada - SI_122_August2016_10_MG | ecosystem: Environmental > Aquatic > Marine > Inlet | place: Canada: British...
ACCATGCCAATCACCGCAGACTTAGAGAACCCATAATTAGTCTGGCCGACATTACCCGCGATACCGCTAATCGACGCCACACCAATAATCTTGCCACCATTATCGAGCAACTCAGTGGCCAAAAAGGCATTATTAATTCGCTGGGCTGCGCCAAGGTTAACCTGCATCAGTAGATCCCACTGCACCGATGTCATGCGGCTGAGCATCTTGTCTCTAGTAATACCCGCATTGTGAATAATGCTATGTAGCTCACTGCTGTGATCCTGGCAAAACCTAACCAAGGTTTCAGCGGCGCCTGCACTGGTGATATCCAGGGGCAGACTAAGCCCATTAATGCCCGCCATAGCGCTATTTAGGTCTGCCTCAGCCTGAGGCACATCGACACCAATCACGGTGGCACCATCACGGGCCAGCACCTGACTGATAGCCAAGCCTATGCCGCGAGCCGCACCTGTGACCACGATAGATTTGCCCGTTAAAGGTCGCGTCCAGTCGCCCTTTATTTTTATCACTGGCTTCGCCGCATTGAGCACCTGAGCATTCATAAAGGTTGATCCTGCTGACAATAGAAAGCGCAATGGTGCTTCTATAGCAGTCTTTCCACCCTTATCCACATAGAGCAAATTAGCAGTCGCGCCTTTGCGCCCAATCTCTTTGGCCACCGATTTAACAAAGCCAACCAACCCACGCTGCAAGGTAGCATGGGCAGTATCAGCAAGGGCCCCAGGTCTATGACCAATCACAATAACCCTTCCGCATCTGGCCAGTGAACCCAGGTGCTGACTAAAAAACTCATAAAGCTGACTACTTTGATCAGCGCTACTAATACCTGACGCATCAAATACCAAGCTAACGCTATCATCGCCACCGGCCTCCGCCATAGTCACGGAGGTCGACTGCAATATTGAATCAATAGCCTGAGTAAAACTAGCACCTTCGCTGCTGCCCAACAGAACATGGCCACTGAGCTGATGTGGATTGCTCTCATCCTCTCTCTTGAGGCGCACCGGGGTTGGCAAGCCTAGACCATCAAAAATAGCTTTAGTCAGATTAGCGTTAGCAAGTTCTAAATAGCGGTCAGTCATCAGAGCGGTCCTTTGGGCGGTAGAGTTTGAGATGCAGAGTGTACCTCTAGACTCTACAAGACCATTGGCCGAGATGCCAATCTAGCCAAAGCATCAGCCAATGGCCAGACACTGCAGATTGGTTACTGTAATCGGGGTCTTTTTGGGCAATAATGCCTATCTATTATTATTGGAACCAATGCTATGAGCGAAATACGTAGAGTTGCCATTATTGGCGGAAACCGAATTCCATTTATGCGCAGCAATACTGCCTACAGCTACGCTAGCAATATGGATATGCTGTCAGCCACATTGCAGGGACTGGTAACGCGCTTTGATCTCGATGGCGAGCGTCTGGGGGAGGTGGCAGCCGGTGCTGTTATGAAACATTCTCGGGACTTTAATCTGGCGCGCGAAGCCACATTAAATTCAGGTCTAGCATTGGAAACCCCGGCCTATGATGTGCAGCAAGCCTGTGGTACTGGTCTTGAAGCTGCTATTTTGGTGGCCAACAAAATAGCACTCGGGCAAATTGATGTAGGCATTGCCGCTGGAACAGATACCGCCAGTGACGCGCCTATCGCCCTCAATGAAAAATACCGCCGCATGATTCTCGACCTAAATAAAGCTAAAACTATGGGCCAGCGCCTCAAGACATTATTGCGTTTTCGCCCTAGCTTTATCCTGCCATCACTACCTCAAAATGCCGAGCCACGCACCGGCCTCTCCATGGGTGAACACTGTGAGCGCATGGTAAAACAATGGGGTATCAGCCGCGAAGCGCAGGATGAACTAACATGGAAGAGCCACCAGAACCTGCTCGCCGCCTACGATGAAGGCTTTTTCGATGACCTTATCAGCTCCTTTGAAGGCGTTCAGCGCGACGGCATTATGCGCGACACTCCAATCGAAAAGCTGGCCAAACTAAAACCCGCTTTCGATCGAGAAAATGGGTCACTAACAGCAGCTAACTCAACCACATTAACTGATGGTGCTGCATCCGTTTTATTGGCCAGTGAAGAATGGGCCACAGAGCGCAACCTGCCGATTATGGCCTACCTGACCTTTAGCGAAGTCGCAGCAGTAGACTTTTACTCTCAGGGTGAAAACAGCGAAGGCCTGTTAATGGCACCGGCCTTCGCTGTTCCCCGCATGTTAAAGCGTGCCGGCATCAGCCTGCAGGATTTTGACTTTTACGAGCTTCATGAGGCCTTTGCTGCACAGGCGCTGTGCACCATGAAGGCATGGGAAGATGAGGAGTTCTGCCAACAGAAGCTGGGCTTAGATAAGGCGCTTGGCAGTATTGATCGCGCCAAACTCAATGTAAAAGGGTCCAGTGTTGCCACTGGTCACCCCTTTGCCGCAACAGGGCCAAGAATAATTGCAACATTGGCAAAAATATTGGAACAAAAAGGGGAAGGTCGAGGTCTTATTTCTATCTGCGCTGCAGGTGGCCAAGGAGTCACCGCTATTATCGAGAGATAAAGCCTCTATTTTAGAGTAATGAAATGAGGCTGCGTATAGAACCTCTTTCTCCCCCTCAGGGCCTTATTGTTGTTTTATAAGGCCCTTTTTTTCGCCTGAGTTTTTTATCGTTATTTTATGATCGGCTACAGGCCAACCACAACAAACAATAGACCAGCAGCAGTCGCTGCTATCAGCGCACAGAGCAATTGACTAGGCGCATGCTCCATCACTCCAGTGCCAGTACTCTGCGCCACCAGCGCCGTAGGGTCACTATAGAAGCAGGCATGGCTACCAAATGAACTGGCCGATAGCAGAGCACTAATCATCAGAGGCACGGAGACATCCATGCTTGTGGCTAATGGCAATACTGATAACGACAACGGTGGGAAGTAGGCATAGGGCTCCGAAGCTGTCCACTAGCTATTTCTATTTTTATTATTAATTCTGCTCTGACGTTAGCATAAAGTACAGCCTCGAGCCCTACCCCTGAGTACTGGTTACAGCTACACCTTTTGAGTATTGGCGACAATCAACTCGACAAATCTGGGCAATAGCTCAGCGGGCAACGTATGGCCCATGCCCTCAAACAGCTCTAGCTGGGCATGGGCAATATGTTTAGCTGTGTCTATGCCGCCACTGACTGGCACGAGCAAATCCTGGTTGCCATGAATAATCAATACCGGAGCAGTAATGGCGCGCAACAACTTAGCCCGACCTGGGGCAGTGCGAATAGCTGCAATCTGGCGAATATAACCCGCCGGATTACTGGAGCGTTTATGCTCAGCCTTGATCAGGGTGCGCACATCATCATCCGACATAGGATAGGCTGGACTCCCTATCAGCTGCCAAATATTGACGGCATTATCCAGCGCACTGCGCTTTTTGGTCACAGGCTGAAGCATGGCCGCCGAGACCTTAGCTGAGGCAACACCCTTACCGCGCTCACCACTGGTGGACATGATCGATGTCAGAGATAGAATTCTATGCGGATACTTGGCGGTGACTAACTGGCTGATCATACCGCCCATCGACATGCCAACAATATGTGCCTGCTGGATATTTAAGGCATCTAATACACCCACAGTATCATCGGCCATATCATCTAGGCTGTAGGGTGCACTGATCGGAATCCGTAAATAATGCTTAAGTGCTAACCTGAAAAAGCTGGGCGCTCTAACCCCATCCATTTTATCGGTCAGTCCAATATCGCGATTATCAAAACGGATAACACGAAAGCCATTGGCGACCAGTAACTCGCAGAACTTTAGCGGCCAGCGAACCAGCTGGTTATAGAGTCCAGCCACCAGCAAGATCGCCGGATCAGCCGGATCGCCAAACTCTTCATAGGCCATTCGCAGACCATTGGATTGTAGAAACTTAGTGGCATCTTTTTTCAAGTGATCTCTCATTTTGTCTATTGATAACAGGGTTAACTCTATATCCCCAAACTCTAAACCCCCAGCTCAAGGCGCAGAATCTTGCCAACAGGCGCCTTGGGTAAGTCATCCGAGAACGCCACAACCTTGGATGCTTTGTAAGCGCAAGGTGCTGGCGACAGCGCTCTTTGGTAAGTGATTATCGCGAGGCCAAAGTGCCTCGAGCGCTACTAGCGTTATCGCCACCAGTGACAGAGTAATATGTATAAAGGCTTTAATAACTTCCATAGCAGACTCGGCTATACCCGCACAATTACTAGGGGGTCACTATATTAAAGTTGTCGTTTGACTCGCCCAGCAGTGAGAAAAATTTAATCAATTTAAGCACACTGCCTTCGACCTCTAACTCTTCAGATGTTAACAAGTCAGTGATGCCAACCTGCTTCATCATAATTTGAAAAAACAGGTTGCCACTAATTGCAATACTGGCATCAGCACTTGGGTCAGTAGGTAATTCACGATAGTGCATCACCGAATTTCTGATCGACAAGACAAAGTTTTGCTCCAACTCTGTAAACAGAATATTAATTTTTAAACGCTCGCCCTCAGCTTTATCAGCATCCAATGTGACCGACAGTGCTTTCATAATCTCAATCATTGGCACTTGTAGCATAAAGTCTTGTGCTAAAAATACACTGAGGTTTTCATCCGCTGTACCCTCAGATAACTCTTTGGCACCAGATAGATATATATCGCGCCAGGGACCAGATTCAGCCTGATAGCCCATTTGGCGATAAGCCTCGGCCAACATATTGCGGGCGGGCATATTGTCCGGTTCAGCAAAAACCACATGGTTGAGCACTTCGCCCACCCAGCGATACTCCCCTTTGTTCAGATAGATCGCAGCCTTATCAAGAATAGCATCAGCGCCCCCCATAAACTCCACATAGCGAAGCGATGACTCGACCGGTGGCAGTGGATTAAGCTGAGCGGGGTTGCCCTCATACCATCCAAAATAATGCTGGTAGACAGCCTTGCTATTATGGCTCAAAGTGCCGTAGTAGCCACGCAGATGAAAATTACCCGCCAGGCTTTTAGGTAGCCTTAGCTTCTCGGCAATCTCTTTAGGGGTATAGCCAATATTGGCGAGACGCACGGTCTGGTCATGAATAAACTTATACATATCTTGCTGCTGTTGCATCTGGGTAATAATGCGCTCATGACCCCAGGTCGGCCAGTGATGACTATTAAAGAACGTCTCCACATTATCGAGACGATCAATCGACTGGCCTATATAGTCACTCCATAGCAGCGCATCGCGAACCTTCGCACCCCTCAGGGTCAGAATATTATGCATCACATGACTGAGTATCTCGGCACCACAGAAGGCATTCCACTGGGGCAAGTAAAAGGTCAATTCCGCAGGAGCTTCAGAGCCTGGCATATTATAAAAATCAAATTCAATGCCATCGACGACCAAGGTCTGTTCAGGCTGATTTATAACCACTGTAGGCTGCAGTATTGAAATACTGCCAAAGATAACCTGTTTACCTAAACCAGCATCAACATGACCAGTCGCAGATCGCTCAAGCATATCGCCGAACATATAGGTGCCTCGTCGAGTCATAGCCCGCCCGGCAATAATATTTTCGCTCGTGGCCTCAGCCATAAATCCAACAGGGGCAATAATAGGCACATTGTTGGCGGCCGCCTGCTGCGAATTAATCAACTCAAGTACTCCACCAAAATGATCCACATGGCTATGAGTAAAGATCACACCGGTTAGATTTATTTCACCCAAATGCTTTTCGGCAAACGCCATTGCTGACTTTGTAGTTTCCTTGGTTGTTAGAGGATCAACCAGTATCCAGCCATTTTCGCTTTTAATTAATGTGCTGTTAGCAAGATCAAAACCGCGCAGCTGATAGATGCCCTCTTCAACCTTAAATAGTCCCCGAATATTATTTAATTTGGCCTGACGCCAGAGACTTGGATTTACTGTATCTGGCGCATCACCCTGAATAAAATCATAGGCCGCTCCATCCCACACCTGCACACCGCTGGCGGCTGTTACGGATTCATTGGGCGCCGCGGCGACCATGCCACGCCGTGCATCTTCAAAATCCTGTTGATGATCAAGGTCTAACTCGTCGGCAAACTGTCTATTGCTGGCTATAGTGAATGTACTGGCGGCTTGTTTGAGTTCTTTCGAAGGCTGCTTCGATTGCCCGCAACCCATCAAAATAAGCAATGTAAAAAGGCCAAGTATTGTTTTTCTAATGACGTTTAAGTCCATGCCCCCATGTCCCCTATCTTATAATTTCTATCTTGAAAGCTCTTCAGCCATTCCGCTTAGCATGCTTGTGAGCGTGGCGAATTACAACCTACTCCAAAAAGCGAGAATCCTATGCACAAACGCCACCGAACCCAAAAAGAATTCGATGGCGCTTTTTAGCATTTAAAACGAGACTTAATTACAACACTTCAAACAAACCAGCAGCGCCCATACCACCACCAACACACATAGTGATAACAACATACTTCTCGCCGCGACGCTTACCTTCCATCAACGCATGCATCACCATACGCGCGCCACTCATACCAAATGGGTGGCCAATAGAAATAGAACCGCCATTAACATTTAGACGGTCCATAGGAATGCCCAGCTTATCGCGACAGTAAATAACCTGCACAGCAAAGGCTTCATTCAATTCCCACAGACCAATATCTTCCATTTTCAAGCCGCTACGCTGAAGCAGCTTGGGAATAGCGAAAACCGGACCAATGCCCATCTCATCAGGTTCACAACCGGCAACAGCCATGCCGCGATAAACGCCTAGAGGCTCAAGGTTGCGCTGAGAGGCCAAGGTGCCATCCATCAGCACAACAGCGGCAGCGCCATCAGATAGCTGAGACGCATTACCACCAGTGATAGTGCCGCCATTGCGAACCGCATTCAGGCCGCTTAGGCCTTCGATATTAGTGCCGGGACGGTTGCCCTCATCCTTAGCCAGAGTTACCTGTTCCTCAGTCACTTCCCCAGTCTCACGGTTAGTTACCAGCTTAGTAGCAGTCACAGGAACAATCTCATCGGCATATAAACCAGCTTCCTGGGCGGCCGCAGTCCGCGCCTGAGAAATCACCGAATACTCATCCTGGGCTTCACGGGAAATACTGTAACGGTTAGCCACAGTCTCAGCAGTGTCCAGCATAGGCATATGAATCAGTGGCGCGTGCTTCATCGCCAACGGGTCAGCTACACGGTGCGCATTAAACTTCTCATTTTGAATCAAGCTGATGCTCTCACAACCGCCTGCAACAATAACCTGAGAGCCATCGTTAGTAATATTGTTAGCACCGATAGAAATAGCCATCAGACCAGACGAACACTGACGATCAACAGTCATACCAGAAACAGACACAGGAAGACCAGAAGCAATAGCTGCTTGGCGACCCAGGTTCATGGTTTGAGTACCCTGCTGCATAGCCGCACCCATGATGCAGTCATCGATCTCTGCGGGATCAACACCAGCGCGGGCAACAGCTGCCGTAATGGCGTGAGAGCTCATAGAAGGTGATTCAAGATTATTAAATGCACCACGGAAAGCTCTACCGATTGGAGTACGAGCTGCTGAAACGATTACTGCTTCTTTCATAATAATATCCTTAGTTAATGGTTCTTAGTAATATTCGTAAAATTAGGTTTAGCCTGGCTATTAAGCCTTAAGCGCCGCCATGGCCTTCATCAAAAACTTCTCGGTTTGCTTGCCGCCCGACTCCAAAGCCTGCTGGTTCGAGGTATCACTGAGTTCATCCCACTTAGCCAAAATAGCCTCAGGAGTTTGCTCATCTACGGGCATAAAGATACCGTCCGTCTCGAATAAATTAGTTTTGGCATAGCCGCCAGCACCGGCACAGAGAATCGTACGGGTTGGGGCCTTCTCATCACAAAGAATCAACGCACCAGCAGTCACAGATTCCGCCGTCAATAGACCCAGCACTTCCGGAGGCATTAGGTCTTCCGTCATGCGCGTGCCAGCCGTGGGAGCCAGTGCATTCACATGAATATTGTTCTTGCCACCTTCCAGCACCAACGTATTCATAAAGCCCAGTACAGCCATCTTGGCCGCACCATAGTTAGTCTGGCCAAAGTTACCGTACATGCCACTAGAGGATGTGGTCATCACAATACGGCCATAGTTCTGCTCACGCATGATGTCCCACACCGCTTTCGTGCAGTTAACCGAACCCATCAGATGCACATCCATCACCAGCTGAAAATCAGCCAGATCCATTTTGGCAAAAGACTTATCGCGCAAAATACCGGCATTGTTGATCAGAATATCAACACGTCCCCACTTCTCCATGGCCTGAGCAACCATATCCTGCACTTCATCAAACTTAGCCACATTAGCACCGTGAGCAAAGGCTTCACCGCCCGCCGCTTCAATCATGCCAACCACTTCCATCGCTGCATCAGAAGAGGCACCAGTGCCATCTCGGGCACCACCAAGATCGTTAACCACGACTTTAGCGCCACGTTCAGCCAGCGCCAATGCGTGAGAGCGACCCAAACCATTACCACCGCCAGTGACAATTGCAACGCGTCCTTCAAAATTAATACTCATACTTAATACCCTATCTCCACAAACTATTTGGACTAGTTAGCCATCTGAACGCTTAACCATTCTGCAACAAGTGCCGGCTTATCACCGCCTTCAATTTCGACCGAGACTTCAACTTTAAAGTCGTACTGGCCCGGACGTTTCTCAATAATTTCTTGTACCGTTGCATGGCAGCGAATTTTGCTACCAACACGAACTGGCGCAACAAAGCGAACCTTATCAAAGCCTTTATTCACGCCCATATAGATGCCTTCAATCAGCAGATTGTAGCTCTCGGAAAAGTAAGACAGCATGGACAATGTTAAAAAACCATGGGCAATGGTGCCGCCAAATGGCGTTTTAGCCGCGGCTTCTGGATCTATATGGATAAACTGACGATCCAGCGTACAGTCAGCAAATACATTGACCTGCTCTTGAGTCACCTTGAACCAATCTGTGGGCTCGCAGACATGGCCGATATACTGTTCAATTTCAGATTTCTTAATCACTTGTGGCATAGCTCTAATCCTCTGTTAATGTGACCTATGGGTCAAAATACAAATGCTTTTTCAATGCTTATTGAGCCAGATTCTGCACCGCTAAACCAGTGATAGCCATGACATGCCATGTCCGGTTACAGGCAATCAGCTATCACTGAGGCAAATGTTCAATATGCTTTACAGAGTTGTGATTATGGAGCCGGATGACTACCATGACGTCTGACTAAAGCCACCGCGAGTGCCCGCAAATTACCTCTTCAGACACCAGCCTAGCTTTTGGCCGCTTCCTGAAATTTTGGCGCAACGTACACAACCATAGCCAAGAACAGCTCGCTGATCTAATCAATAGCTCGCCTCGCCATATCAGCCGCTTAGAAAATGGCAGCAGTCGCCCCAGCCAAAGTCTAGCCAATGATATAGCCCAGGCGATGAATCTGGGTCAGCGAGATACTAATCACCTTCTGATAGCCGCAGGCTTTGTTCCCAGCAACGACGAACTAGACTTTCACGCCCCAGAGTTAAAATGGCTGCGCAAAACCATGACTCTGTCACTCAAGGCACTGGATCCCTATCCGGCAATAGTCATGAATGATGCCAGTGATATATTGATGGTCAATCGCGGCTGGGTTGGACTGTTTAGTCAAACCATTAATAAAGCCGTTTTGGATGGTATCACCAATAACTTTGAATTCTTATTTAGCCGCCAGGGCGCGGGCAACCTAATCAGCGGCTGGGAAGATACCTTATCGGTAATTTTGATGGGACTGGAGCAGAGAGCGCTATTTAGCAACAGCTCCCGCGATCATGAAATGCGTGAGCGTCTGGCCAATCATGCCAATGTGCCTGCCGACTGGCGACAGCGCGCAGCAAAGCTGGAACCTATGCCCAGCTTTCGCATGCAGGTCAATCTTAAGGGTGAGCTAAAGAAATTCTTTAGTGTGAGCAGTACCATCAGCACAGTGGGGCCAGCAGCGCTGCTGTCTGGGGCCAGCATCAATATCAACACGCTCTACCCCGAAGACGAAGAACTCGATCTATCGCAACTCTGCTCTGGTAACCTCAGCCACCCGTTACTGTTTTACTAATGTCTTAAACGACTGACAAATAGCCTCTGGCAAACCTCAGCTACCAGCCACAGGAGCGACCTTGATTCT
>Ga0233432_10006281_pt1 | contig 10163 bp, 7 predicted proteins | sample SI_122_August201_6_FD_179870 | JGI IMG/M metagenome (GOLD analysis project Ga0233432, IMG submission 179870) | Seawater microbial communities from Saanich Inlet, British Columbia, Canada - SI_122_August2016_10_MG | ecosystem: Environmental > Aquatic > Marine > Inlet | place: Canada: British...
TCTGGCGCCCTTACTACCGGTTTAGCAGTAGGTAATTTCTTGACTTCTTCTTCGACCACTGGTTCTTGTTTGACTTCCTCCATTTCCCCGAAGGCTTTCTCCAATTCGGACTCGAATTCATCATCTGTTGATTCCTCATCTTCTTCTGAGATATCTTCAACTGTTTCTTTCACTGGCATTGCTGCGGGTACTTCCTGGATTTGTGGCTGAGGAATCATATATTGTGGTTCTTGTGTTTCCGTTTGAGTCTCGAAAACCATGGTTCCGTCACCCATTCTATTCATGTAAAGAATACCAAATCCAAACGCTACTATTCCAAGCAACATCCAAAGTACATAGCGGAATAATTCGGTCTCAATGGATAATGATAGCATGAATATAGAGAACAATGAACCAAAGGAACCAACTCCACGCCGCCATGGAGTTTCTGTTTCGTCTCTAAATCCTTGAATTGCAACTCCAATCAAGTAGGCAGCCCAGATAGAGAACAAAGTGATATTTTCAGCGTTATTAGAGAAATTCAAACTAACTATCCAGCCAACTCCACTCAAGAAGTAAACAATGGCTATGATTCCAACTCTATCGATCCAAGAGAAATATTCTGTTTCATCTTCCCAATCAAATATTCCCCAAGACCAAACTACCTCGGTCTTTGATGCTAAGTAAGTCATTGAGATACCGCCAGCAACAAGAATAAGTCCAACTATTGTTCCTTCCATTGATTCAGATACAATCTCTAATTGAGAGATGAGATTTCCGGCGGCGAAGCTGTAAAGCAGTGGCAAGGCAAGAAGTGCATATTTTTGGCCTTTGCTAAAGGTCTCTCGCGTTATCCAGACGGCTCCAATAACAGTACCAATACCAAAGATTGTGCTCCATGAAAGTGTTAAACATATTATTCCTAGAATTCTTGTGTAATTTTCCATTTGAACTCTACCTTCAATCGACCTTAAATCCATTAAAGTATCAACCGCACTGGAATCTGAATTGACTTCTGGCGACCATTTATACAGTAATTCTTTACTCGCCATTTGATTAAGTATCAATGTAAATATTCCAGTGAATAAGAAACTGTTGGAGACAATTTCTCCCTCTGATAAGTCTGTAAATGTTGAACTGGAAGAAAGACCAACCAGAATAGAGAAGAACATGAAAATTGGGGACCATGGTATCAGTTCAATACGACCCGATAACCATGAGTAAAGCGATAGAAGCATTGTAAGTACAACAAATAACCATCCAACTTCGCTAAGTATACCTGCTAATCCTATTGCCAACCATAACGAAGGCATTATCATTGGAGTTTCCTTTTGGTCTTCTTTCAGGCCTACTCTGCCTTCGACGACTCCTTTCGCTAATATCACTAATGATGTAAGAGTAAGAATCAAGCAAGAAAGTCGAGTCATTCCTAGAACTGTTACCGCGCTAGGGTCATAAGATGAAATATCGATCAATTGTAGAAGTGAATAGATTACCGAACTATCCCAAGCAAATCTACTTTGGAACATTACTAATGCTATTGGAGCAAATGCAAGTAATCCATTTTGACGGTGCTTTAGTGACCTTGAAAACACCAAGAAATACATTGTAATGAATAGAAGTCCACCGCTTGAATCAATGAATCCTAACGCCAATAGTCCAACTAGTGTGCCGATATCTGCGCTTTCATCGATTGAATCTTCATTGATTCCTTTCTTTGTCAACATTGCTGATACGATTAGTGGTCCAGATAATAAGAACAGGTCGAATAATATTCCATTAATGATTAGTTGGTCTACTTCCAAAGCAGCCAAATTAAGTTTCAAAGAAACCGGTGCAGCAACGATAACCATCAACCATATCGCAATCATTCGCCCAACAGAGGATGCCTCTTTCTCATCAAGTACCTCTTTGATGATTATACCGATTGGAATAAGCATCAAAACTATCCATTGAATCTGTAATGCTATACTTTCAACGTTGATTGAAGATACTGCAATACTGAACAAGAGTAGTGGACCGATCAGACTTATTCGGCTAAGTGGGCCCCATCCCACGAACTCTTCTTCCTCTTCCTCTTCTTCAACAACTTGAGGTATAACCCAATTACCGGTAAGAGGGTCAAAGACTGGAACTAATTTCTTTCGATTAGTATTGCCCATACTGATTAGATACCCAACATCTAATTCTGTTTCCTTGAACTTAATCATACTAAGATAAACCGTAATTCCTACTACGGCTAAAGTAATATTTAGTCCGGATAATGAGTCCATTATAGAATCAGGGAGAGGAACTTCCAATCTACCAGCATAAGACAGTACTACAGATAATAACATCGAAGTGAAAAGAGCCGAAGTTGCTCCTAAAGCAGATTTTTCTTCTGGGTTCTTTTGGACTTGGTCCAGCATCAAATACGATGAAGAAATCGTATAGATTACAATGGCCCAAGGAATCAATGCCCCGCTACCAAGTAAAACTGGCGAAGATAGTACCAGTAGACCAAGCAATGCGAAATGGGCGAAGTCATCGATTTTACCTTTCAGACGTCCAATTTCTCCTGTAACAAGTAAGGCGAGAATCAGTAGACTATCGAAATTATCATAATAAAATCCATCGCTATTTAGATAACTTTGCAAGAAAAAGGATGCTCCAGCAGCAATGATTGTACTATTGGCAACCCATTTTCTAGTCACATCAGAAATTATTACCATATATGGCAACATAATGATTGTTAAAATCCAAGGTATGATACTAGCCTGAGGCGTGATTATGAATAATGATGCTGCCAAACCTATTGGCATGTAAGGAATCCTTCGCTTCAAAGTGGCTGGGAAATATGCGACTAAAACAGTTAGCCACAGTACAACTTGAAGCGTTAGAATTGTAGATAGTTCACCTAATTCATCCCCTCTAAATGGGCCTAGAATTAAATTCAAATCTTCTGCTCTGGCGAAGATCATAGCGAATACAACCTCTCCGACAAGGAAGATAGAAGTCCACTGCATTAGGTCTTGTCTCAATTTTCCATCCGCTGAAAGCCATCCTTGAACGACGATAATGAAGACCATCAATGATAGAGCACCACCTAATCCCGAGTCATCAACTGGTTGATTTTGAAACTCATACAAAATTGGAATTATTCCACAAAATATTGCCACTATAGCAAAAATCATTCCGCTGTTTGAACGAAGGGAAAGCCACATCGCAAAGGCTGATAATGAAATTATTGAGATGCCAAGTTCCCATGAAACAATATCTCCTGACCATCGCATCCAAGGTCCAAAACCAATCAAAGCTAGGACTAGAGGAGTGAATGAAGCGACCGACCAACCGAAGGTAGTCTGACCCTTTAGGCGACTAAGATACCAAACTTGGCCCATAATTAGAATTAAACATGCTACTAATTGTACATAGATTGCATTGGCTGAAGGATACCAGTCGGCATCTGAGTACGGTACACTTTCATTGATTAACCAAGATACATCATTAGAACCTGCAACTCCAATCAGCCATCTTGAACCCCAAAGAACGCCAACTGCAGAAAAGAAAAACCCGATTCCTATTAGATAATCATGCACGCTATGTAGTTCATCTCCACCCTTTCTACGTTGCCATTCGACTAGCGCAATTGCCATTATTGAAGAGACAATACCGCCAATACCTAGAATCAAGAAGTTTAGATTTGTTGAGTTATCAGAAAATGCAATTGCTAAAATTCCACCCCATATGGCCACCATGGCAATTCCATACAAAATCAATTGAGCAAACTTTTGTAGCGGGTTTACCACTGCATTAGTTGGCATTGGACCTGGTGAAACAACCGATAAAGAAGGGGCCGAAACCGAACCTTGCATCAGAGTTCCAGGGGCCGCTAAAGAAGCAGATTGTGCTCTAGGTCTAGATGGACGAACAGGTGCATTTGACATTTGAATCGATTACAATTTTTCCTTTGCCTTATTGAATATTTAGCCGTCACAGATAATAAATTGCCCTTTTCTAGGTATATTGCTGTGTTCGAATTGACAAAAACCATAACAAAAGAATATTTCGGCTTATCATGAGTGAGAGTGATATCACTGCTGATGCTGCTGAAAGCCTCGGTTTGAACGAGATAACCGTCATAGCAATATTTGGTATAATTATAGTTGGTATCATTACAAGATTTATCACTATGCAGATTGCTCCAAAATTGCTTAACCGAATCATTCGCTCGGAGAATATCAAGCGTAAAACTGTCAAAGATTCTGATAAGGCCTTGGGCTCTGCTGCAGGTGCTGCAGTTGCATATTTCATAACTCTACAATTAATTGAGTCGATTCAATCTGGCTCTGATACCTTTTCAATGCCTGAAGTAATGCAGGATATAGTCCCAAATATTTTCCAGTTCATTATTGCTTTAGCATTGGTTATTTGGGCATTTAGATTGGTAGATGTGGTTCAAGATGTTGTCGAGATGCTGGATGAAGACGGAGTTACTGATGGAACAGATAAAACATTGATTAGCGCTGTTGAAAGTATCATGCGTTTCTTCATCATATTCATTGGAGCGATATTTATTGCAGATGCAGTTGGATTCAAACTAACCTCTTTGATTGCTGGTTTAGGTATTTCCGGTCTCGCACTTGCACTTGCGGCTAAGGATACTATTTCCAATTTCTTTGGAGCACTAACCGTTCTACTCGACAGGCCATTTAAGGTCGGAGACTGGGTACAGGTTGGTAGTTCTGAAGGAGAAGTCATAGAAATTAATCTTAGAACAACATTGATTCGAACTGGCATTGATACCATTATCACTATCCCAAATGCCAACTTAGTAAGTACTCCTGTTGAGAATTTCGGTAAGAGAAGATGGCGAAGATGGCAAAATATGGTTCACTTTGACATCAACTCAGACCCTGATAAGGTCGAGGCTTTCCGTGATGATGTTCTAGCATCCATCAAAGAAAATACCGCAACAATTAATGATGATTCGTCATGGTGTAGAGTCAGTGGAATTTCGGCTACATCTGTCGATGTTTCAATCAATTTGTACTGGGATGTACAAGGTGGAGCAGACGAGAGAGCAGAGAAAGAAAAGTTCCTACTCTACATTATGCAAAATGCTCGCGACAATGGTTTAGAATTCTATGATAATAGAATTCGTCAACAACGTTGATCAATATGGATCAGGGTCTTTAGACCAGTATAATTGGTTCGATGCTAGGGCAAATAGTATGCTTGTTGCACCTATTAATCCTGACACTGTAGGAGATAAAGTTTCTAATTGCCAAGTGAAAAATGATACTATCAAGCCAGTAACCCCACCCCATAATCCGGACTTCCAAAAGCGTAGAATTCCAAGATATGCTTGAAGACGAGAAACATCACTGAGCCACTTTATCGAATTCTTCTCAAGTTCACTGTCTGAAAAAATCATGGCTTGGCCTAATTCTAGTAAAGTAGCATGATAGCGCCAAACCCAAGGTCCACCAAGTAGTGTGGAGAGTGCTTTACCATTAGAATAGGCTTGAGGAGCGCCGCTAAGCCAAGACTCCAATAATTGCTTGCGACTTTCTTCAGTAGGCTTTTCATGTGCAGACCATTGTCGTTCAAGAATCATCATAGTAGCAAGCCCAGGTAAACGTTCTTTGTCGCACATTAGATGCTCCGTGATAGTTCTTGGTTGTGGTAACATCATCGGTTTATCGTCAAACATGGTAATCGCACCAATATCAAGATTTAATCGAGGTAGGCCAACTGTGAACTTACTATGTGGCGCTCGCCACAGCGTATTTGTCTTTAGACAGGCTTCTATATCTTTGAGTCTATCATTCCAAATCCTTTCTGTGTTTGGAGTGGAGAATTGATCAAGACTTGAATGAATAAGTCCAACGCATTCTGCAATTTCGTACTTCATCGAATGACTTTCTTCGATACTTAGAAGTGATTTACAAGGATATATGATTACTCTATCATTTCCAGCAACCGACCATACCATACTTGGTAACATCAGGGCTTGGTCACTAACTGCCTCATTCCATGGCTGATGCCTGAGCATTCTAGAAATGTCATTTCCTACCTCGAAAGGACATATTCTTACAATATGAGTTCCGTTCAAATTTAGTAAAATACCATATCTATCATGCTGAATTACTTCTAAAATTTGTACTTCTGGCCACTTTCCCCAAACTTTACCAGTTTCTGGAACTGCTTGCCACCATTCTAATTCTAGACAGGCCTTGAAATTCCAAATCTTTAGACGACCTAAAGAGGTGACTAGTTCGCCTTCAAAGGACGAATCATAAGATGTCTGAATAACACCTTGTGGCCACCAGAGGGGTTCGTCCATGATAATGCGAGAAGGCCCTTATTGACAAAACCTCACATTCCAAGGAAGAATACCATTACCATCATCACAACGACAAAAACTAGTATAATTTGAGTTAGTAACTGAGGTTTTTCTTCATCTTCCTCTTGTTCAAATTCGTCCATGGCATTGCTAAAGCGATTGGTTAATTATACAATGTACTGTTTTGAGTTATCATAATACACTAATACCGCTACCGGTGTTTGTGGCACAAGTGCTTGTCAACGGAACTGCAATTGGTAGTTCGGGAAGTTCACCAAAAGTTTGGTGGTGGATAAGTGGGATATGTTTCGTATTTTTCCTTCTAATGATTGTAATCGATACGTCTACTACAGATGGAGAGTCATATGATGATTGTATGGATGATGCTTTGACTTACGAAGAAATAATTGAATGCGACAACAAGGATTATTCTAATAATTCGGATATTTTTGCCATACCTGGGATGATTAGTTGTTGCTTCTCTTTGCTCGCTGGAATTATTGCTCTTTCGCACGGTTCAAAGAAGACCACTGTTTTAGTTCAGCAAATGCCACAAATGTATACACAACCGGTAATCCAACAAGTAATTCAACAGCCAATACAACAACGCCCGCAAGGACAAATTCCTGCCCAACAAACACAACAACAGCGACAACCGCCTCAAGGCAATCAACAAAATTTAGCGCAGCAAGCGAAGAATTTGGAAATGGCTAGAGATTTCAAAGGTGCAGCAGACATGTATCAAAAGGCTGGGCTATTCGCAGAGGCTGGTCGAGTTCGTCAAAATCACTTGGAAAAAGATGACAAGCCGGTGGTTCAAATCGGTCAAGTCGGAAATTCAGTAGTCAAAGATTCTGTTGTAATGGGCACTACAAATCAACCGACTAACTGTCCAAATTGTGGCTCCTCAATTCAATCTGGTTGGAAATTCTGTCCAAGTTGTAATTCACCACTATGAGGGTTTTGAATGGAATTCGCACAATATTCTTTAGCACTAATAATAACCTTCGCGCTTGTTAGATTCGTTACAGAAAATACCAAATTCCACTTACGAGCAAAAGGACTGTGGGTACATCACTGGATATTAGCAGCAGTTGCAATGGCTGTGGTTTACCTAATGGAAATTGAAAGTCCAATTATTTGGGGTGCTCTAACCGGTGTTGCCCTAGAAGGACTTAGAAGAAAGAATTGGTCGATTCGAGATTCTAAGAAATAGTAGGCATAATCCCTTTATGCACCGACTTTGACTTGTGTACATGGAGGATGTCAGATGGTTGAAGTCAATGCTCCGTGACGAACTTGAAGTTCGCCCTCCATCAAGTGATAAAAAAGAAACACGATTCCTTACGGGAAATTGTGTAAAAATTTATCGTGAAAGTACTCTAATCGCGTATGCAGAGATGCGAAAAGTCGGAAGTCATACTGAAATCTCAACAGTTCTTGTAGACTCAAAATATCGAAGTCAAGGTATTGGAAAAGAGTTGATTGAAATGGCCATTGATAAAATTGAAAACAATAAGATCCTATGTTTTACAAAAAACCCAGCGATGGCTACTGTTCTGCAGAACTTGAAATTTCAATCCATTGGCTGGCCTGGATTTTCTACTGCTGCTATCCTCACATTCAATACATTCGCTAGATTAATATCAATGCTTATTCGATTAGAATTCAAACGTATTTGGCGCCAAGGAAAAGGCATTCATAAATATGAGCGTTATGAATTAAAGAAACTTTCATAAAATCATATGAGATATTATCTGAACAGATTTAAGAAATGGTAATTTACCAAAACCAATAAAATAATTTTCCTTAAAATAGCATCATTCAAAGTATATTTTTTATACACCCAATGTCTGCTGGTTGTATGAATGGTCGCTTTACAACAGTTTTTGCTGTTTTCTTTATGATGCTATCATATCCATTAGCTGGATGTTTGGTTGATGCTGATGATGATACCGAAGAGGTCAAAATAGATTTGATTGATAATGATGCTACAGATGAAGATAATGTTACCGAAAATAGCAATATTTCTTTAATTTCAACAGAAACCATTGATTTTATTGATTATGATACTGTTGAGATGGACGCTTTAGTCTTGATTGCCAGTAATGGTGGTAAAGAAATCAAACTAACCAACAAAACCGGTCATGTTTTGCATACTTGGGAATTACAATATGAATTAGGAAATGATTTCCAACTACTTCCAAATGGTGACATATTAGGCATATTCAAGCCAAATAATGTCAATGAGAATCTTTCACATGGTGGATTTGGGGGGTCAGTCCAAATTATTGGTCTTGATGGAGAAGTAAAATGGAAGTTTGATGAACTTAATAATGGCACAATGTTACCTCATCATGACGTAGAATTGTTACCAAATGGAAATATTCTTGTTATGGTTTGGGAATTACTAAATTGTTCTGATGCGATTGATTTGGGTATTGATTGTCAATCTGATATATCGTATGAATCTCTATATGAAATAAATACCACTGAAAATAATATCGTATGGAACTGGCGATCGATTGACCACTATATACAAGATAGATATCCAAATAAATCAAATTTTGGAAATATCACATCAAATGCACAAAAGATTGATTTCAATTTTAATGTAAATCATCCTAAACACGGTTTAAGTGGAGACATTATGCATGCAAATGGGATTGACTATGATGAAGATAACGACTTGATCTATCTCAGTGTAAACTTTTACAGCGAGGTATGGGTAATAGATCACTCCACTACAATCGAACAATCATCAAATCAAACAGGAGGAAATTATGGTATTGGAGGGGACTTAGTTTACAGATTCGGAAACTCTAATGCATACCAATCCAATGATTCTGTCATATTCGAGAAAAACCATTATCCTAATTTGATAGAAGATATAAATAAGTTAGGAAATGGTAATATGTTGATATTTTCAAACGGCAATAATAACATTTCAACAGTTTTCGAATTATCTTTGCCCGTATCAGAATATCCTACCCTTATGCCTCCAGAAATTGTTTGGAATTATTCTAATGCGGAACTTTATTCTGGAAAATTATCTGGTGCTGAAAGAGGAAGAAACAATAATACATACATCGCTGAGGGAGATTATGGAGTATGGGAAGTAACACAAAATGGAGATGTTGCTTGGAAGTATAATCATGGAGCAACATGGAGAGCATACATACATTATCTTGATGAGCCAGGAGTTCAATCAATCTTAGACAATCAGTAATTTATTGTTTAAAATCATACCGTGAAATTATGATTTTATGATAATTAGTAGATTAGAGTGCACTTGAAAATCTTCTAGACACAATGATGTTTTGTTCCTTTCTAGAGTAAGAAAGTTTGGATTCAGCCATTGACACCTCTATGAATATTTTTCATCCGAGTTAGTTTTTTTACTCGAATTGAATACAAGGTGTTGCCCAACTACCTTACCACTCTATTATCGATACTATAGGCTCGTAGTGAGCCGGTGCTGACGCAATCCTCGCGAAAATAGTTTTCATAAGGGCGTTCTCAACCCTACATTCCATCAAAAAGTATTAGCAAAAATAAATATGCAAGAAGAACTAGTAGAAAGAGACCGACTATAATTCCGAATATTATCTTAAATCCAAGAGGCATAGGTTCATGGTGACTGATGTGCTGATTGGAAATTTGTTCGGTTTTTTTATTATTTTCCCAAATAAACCCATTATTACAATAGGGGCAATCAAACATTCCTGAGAGTCCATCTTCTAGTTCAATATCTTTTTCACAATGAGGACATTGAATTTCGACCATGATTGTAACAGTAACGGATTAGTCATAACAGTATTGATATTATTTCGCCAGAAATCGAGTTAATCGTAAT
>Ga0233432_10006285_pt1 | contig 10163 bp, 8 predicted proteins | sample SI_122_August201_6_FD_179870 | JGI IMG/M metagenome (GOLD analysis project Ga0233432, IMG submission 179870) | Seawater microbial communities from Saanich Inlet, British Columbia, Canada - SI_122_August2016_10_MG | ecosystem: Environmental > Aquatic > Marine > Inlet | place: Canada: British...
AGTACTGTTAAGAAACAGCTGCACTCGATCCCTCACAAGGAAAAGATTAAAAAAATTAACCTTGAATAATGATTTGTATCAATACTGAGTACTGATATATTTATTATCCTTTTTATTTAATTAGCTCTTAATTACTTCCTGCTTTGCCCTATCTTTACTCAACAAGCAGTTTTTAAAGATAATGTTAAAGCGTCGACTTAAGAGTCAATTTTACTTTCGGTAGTCATCCGTATGAGCAGTGAAGAAACACAAATAAAAGAAGTCCGCGGACTCAAGCTTTATAAGAAAAAACATAAAGTAATAAAAAAACTATTAAAGGACACCAGCACTCCTGAAATTCATGGCGATAAAGTCTGGTTTTCCAGCTACCTTATTATGGACTATCTGCTGAAAAACCCACCAAAGCTTAAATCACACATACTGGAAATAGGTAGCGGCTGGGGCATCCTTAGCATTTATTGCGCGAAAAAATATCAAGCGGATGTGGTCGCTGTAGACGCAGATAAAAATGTTTTTCCTTTTCTGGACATGCACGCCCAATTAAACGAAACAAAAGTCAGAAGTAAGGTTAGCCGTTATGAAAAGCTTAAAGGCAGCTTACTCGCTGAACAGGATTTGATTTTAGGCGGTGATATTTGTTTCTGGAATGAGCTAATTGCACCCCTTTACAAACTGATTAAGAAATCATTAAAAAATGGTGTGAAAACAATAATTATTGCAGATCCAGGAAGATCTCCTTTTCTGAAACTGGCCAAAAAATGCAAGAAAAAATTTAATGCCGAACTTATAGAAGTGAAGCTTAAAGACCCGGTTAAAGAAGAAGGTTATCTATTAATAATCAAAAACTGATTTATTTTACATCCAGTTAATTCTGTCACTACTTAATACGATAACGAGTTATGGCCATTAGCAAAGAACTGCCCAGTACAGATATTGAGTTAAGTAATCCTGAGTATTTCATTAACAGAGAACTCAGCGCACTTGAATTTAATCGTCGGGTATTGGCTCAGGCAAAAGATAAGTCCACTCCGCTACTTGAACGCCTTTTCTTTCTTTGTATTTCCAGCTCAAACATAGATGAATTTTTTGAAATACGCGTTGCCGGACTTAAACAGCAAGTCGCATTTGGTTCTGGACAAAGCGGATCTGACAAATTATCACCTTCAGAGCAATTACAGAAAATTTGCGAAGTAGCCCATGAAATAGTCGAAGAACAGTACAAGGTTCTCAATGACGATATTTTTCCTGGTTTGAAAAAAGCAGGTATCAACTGCCGCGACTGTCAAAACCTGAATCATAAGCAACTGGCCTGGATTAAAAATTATTTTAACCGGGAATTGCTTCCAATCCTAAGTCCAGTAGGGCTTGACCCCGCGCATCCCTTCCCACAAGTGTTGAATAAAAGTCTTAACTTTATTATTTCGCTGGAGGGTAAGGATGCCTTTGGCAGGAATTCAGGTATTGCGATTGTCCAGGCGCCAAGAGCCTTGCCAAGACTGATCGGTACCTCTTCAAAAAAAAATGACTTTGTTTTTCTGTCTTCAATCATTCAAATGCATGCTTCAGACCTGTTCCCGGGCATGACGGTAACTGGCTGCTATCAATTCAGGATTACCCGCAATTCAGATCTGCTTGTCAGTGAAGAAGAAGTTGGCGATTTAATGCGAGCCCTTGAGGGACAGCTACCCTCGAGACGCTTTGCTGAAGCGGTACGCCTTGAAGTGACAGACAATTGCCCCCAGGAAATGATCGATTATCTGACCCACCAGTTCAGCCTTCAACATAACGATGTTTACCAGGTAAATGGTCCTGTTAATCTTAATCGTTTGATGGCTCTCTCAAACTATATCAGCAGACCTGATCTCAAATTCCCACCATTTACCCCTGGAATTCAAAGAAGACTGTTAAAACAGCAGAACCTTTTTGAGACGATTAAAAAAGGCGACATTCTCCTGCATCATCCATTCCAGACTTTTAATACCGTGGTGGACTTCATCCTGCAAGCTTCTATTGATCCCAATGTATTAGCGATTAAACAAACCGTGTACCGGACAGAAGACGACTCAAGCATTGTTAATGCCTTGATTAAAGCGGCCCATGAAGGCAAGGAAGTAACAGTTGTTATCGAATTACGCGCACGCTTCGATGAAGAGGAAAATATTGAACTGGCCAACGAATTACAGGATGCCGGCGCTCATGTGTCTTATGGTGTAGTCGGGCATAAAACCCATGCCAAGATGAGCCTGGTCATTCGTCGTGAAGGAAAACAGCTTAAACGCTATGTTCATTTGGGAACGGGCAACTACCATGCAGGAACCGCGCGGCAATACACTGATTTCGGAATGCTGACCAGCGATCTGGCACTTACTGATGATGTTCAGAAAGTATTTCAACAACTCACCGCACTTGGCAAAGCCGGAAAACGTAAAAAGATTCTGCAGGCACCATTTACTTTCCATAAAGGTATGCTGGACCTGATTCAACGAGAAATAGATTTTGCCGGGAAAGGCAAGCCTGCCAGAATTATTGCCAAGATGAATTCACTTGTTGAACCCGGAATAATCGAAGCCCTGTACCGAGCTTCGCAGGCCGGAGTAAAAATAGATCTTATCGTCAGGGGAATCTGCTGCTTAAAACCAGGTGTTAAAGGTGTCTCTGACAATATTCAGGTGCGCTCAATAATTGGCCGCTTCCTTGAACACAGCAGAATATTTTATTTTCACAATGATAACGATTATGAAATCTTTCTTTCCAGTGGTGACTGGATGGATAGAAATTTTTTCCGCCGCGTTGAAACCTGTTTTCCAATTGAAGATAAACGCTTGAAAAAGAAAGTGCTTAAAGAAGGCCTGCAATTATATCTTTCCGACAACACCCAGTCCTGGGTTTTGCAATCCGATGGGAGTTATAAACAAAACACTTCGGGAAATACTAATCCGCGCTGCGCTCAGACCACACTGCTGGAAACTTACACTAGCTGACCCCGAAGGTAGTACTAGCTCGCAAGGGCCGAAAAATTCCGCAAAACCAGTAAAGCTTCTGGCGTTGGGCAAACATCGGCGAGCAGTGCTGTTGAATTTAACCCTTCATCGTCAATTTGGACATGACGTTCCTTAATATAACGGCGCATAATTGCAGCATCAAATTCCGGATGAAACTGAACGCCCCAGACATTCCTTGCAAAGCGCACGGCATGATGTGATTCAAACTCATTACTAGCCAGAATAATTGCATCAGAAGGTAATTCAGTGACAGTTTGCATGTGTGTTGTATGGACAGGAAAAGTTACCGGCATCTCATTAAATAGCGGGTCATCAAAAGATTCAGTGCTTCGATTCACCAGAGTTGTACCAATTTCCCGGCCTTGAGGATGCCAATCAACCTTGCCTCCCATAGCTTGCGCCAGCAATTGATGGCCAAAACATATACCCAGCACCGGGATACCGGCATTGATTGCAGAAAGAATGAAATGCTGACTTTTTTCTTTCCAGTCTAATTTCTCAGTCGCCATGGCGGGCGAACCGGTAATAACGATAGAGGAAATGGATTGAAGATCGGGCAAGCTTTGCCCTTCAAATACAGAAACACTCAAATTCTGATTAACAGACAGCGACATCCCTGTAGCAATCCATTGTTCAAAGTCGCCTTTTTCTTCAGCTATAGCAGGGATTGTGCTCCCGGTTTTTAAAATCAGCGTTTGTTTCATGAAGTAAATTCACAGACCTTATCTATGCTTTTTAATTCTGCCTCTTGGGGGCTTCGAAGGCTTTGCGTCTTTGGGAGATTTTGAAAGTACTCTGCTCTTCTTGATAGCACGCTTGCGGGCAACCTCCTTATTAGACTTTCCTTCTTCCGATTTAGTGTAAGGGTTACTGTCATTGACCAATTCAATACGTATTGGCGTACCTACCAGTTTTAAATATTTCCTGAAACTTTTTTCCAGAAAACGCACATAATGTGCCGGAACTTTTTTAGTCTGTTTGCCATGAATAACTATCACCGGGGGATTATTGCCGCCGGGATGTGCATATCTCAGTTTTATGCGTCTGCCATTAATAACTGGCGGTGCATGACTTTCTGTAATCCTTTCGAGTAATTGCGTCAGTTTGTTGGTCGTTAATTGCAGGTTGGCCGAAGCGTAAGCTTTTTCAATGGAAACATATAAATCTCCAACACCGGTACCATGCAATGCCGAGATAAAATGTATTTTCGCAAAATCAATGAAGACAAAACGGCGTTGTATTGCCTTACGTATCTGATCTTTAGCATACTCATCCATCCCGTCCCATTTGTTGAGCGCAATCACCAGGGCCCTGCCTGTCTCCAACACATAGCCCAGTAAGTGCAGGTCCTGCTCAACGATACCTTCCCGGGCATTCACCAGCAGCACCACGACATTCGCATCCCGAATAGCCTGTAGAGATTTGACCACGGAAAACTTTTCAACTGTTTCGTTGGTCTTGCCTTTTTTTCTGATACCGGCGGTATCAATTAAGGTATATGGTTTTCCTCGACGTTCAAATGGAATATAAACACTATCTCTTGTCGTTCCCGGGTGATCATAAACCACCACTCTTTCTTCTCCTAAAAGACGATTTACCAGTGTGGATTTCCCCACATTGGGTCGGCCTGCAACGGCGATTTTGATACCGGTATTTTCAAGGGCTTCTTTCTCTTCTTCCGGAACAGGAAATGGCAGTAGCACTTCTTCCATCATTTTACTGACACCCCTGCCATGACTGGCAGCAATGGCATGAATAGAGTCGCAACCAAGCTGATGAAAATCTGAAAGAGCTACATCAGGATCCAGGCCATCGGTTTTATTGACTACAAGGGAATACGGTCGGGTATTTCTGCGTAAATAATCCACCAGCTGTTCATCACCTGGTAGCAATCCTTCTCTGGCATCTACAAGTAACAAGGTAATATCTGCTTCTGCTATTGCCAGAAGGGATTGTTCACTCATCAGCAAGTCAAGACCTTCTTCCGTTCCGGTGATACCACCAGTATCGATGACAATAAAGTTCCGTTCGTTGGAATTTCCTTCGCCATATTGGCGGTCTCTTGTGAGACCTGCATAATCCGCCACCAGGGCATCCCTGGATCGGGTTAACCTGTTAAAAAGTGTCGATTTGCCTACGTTGGGTCTGCCTACTAGGGCAATGACGGGCATCATGGGAATTGGCCTTAATTTTATAAAAGGGGTAAAACAGTCAGGGACTCAGCTGTGTTTTCAAATGTTATTTTCAGGTGTTATTTTCCACCTTATATTTAACGCCTTATTCGACGCTGAGGGCGGTAAGGGTGCCGCCATTACCAAATACATAAAGTGTATTACCTCTGGACTGCATTGAAGCACGAATACCTTTTCCGTCTACCTTGGTGCGACCTACAAAGCGGCCATCAACTTGTGACAATAGATGCACATAGCCCTGATAGTCTCCAACAGCAACATAGTTACTAAAGCTTTCTGGTCCACTAAGAGTACGTAGATCCAGTTCTTCGTTACTCCAGACAAAATCATCCTGGCCAGTTTGATAGGCTTTCACATGCCCACGCTCGTCGCTAATGTAGATATTTCCAAATCCAGAACTGGCACCATTCGCGCTTGATTCCTCAACACGCCAACGGGTTTGTCCAGTGACTACGTCAATGGCCGCAAGATATCCCTGAAAGCTTGGCACCAGTAATAATCCAGCATCAGAAACAAATAAATCACCATCTATATCCACCATACGATCTATTTCGGATGTTCCTGTTGGGATTGCAATTCTTTCTTCCCAGCGTAATGTACCATTATCAATTGCGATGGAAACAATAGAGCCATTGCCAAAAGCGGCGAGGACAAAATTCTCCAGTATCAGTGGCGAGCTATCACCACGGAGAGTAAGAGCAGGCACTGTATTTTCGTATATCCAGATCTGCTCACCCGTTTCTGCATTATGCCCGGTTAGCTTCCCATCAATCGCCTGGACGACAACGACTTCTCCATTCGTTGCTGGTGCAGAAAGCACTTCACTGGTGACTTCTACCTCCCATAGCATTGTGCCGGTTGCAGCATCCAGTGCAATTACAATTGAGTTTTCTGTACCCAGTACGACAAGTCCACCACCAACACCAACACCACCGGTAATTTCATAATCCAGGTTTGTGCGCCATACTCTGCTGCCACTTTCACGGTTCAAGGCAATAACCTGACCATTATTACTGGCAGCATAAATGACATCACCAGAAATAGCGGGTTTAAGGCGGTTATATTTATCGCCCTGACCACTGCCTACATTTACACTCCATTGACGTCTCAGTCTGACTTCTTCATCGAAGTCGACAAGATCTGCGGGCTTTTCGTCACTGCCATTACCAGAAATGAACCCCAGAGGATTCCAGCCGCAGCCAGACATCAATGGAATGGCAATAATCAGTAAAGCTAGTCGAATATGTTTTATCATCGTGAGCCGCTAAATGGGTGAACGTTAATTAACTGCCAATTCCAAGAATTTTCAGTTCAATAAAATTTGCATTATCCGGTGCCAGTGAAAGTGCACGCTCATAAGCACTGCGTGCCTGTTCAGTTTGCCCCAGTTGCAAATAGGCATCGCCCTGAACTTCTGAAAAACCTGCATCAAGTCCACCAGGCTCAACGGCTGTGACAAGATCAAGCGCTTCTTCTGCCATACCTTGTGCCAATCTGACTCTTGCCAGTCTCAGCCTGGCCGTCAAAAACAGCTCTTCTTCGGCGCTTTGCATGAAACCCAGATCAGGATTATCAAGAATCCAGTTGAGCTCATTAGCTGCCTGCTCATAGTCTTCCTGATTGACATACATTGACGCCATAACCAGGGCGCCATAACGCGCATAAATACTATCTGTATAATTACTACGCAGTTGTTCATTACTACTTTCCATCTCAGTAATCGAAATTTCTGTTAATGCTGTGGTCTGAGCCGATGCCAAAAACGCGGAAGAAATAGACTCATAAAGCTCCGAAGCTTCTTCAGCTTTAGCTAACTGAGATCCCTGCCATTGTCTTGAGCCAAATAACACAACCAGAACAATGACAACTCCCATTAACAAAGAATTGCCATTTTCCTTCCACCAGTTTTTTAAGGCTTCAATTTGTTCTTCATCACTTTCGTAACTTGCCAAAAGACTAACTCCCTAAACAATCGTTGTTGATTAAATTACTTATTAAAAAAACCTGATAACGAATCACATACCGATGCCGGCGACAAAGTAGTCGTTTCACCGCTATCATCAAGCACTCGCATCTTGATTTCTGTCAATTCAGTTTCACCTTCCAGAACCAGGGCACAACGTGCTCCACTGGCATAGGCTTTTTTGAGCTGACTATTATATTTTCCACCACCACAGTGGGTCAAAACCCGTAACCGCGGCATTGTTTGCCTGATTTCATTGGCCAATAACAGTGCCTGTTGTCTTACACCTTCTCCAATAACGCTGATATATAAATCTACTGAGCAACTAATTTCAGCTGGCAATCTGCCAAGCTCTTCCAGCAGGAGAATCAAGCGTTCCATGCCCAGGGCGAAGCCCACGCCCGGGGTATTGGTTCCACCCAACTGTTTGGAGAGGCCATCATAGCGCCCACCTGAACACACTGCTGACTGGGCGCCCAGTTTATCAGTAGTCCATTCAAAGACCACCCCGTTATAATAATCCAGCCCGCGCACCAATGAACTATTTACCTGACATGCAATACCTGCGTGTTGGAGAATTACCAGCAATTGCGTAAAGGAAGCAGAGGACTCAGGCGAAATAAAATCTGGCAGCTTTGGCGCTCCCAGAAGTATTTCCTGGGTCACAGGACTTTTACTGTCCAAAATACGTAAAACATTTTTTCCCAGTCGTCGCTGACTGTCCTCATCCAGTGCATCATGGTGTTGCATTAAATAATCTTTAAGCGCTTCACCATATCGTACCCGGTCTTCAGATGTGCCCAAATTGTTGATTTCCAGAGTAAGCACATCAGCAATACCTAATCTTTCCCAAAGGTCTCTTGAAAGTAGCAGTATTTCCGCTTCAATATCGACACCCGCCATACCAAAAGCTTCAACGCCCATTTGAAAAAACTGGCGGTAACGTCCTTTTTGTGGACGCTCATGGCGATACATAGGACCCATATACCAAAGCTTCTGTGTCTGGTTATACAAAAGTCCATGCTGTTCTGCCGCCCGAACACAACAGGCTGTTCCTTCCGGACGCAAACTCAGGCTGTCGCCATTGCGGTCCTCAAAGGTATACATTTCCTTTTCAACAATATCTGTGACTTCGCCGATAGAGCGTTTAAAAAGCTGGGTTTGTTCAACGATGGGAAAACGGATTTCCTGATAAGCATAGGCCGACAACAGATCTCTCATCACCTGTTCAAGATACTGCCATGCTGGAGTCTGACCCGGCAGCACATCATTCATGCCCCGAATTGCCTGTATTTTAGCCAAAACCTAATTCCGCCTTACTTTGTTCCAGACCAGTCTGAATATTATTAATTGAAATAATCCTGAATTTAGCTGGAAGCAATCTGCTTTTTCACCTATGACAAACTATGTATCAGCCACACCCTTTTCCAACGCCTGTTCTTCTTCTATTTTTTGTCTGACTTTTTCTCTCACCATGGCTTCCAGTTCGTCCACCAGGTTTTCATTGCTGATCTTATGGCTGGTTTTGCCATTAATATAGGACATGTTTACCGGGGTTGCGCCAGTGAGCCCTATATCCGACACTTTCGCTTCGCCTGGACCATTTACAATACAGCCCACTACCGAAACATCAATGGGAGTAGTGATATCTTCAAGTCGGGATTCGAGTTCATTAACCGTGGCAATGACATCAAAATTTTGCCGTGAACAACTTGGGCAAGCCACAAGATTCACGCCTTTTTTTCGTAAGCCAAGACTTTTCAGGATATCAAAACCTACCTTGATTTCCTCCACCGGATCTGCTGCCAGTGAAATTCGGATTGTATCTCCAATTCCATCCATCAACAGTAAACCTAGTCCGACAGATGATTTAACCGTACCACTGCGCAAGCCGCCCGCCTCGGTAATACCCAGATGCAATGGTTGTTCAATCTGAGTCGCCAGTTTGCGATAGGCTTCCACCGTCATAAATATTTCAGAGGCTTTCAGACTGACTTTAAAATCCTGAAAATCATAAGAATCGAGTATCCCGATATGATGCAGTGCCGATTCAACCATGGCATCCGCATTAGGCTCTTTATATTTGCGTAATAATTCTTTACCCAGAGAACCTGCATTTACCCCTATTCGCAAAGGGACATTTTTATCTCGAGCCGACTCAATCACTGCTCTTACTTTTTCATCACGGCCAATATTGCCCGGATTAATCCGCAGACAATCAACGCCGTATTCCAGAACTTTCAATGCAATCTTATGATCAAAATGGATGTCGGCAACTAAAGGCATTGTTGTTTTGGAACGAATTTCCCTGAAAGCTTCTGCCGCATCCATGGTTGGCACAGAAACCCGGACGATATCTGCACCTACGGCTTCCAATTCGCTTATCTGTTTATTGGTAGCAAGCACATCGCAGGTATCGGTATTTGTCATACTTTGCACCGCAATCGGTGCATCACCCCCTACAGGGACCGTGCCCACCATAATCTGGCGCGATTTTCGTCTGACGATAGGCGATTTAGTAAGCATTATCTGTTTTCCCGTTGCAGGATTAAGCGTGCTGAATTATCAGAACGAATCCGGGATAAAACATCAACTTCACTGGCATTGAATGTCATTTCCACAACACTCGCATCGCCAATGAGAATATTAAAAGGGGCCGTACCTTTTATGGTGAGATCATCTCCCATATTCAGCATGTCATGGTAAAGTCGCGTTTGTTCAGCATTATCAATCTGGATCCAGCTGTCACCTAAAAAGTGAACTTCAAGAAGATCATTACCTTCAATTTCAAGTTCAATCTTTCGCTTATTTTCCAGGCGGGTCACAGTGTATTCAGGTGCCCCCATCTCGACAGAGGTGATTTGATTTTCATTAAGCTGTAACATTTCTTCACCGTTGTCTGTTTTTGACGCAGTTGTTAACGCTAAATTTAATTCAAGTTCATTTGTAGTTTGCGCCAATACTAATTCTGAGCCATTATTTTCTGTACTCGAGACTTCTGAAAGA
>Ga0233432_10006288_pt1 | contig 10159 bp, 5 predicted proteins | sample SI_122_August201_6_FD_179870 | JGI IMG/M metagenome (GOLD analysis project Ga0233432, IMG submission 179870) | Seawater microbial communities from Saanich Inlet, British Columbia, Canada - SI_122_August2016_10_MG | ecosystem: Environmental > Aquatic > Marine > Inlet | place: Canada: British...
CTATTCTATCTCTTTCTTCTTGGGTGTATGTTTCTTTTACATTATGAACGTGCCAAACAATATCTTTGTTCTTATATTCATCAGGCATAAACCATTCACTCTGTAACGCACCGTCAAAAGTCTTTTGATCTACATCTAATGGAATGTATTTTTGTAGTGCAGGCAAATATTGTTCTTGCATTGCTTCATTAAATTTATCTATATCATCGCTAGGATCACATAACACAACGTGACATTTGTCAGCATGACCAGTATAGATCATATCAACAAGGTCTTTGTTTGTAAATCGTGGGATACCTAGTTCGTCTGTTTTCATAAGCATACACTTATTTTAACTTACATTGATTAGATTGTCAAGTCCTGAATCGCCGCTTTCCTGATCTTTTTGACGTTGATATTCAATTGCGCGGCGTGTGTGTAGTTCTTGTTTGTAGATTTCTAGAAAGTTTTGGATTTGAGCTTGTACTCCAGTATTTCCTGTCATAAAAAATCTACGCTGGAGTACAACTATTTTTTCTTCTAATTCGTTTATAGATAGATCTGATAAGCTATCGATTAAAGGATTAAGCATTAGGCTTCGAAACGTCCCCTGTATTCTGCATATACAGTGGTGCCTTGATTGTACGTCCAAAAATCAATAATTATTGGATCTGTGCTACTATCTACTGTGACTGTTGCAGTACCATCAGTCCTTGGATATGAACTGTTGTATTTGATTGTTCCGCCAGATTCTACAGTAAATGTTACAGATTTAGGAGTATCATTGCCTAACAGTTGTACGGTCATTTTAGAAACATGATCTCTGTCTGGCCAATCAGCAAGTGCAAAATTAATAGTACTTGTACCTTCTGACAGATTAATAGTCATACTTTGATAAGGACCATTTAAAACGCTAATATTTTGTCCTGTAATTACAGTACCAATATTATGATATTTTTCAGTATTCAATGAAAAGTTAGCATCACTAATATCACTACCGTTAAAATCGTTAGATTCATCTAACTTAGCAGTATTTGCTTGCAATGCAGTAATTTCACTGGTTGCAGTTGTTAATCCAGTTTTAATGATTGTAAAGTTGTCACGAAATCCTTGTGTATCGTTATCAATACCCGCTACTGGATATGCTCCGTCAATTGTTTCACTTATAATGTTGCTTGGCATGTTAATTCCTCTTTAGTATATTTATCGATGTTACACATTGAATTGGTAATTTGCGAACAGGACAAATTTTTCAACATCGGAGTTTTGGGTTCTTTTAACAATATATCTGTCTATATCGTAATTGATTGTCTTTGGGTCAAACCCATAGTTTTTAATGTTATTAAGTATGATTGCACTTTCGCCCGGTTTGCAATAACAAATAGGTATAGCAGTTACATAATCTAATTCTTGAAATCCTTCTTGTGCAGTTCGCATCCACAACGGCAAGTAATTACGTTCTTCATCGCCGATACGTTTAATATTAGCTCTTATATTATCTATACTAGATATGTATCTAGTAACATCATTGGATTGACTAACACTAATTGCATTACTGTCTGCTTTAATTGTATTAGTTTTAGGTCTAAAGCGGAATGGCTCGCTGTCGCCTTTCTCTAGTTCTACTGTTACTAGTCCGCCGTCTCTTAACGTTATTTCAAAATCTGCGTTATCTACATTAACACCTTCCTGTGCTGACGTTCGTGTGTTAATAACAATTTCATCATTATCACTGAATACAAATCTTACAACTGCTCTAGTTCCAACTGCTAGTTGATCATAACCTGCTCCAAATCTAGTTGCATCATCGACAGAAGCATATTGTACACTGTCAACTGTAATTTTTTCTTTGTTTTTTATTTGAAAACTGGATGCTGTTGTTTTGTTAGCTATCGGTGAATTTGCAGGATCTATAACTTCTATATATATTACTTCATATATAGTATCTGATGTTGCTGACGATTTTGCAACTGCACTCTTAATGTCTCCTAGTATGTATTTCTTACGCTTGTGCCCTGTGGATGCTGCTGCAACAAACTTATCCATAGTTGTTGCTTCAACACCTGCATATACGAGCATATCCAAATTTTGTTGTATACCAAATGTTGGATCACTTGGACGGTAAATTTTATTTGGTGTAAATACTTCAGGATCACTTATAAAGTTTTTATAATATGTTTTTTGATCTGATTTTAGCATAGGACGCATGTAAATATCAGTATACTGAGTATTATCTAAATCTATTACTGTTAATGTAAATTTTTGTTCAATAGCAGTATAATTAAATCTATCTCTTGCTTCGACTGTAAATGTGTAGTCTCTATCAAAAGTAGTATCGCCCGGCAAGGATCCGTCCCAAGTAACTGCTTTGTTTTCAAATATAGTCAATCCTGGTTTATCTACAGTACCAAACTGTCTTGCAGAGCCAATAATTTCACCATCATAATTTAAGGTTAATCCAAAAGGTAGTTTTCCTGATTTCAATATATAAACCATAGCAGTATCAGGAACAGTAGTTTCAGCAATTAGTTTTATTGCACTTGTAAAGTTAGCATTGATAGTGCCTAAATTTGCAGGAGTTATCCATTTAATATTACTATCGATTTCGCCGATTACTCGCAAATCAAATGTTTTTGCAGTGCTAGGAATATCAATTTCATCGCTATTTGCAACAATTATATTTTTAAAGAAATTATCTTTCTTAAATAATGCAATACCTATATTTCTGCCGTTGTTTAATTGTAAACCTAAATTAGTAGATAGTTGTACCTTGTCTTCATTATCTCTTATTAACGTAGTATCTATATCACTACTATCTGAACCTGCAAAAAAGTTTGTTATATTTGATTTAATTCTTGAATAACCAGTGCTTGGCACTCTTATTCTCCAATTATGAGTGTCTATAGTAGTAATATATGCAGTACCATTGTATTCAGCTTCAAGTGCTTGTTTTGTTGCAGTTACTCTATCGTCTACACTGAGACCTTCTAGTGTTTCAGCAACTTCCTGCCAGTTCTCGTCAATAAAATTAATTTGAACTATATTGTTTACAAGAATATTATCACCTACTCCATCTAATTGTGCAGCCGCAGTATGTGATACCAAACATTTATAAATTTTGCCATCGCCGCCAGTTTCAACAGTGTTAATAACGTAATCACCAACATAATAATTTGTGTTTAATTCAATTAATCTAGGAGCTCCAGCTGGCAAAAATGGATCATTAGCTGTAGTTTGTGAAACTTGCCATTCTATGTACGGAGTAAATCCGTTGATAACGTATGATTGGGTATTTGAAAACTTCAGTGTTCTGCCTTGATATTTGTCTTTACTACTTTCAGAAAGGCGATCAACAAACATATGATCCTGACCTACTAAGGCTGTTTTGCTCAACTGTAAATTAATACTAGGAGCGAGACTTTCTTCTACAAATATAATATCATAATCTGTATTTCTAGCATCAACGTTAGTAACAGTATATTGTCTTTTGCCTAAGAGTATTTTCTTACCAACTAATTCAAATAAATCGTTGGTGCCATCTATATCTCCAGTTAGGTCAATTTTATTAATTTTAAAACTGTTATTACCTAATAATACATCTTCATAATAATTTGCAAAGATTGTAACTGTTTCTAAGTCAGTAGTAATACGTGTTGCTCTTACTGTAAATTTATAATCTTGTGTAATAGCAGTTTGGTAAGGAATGCGTCCATAAATTTCACCAGTTTGACTATCCAACGACATGCCCTTTGGCAATTCGCTAGCCGAAAGATCGTCATTTACATCTTCAAGAGTATAAACTACTACACCTTCAAGAGTCCAGTTGTCTACAATATCTAAATATAATGTAGTATAATTATTTGCACGTTTAAAACCTAAGTCTCTAGGAGTTATCCAAACAGGAGTTCTTACATTGGTTGCATCAGCAGTAAATACTCCAGTGCCAGACTGCATTAGTGTGTTATCTGCTTTTAAGTAGTCGTCGCCTACTAAATAGATTTTAAATTCTCTGCGTTCAAAGTTTTCGCCGTCTGTTACTGTAACAGCAAACGGATAATATCTATTTAATTTTCGTAAATTTGCGGTTGGTTCGTTGTAGTCAAAGTCTACTGTATCGTAATAAAAACTACCGTAACCGTTTGAACTTAGTACTGCATAGTCCATAGGTAATCCAGCATAGGGAGAACTATCATATTGTCCTCCTGTAAATCTTCTATCTAAACTAAGGAGTGGTTCCGTAGTACCTTGTAATTTACCTGTGTCGCTGAGTGTAATGCCGGGAGGTAAAACACCATCGCCGTCTGCTATAAAATAACTTAATTCATCACCTGCACTTAGATCAGTGTCTGTGGCTACTAATTGAAAGTCAATAATTTCATTATCAAGTATAAACAAACTATTATTTGACCCGACAGGCAACAGTCCTTCATTTGTTTGCCATGTTGGGCTATCAGGTCCAGTTACTATAAATTCTATTGTGCAATCTTGAAACCCATCATCTGTAGTTGCTCTAAATACTGCATTAAATGTTGTATCATATGCAACTTCATATACGGTACCTACTATTGCAGTATCTTCTAATCTTGAACCTGTAGGAATTTTACCACTAATTAGTTCTACATCAGCAATAACACCATTTGCTAGCGGCAAAGATATATTTACTTGAGATCTTTCAATTAGTGTTTGGAGCCTGACTCCAGGTGCAACGTTCCATAAATTTAGCATTAAATAGATTCCTTATACAACGTATTTATCGGAATTAAATGTTATGTGGCAAAGCCGCCTAAATCCAACGTAGCAGTATTTGGAGTTGTAAATGAGCCCCATTCGATATCAGTATTGAGTATAACATATTGTAATAAATTTTCTATTACAGGATTAATAGCACCAAAGTCAGCTTGATCGTCGCCTGCTATAGTACGTATGTCAATTCCATGTACAAGACCTGTAACGTTACCTATAACATTACCTGTTAGATCACCTGTAACATTGCCAGTAACATTACCTGTTAATGGTCCTGTAACACCTGATGTACTAATAGTGCCTACATTTAATAAGTTGTTGGATTGTGCATCCAAGTCTGCACTTAATTGTGGAGTGGTATCTGATACTAAGTCAGTGATCCCTGTGTATGCAACTGTAAGTACACCGTCTGCTATAGATGTTGATATGTCAGTTCCACCGCTAATGGTCAATGCTGCACTATCATCTAGTACTACGTTACCTGTATCTGCTGTTATAGTTACATCTGTTACACCTATATCTGGAGTAGAAATTACAATTTTATTGTCGTCGGCAGTTAGTGTTACATTTGCGCCGGCACTAATTTTTTTAAATTCTAAATCATATGAATTTCTACGGGAGAATATTCCTTCTCCAGTATCGCCTAAATTACTAGCAGTCGTTTGTTCATCATCTCGTAGATCCAATTCTTCAAAATTTGTATTAATTTTGATCATTGCTTCTCGTAGATCATCACCTGTTCCGTCGTTTGCAATATTGCCTATGTTAATTAATTGTACTGCCATCTTCGTTTCCTTATGATACTGTTATTGTATTGTTCATTGCACTGTGTATGCTGCACTGATAGTAGAATGTTCCAGTACTTCCAATTGTCCATTCAAGTTTTACAGTACCTTGTCCGTCAACTCCACTTGCTTGATTGCCAGTGCCACTACCTTGTGCAGTTTTAATGTAGAAAGGATGCGAACTAGACGTAGTACCTTGTACAGTAACAATTACTTTGTCACCATTGTTATAAGCCAATGTAGGTTGCGCACCACTAACTAAACCATTTCTGTCGTAACCACTCAGTGTATATTCGTTGCCGCCTGGGTTAGTTACATATAGTGCATAGTCTGGTGCAAAACCTGGCACAACACCATCGTCAGCAATTGTAACAGCCTGATTTGCTTCGCCGTTGTCTAGAGTAACTGTTAGTGAATCCGCGTCAACAACTCCGTCTTTTGCTACGTTAATAGTTAGTGTAGCAGAGTCTGAACTAACTGTAAAGTTACCAGTTAGCGGAATCGCTGCGTCTGCAACATAACCCGATGCACCTCCTAGTGCTGGATTGCCTACGTCACCGTCTTGGAATATGCTTCTAATAGTAACAAGTGTTGGCTTGCTAATAACCGGAGCAATATATGAATTGTGTAGTGCATAACCTAGAGGGTTGTTTGATTGTATACCTGCTGGTGTGCGCATTGCGTCATTCCATTCTGGAGCAAGACTGTTGCCATCCCATAAAGTTGAATAATCAAACATACAGAAGTTTAACAAGTACAAGTATTCTTTTGCTGCTACTTCAAATGCATCGCCGTTTGTTTTAAATGCATCTGCAGGATTGTTATACCCTGATGGATCCCACATGCTTGCATCATACGCTTCTACCATTGCGTTATACAGAGGACCAGTTGCCCAGTCTGAACTTATGCTAGGATACAACTTTAATGTTTGTGCATCTAAGCCATGCATGTGTAATGTATGGAATACGTGCTCAATAACTTCTTGTGCATCTTCGTCACCTGTTCCAGGAGTACCACTACTGTTTAGGTACCATACCATATCGTTGTTTACTGTAGAATCAAATAACGGTGATAGTCCCCAAGCAGCAATACCTGCATCAGCTAAGAAGTTTGGAGTATAATCGCCGCCTGCGCCTCTTGCAATTCTTTGTATAGTTGGAGCGTTTGGATGGTATGAAGTTGTAGCACCAATGAGGGTTTGAATCATTTGGTTTTGAGCGCCTTCACTAATGCCTGCGCCTGCACTATCTGTAAACAGTTCAAACATACGTGCTACTTTATCAGCAAACAAATCTGGTACTGCTGTTTGCCCGCCTACAGCGCCTGCAACAACAAGTCTAACACCACCAACTTGCATTTCTCTTTTAAAGAATGCACTGCCTGGACCTTCAAAGTCTTTAGCGGCTGTTTTTCTTCTTGGACCGTTGTCTAAGTCTGAACTTGATACGCCTGTAATTGTATACGGCACATTAGTTGCGTCTGCTACACTAGTAGTTGTGAGAGTAAAAGTTGTGTTTTCACCTTCAGTTATTGATGTAGAACTAGCTGATAGTGCATACGATTCGCCGCCGCCAGGAGGTGTAGTACTGGTGTCATTGATTGTAACTGTTCCTGATGTTCCAACTATAGTTCCGCCTACGCCACCAGTTCTAACACTAGCAGCAAATGTTTCTGCACCTTCTGTTGTAGCATCAGCAGTTGGTGTTACACTAAATGATCCTGCATTGCTTGTAATTGTGAAACTACCGCTTGAAGTAGCAAAGTCAGTGTCATTGGTAACAGTCCAATATAGTGTTGTTGCGTCTGGAACGTTAGACGTTGTAACATTGAATGTTAATGCGCTGCCTTCGTCTACATTGTTAGCTGCTGCTGTAACAACATACGGGCCAGCAGGTGTTAAACTTGTATCATTAAATGTAACACTTTGTGTTACACTTAGTGCATCCAATGTCATTAAGAATGTTTCTGTTCCTTCTGTAGTTGCATCTGCTGCTACAGTAAATGTAGCTGTTGCAGTATTACTATTCACAGTAAAGCTGCCAGTCAAACTTGATCCACTTATATCACTGGATGTAACACCTGTAATTGTATATGGAATAGTAGTTCCATCATCTACATTGGTAGTTGTCAGAGTAATAATAAACTGCGCACCTTCGTTAACTATTGCATTATTAACTGATAGTGCGTATGTAGCAACCGCTGCTCCAGCCTGTTCGGTTAACGGTGTGCCAATTCTCAACTGTGTATCACTATTGAATTTATTAAAGGCAAATCTATTTGCTCCGCCTAATAAACTTCTAGTATCAGTATAGTCAGTAGAACTAGCTGTATCGTATAATTGATCTGTTTTAGATGAAGCAGATAAAAATGCTAATCCTTGAGCCGGAGTTGAATTTGGATTTAGTTGCAACCATAAAGACAGCATGCCTGCGATTTGCGGCGCTGCCATACTTGTGCCACTTATATTGTTAATTAAGAAATTACTATCTGCAGGATAAGGATTGTTAGCAACAGTTGCACCAAATTTGTTTGTAGTACTCATAGCACTCATAATATCTGTTCCTGGAGCATACACACTTACGCCCGGTCCTGTTTCAGAACTAACTGCTTTTTGTTCTAATCCGCCAGCGTGTGTACTACTATCAATATTGCCTACTATATTTGCTTCATCGTCATAAGGACTAGATCCTCTTTGGTAGGACACTGAACCAGTATTTGCTGCTATAAAGTTATCATAATCATCGCCAGTGCTTACATCAATTTTATGACTTCTATTTCCAGCTGCAACACATACATGTATGCCTGCATCAATCATTAATTGTATGTCAGCATCAACTGATGCTAGTCTTAGATTTGTTGTGTATCTGCCTAAACTTGTAGTTGGTGGTAAACCAAATGCCCAACGTTTTGCAGTAGTATCAATATCTGTACCTGTTTTTAAGGTACCTCTATATGTAAGATTGGTAACAGTATCATAATATCTTAAATAACCCCAACTGTGATTAACAACTGTAGGACGTTTGTAACCTGTTGCAGGATCTACAGTTTTAGCATTGTGCCATCCTATAATAACGTCAGCCATAGCAGTAACACTTATGCCGGTATTTGGATCTGAAGAACCTTCCAGTCCTGCTAGTTTAATGCTAAAAATCTTAGCGTTCTTTGCCCAGCCATATGTTTTACCAGCAACTGTACCTGCAACGTGTGTGCCGTGTCCGTCATAGTCTGTATAGTGTGCTGTTGGCATTGTGCCACTTACTCCACTAGCAGTGAACCAGTCAATTTCTTGTACTCTGCTTACGCCTGCTGCATCTTGGAACTCTGGATGGTCTGCTTGTATGCCGCTGTCAACTATAACTACATCAACGCCTGTAGCGTCTAATGTATAATTATATCCACCAGAAACGTTAACACCACTATAAGGATTAGTAGCTTCGTTCATTCTACGCATACCCCAGTTTAGGAAATCACCGCGGTCTAATGTAGTTTTTGTAAACACTCCAGTTTGCACAGCATCAACACCGATTCCAGTGTCTGGATCTAAATCAGGATTTAAAGTAACACCATAAACTCTTGGATCATTTTTTAGTGCTTCTGCTTCTGCGTCTGTTAAACTATAATGTGTATTACGAATATTAGTAGCACGTTCATCTGCAACATCAACAGTACGTCCGGGTATTACCCCAGCGCCTGTAGATGCAATCATTTCTTGATTAAATGCAACATGATCTACGTCTCTGTTTAAACTTACAATATATTCTCTTTCGCTCATTTTATCTTTCCTATGTTATTATGCTATAACGGGGTTACCCTGATTTGCAGTGCTCAGCCAACCATTTGATGTGAATAGTAATGTTATGTTATCATTTACATCTTCGAATGTAACATTAGTTCCATTTGCAAATGTAGTTGGAGTAAGTATAGCATCACCGCCGTCGCCTACCATTGCAATTATTTTTATTTGTCCTAAAATACCGTCTGCAAGACTGTATGCATCATCTGTACCAGTTGTTGTAATTTCTGTTATAAGTGTGTCTAAACTAATTGCACCCGGTCCACTAATTTGTTGTACATCGCCGACTATTCTACTTATTGGTCCTACAATAGTTCCAGTAGTTCCGTCAATTATAATGTTTGAATCGTCTGCAAAAACACTGCCTGTTACATCACCAGTAAATGTGCCGTTATAAATATTTCCATCAGCAAGTTCTCGTGTTGTAATAACATTTTCATTTACCATAGTTGCTGTAATAGCATCAGCTGCGCCACTAACAATATAGTTTTGTGTTGAATGATCTCCCCAGCCATATGCTGTATTCCAGTTGGTTGCTTCTGTACCTGAAACAACTGCACTAGGTATAATATTATTGACACCGTCAACTAGTACTGTACTGTCGTCTCCTACAACACTACCTTTAAGATCGCCTACAACTCCTGCTTTGGCTACTATTGGAAGAATAACATCGCCGCTTATTCTAATAACATCAGCAGTTAGGTTAACAGCTCTATTTGTTCCTTGCGGTCCAATACTAATAGCATTACCGTCACCGGTTGCTGTAGTAATACTCATACTGTCGTCAGCTGTAATACTTCCTGCAACTACAGATGGTAGACTAATTGTTCCGTTAATTGTTGTTGTACTGCCTGCATTG
>Ga0233432_10006298_pt1 | contig 10153 bp, 7 predicted proteins | sample SI_122_August201_6_FD_179870 | JGI IMG/M metagenome (GOLD analysis project Ga0233432, IMG submission 179870) | Seawater microbial communities from Saanich Inlet, British Columbia, Canada - SI_122_August2016_10_MG | ecosystem: Environmental > Aquatic > Marine > Inlet | place: Canada: British...
TATTTCGATAAGTTTGATAACTTATTGATTGAACAACTTATAGAACATATCAATTCTGAACTTTTAAATAAAATGCACCTTTCAATAGTCGAAAACAGTAAAAAATGACATACATAATCGGAGAAATTGGTCAAAACCATAATGGCGATATAGCAATTGCAAAAAAGATAATTGATATCGTATCTATGCCAGTTAAAGATAAACTCTTTGACATTGATTTACCCATTATGGACGCCGTTAAACTTACCAAAAGAGATTTGAAGTATGAACTTTCAGACTCACAAATGGCTAGACCATATAACAATAAAAATTCATTTGCTGAAACTTACGGTAAACACAGAGAGTTTCTTGAATTAAGTGATGAAGAACATTATGAAGTTTATAAGTATGCTAAATCTAAAGGTTTAGACTTTGTGGAAACACTATGTGCTCCAACATGCCTCTCAATTTTAAAATTATTTACACCTGATAAGTTAAAAGTTGCCAGTAGAGATTTGACTAATATTCCATTATTAGAAGCTCTTGCTGAAACTAAACTACCCATGATTATATCTACTGGAATGGCTAGTGACAAAGAGCTAGATGAAGCTATAGAAGTAATCTCTAAAAAGAATAATGAAATTTCAATTCTACATTGTGTTTCGCAGTATCCAACTGAGCCACAAAATGTAAACCTTAATACAATTCCTTACCTGATAGAGAAGTATCCAAATTATACTATCGGATATTCTGACCACACTATTGGTATAGCGGTACCCATCGCGGCAGTAAGTATGGGGTCTGAAATAATTGAGAAACATATTACTCTAGATAGAAATATGAAAGGCACTGACCAAATAGGCTCACTTGGACCTGAAGGCATTTATAGGATGGTCCGAGATTTAAGACTCTTGAACATGTCACTAGGCAAAAAAGAACTCCATATTTGTGATGATGTAAAAGGAGCTCAGATTAAATTGGAAAGGTCTATAGCAACAAATAAAACACTATCTGCTGGTCAAAAAATCACAGAAAATGATATTCATTTACTCAGCCCAGGAGATGGCTTCAAATGGACTGAAAAAAACAATGTTATTGGAAAGACAGCAAGTTGTGAGATTCCAAAAAATGAAATAATATATCCTAAAATGTTATCATGAATATTAAACTAGTAATTACAGATATCGACGGAGTATGGACTGATGGTGGAATGTATTATAGTTCCAATGGTGATGAAACTAAAAAGTTTAATACCTCAGATAGTGCTGGAGTTTTATTTTTAAAACATAATAAAATTCCACTTGCAATTATGACTGGAGAAAACTCTGTTATGGTTACTAATAGAGCTGAAAAACTTGAGATTAATCACGTTTTTTTAGGAGTAAAAGATAAATTATCATGTGCAAAAAAACTTTGTGAGAAGTTAGGGATTAGCCTAAATGAAGTAGCTTTTATAGGCGACGATATTAATGACATTAAACTTCTAAAATCAGTAGCTTACTCTGCATCGCCTAATAATACACCTGATTATATTAAAAGTGAAGTTGACCTAGTTCTAAAAGTAAATGGTGGTAATGGTGCCTTCAGAAATTTTGTTGAAATACTTCTGGATAAGCTAAATATGTGGGAAAATACTAAAAGGCATTTCACAGAAATCTAAATCTCTTTATTAATTCGTTTAAGCATACGCTCTTCAGCCTTATTATCAAGTTTGAAAAAGAAATCTTCAATAAAAGAATCATATGCTTCCTTATCAATAGAGATACTACTGGATAAAACATTCACTAAATCTGCTCTATTTTTGACCTGTATCCCTACCCCCTTTTTGATATAACCTATCAAGTCTTGACTGAGATAATCTAAAATAATCATTGGTTTGTAATGAGGGATAAACTCTGTCCCTACAGTAGAAAAGCTAGTAATCATTAAAAAACAACTATCGAAATTAGAATGTAAATCAGATATTCTATCAATGATATAATCTGAGAAATTTATAGACTTAGATATTTTAGTGAAAAAATCATCACAAATCTCATTTGGATGTGGACGAATAACTAATTGATAGTCATCAGAAAATTCTTTAACACATAACATAACGTCCTTAATTTGTTTTTCTCTTAAAAAGGGATCTCGTTGTGGTTGAGTAGCAAAAAGAATTACTTTTTTGTTTTTTGAAATAGATAGGTTTAAACTAGAAGTAGTTTGATTTTGAATTTTACCACAGGTAAAAATAGATTTCTTAATGTAGCCCCCCTCTTTTAATAGCAAAGCTTCAAAATATTTGCCCCAAAGAAAAGTAACATCAGCTAACAAAGGTTTAGAATTATAATACCCATACATGTAAGCAGGGTGTAACGAATGAATTGTACCATGTTGATAAGCAAAAACCTTAACCTTGCTAAGCTTTGCAGCATATTGAATAACTTTAAGCTGAGGACTATTCTCATCATTTACAATTATCCCTTTTATAGAAATCGATTTAAAAAAGTTAATGAAAGACTTATATCTGAAAAAATATAAATATTGACTTTTATAGTGATTAATAAAGTAGTCAACTATAAGTTTATCATATTTAGAATTATATGATTTTGAACGAAGTTCTTTAATCAAATTATTAAATGATTTTTTGATATTTATGAAGTCCTTTAACCAATTATAATTCAAAAAATATTTTTTTAAAATATAATCAGAATCATAACTCTTTTCAGCATAGGTTCTTTTTTCAAGTATATTTCGTGAAGTAAAAGAACTAAAATCTGAATAAAGACGACCAAAATCTGCTCGACCAGACTCAAAAAGTAAAATATCGCTCTTTAAAAATGTTTTTCTCTTTGAAAATAATATTTTTTTCAACTCATGAAATAAGAGAGATAAATCAATTCTTTTTTTCTCTTTTTTGTTAACTAATAAAATTGAATCTAACTCAATAAAATCACCAATTTTGGAATCTCGTGTTATGATTTTACCTTCCGGAAATTGAGATAAAAAAACTTCGATTGAAGCAATTTTCAATAAAAAATTACGAAAGTTAAAATACAATCGGAAATGTTCCAGAAACCAAGGGTTAAATCCTTCTAAAGAATTAAAATCTGTAAAAATACTTTCATGATTATTATAAAATGATGCGATATTTCTAAATGATTTGTTTACAATGTTTTGAAGAGTAACTGAATCAGGCTCTAGAAAACTGTAATTACTGTTGTTCGAGCTATAAATTGACGAAAATAATTGGTCTTTTATATCAAAACAAAAGTCAGTAGATGAGAAATCGCCATCAACGTAATAATTCATTGAGTTTACGCTTTAAAGTGTTATAAATATCATTAACATCTGAAGATATATTCATTAAAATTAACAATGGAAGAAAAGTCAAAAGTATAAGTATTGTTTTTACAACTATTGATAAGATGAAATTATCAAAGGTTGGAATCCATTGAAATAAAAAATAAATGCCTATTGAAATGAAAAGCACTTTTACTGTCTGAAATGAAAATGGTTGAATTTTCATTTTTGAATATAAAAAGATAATCTTAATAATATTGTGAAAGAAAATAGAAATCAAACTAGCTAAAGCTGCCCCATCTATCCCATAAATTGGAATGAATAAAATATTTGTTAAAACTATAAATACCAATAAAATAAAGTTAAATAAGATATCCTTTCTGAAATATATTGAATTGATAATAATAAGACCATTTAAACCAGATGAGAGATTAATAACCTGAGATAAACCAATAAATAAAACAACATATTTCCCTTGCTGAAACTTTTCAGGTAGTATACTTAACATTTCATCAATATTTAACCAAATAACAAGGAACATAAGACTACTAATTACCAAAAGATTAATAGAAGTTTTTTTATAAATCTGTACAATCTGGTTAGTGTCATTTTCTTCAAATGCTTTTGATATTAAAGGTGTTGAAATAGAAGATAGAGATCTTCCAGGCACTTTAATAACACTTCCAATAAAAAATGCTAATCCATAATATGCGACATGCTTAAGATCTAAAAAGTAATCAATCATTATCATGTCTATTCTGGAAACTAGAATAGCTGCTCCGCTTCCTAAAATAACATATAGTCCATAACGGATTTGATTAAAGTCAACACCTCCCCATTTAAAGCATAATCTAATTTGTTTTTTAAATAACTGAATTATGAAAAGGAAAACTAACTTTGAAAAGTAAGAGAATAGATAAAGCCAGAGAAAGTTGGTAAAATCAATTAACAAAAAGTGATAGGCGACTAATAGAAATAAAGTAATAATTCTGAGGTATACTTCGTTTAAAAATATCGGCGTAGTAGAATCTAGATAAGACCTAGAAACACTATTAAATAAATCAAAAAACATTAAACTAAATACGAACCCAACTAAGAGGTGAAAATTTTCAGAAAATAATGGACTGAAATCAAAAGTTGAAAGTAGATAATCTTTTAAAAGAAAGAACGAAGATGAAAAAAGTATAAATCCAAATAAACACAGAACAAATAAGAAAGTAATTAGTTCGTCTTTATTTTTAAACTTTGGAAAATATCGAATTAGAATATGCGGAGAACCTAAATGAGAAAAAGAAGATATTACAATGGAGTATGATACTAATAGCTGAAGCAGACCCCAATATTCAGGGTTAGATTCAAAAACAAAGGGAAAAACAAGGATAGTATTAACTGCTCCAATAATAATCCCTATATAGAGATTTATCGAATTTTTAATACTTTGAGTTCTTATGATTCCCATTAAAGCAAATGTAAAAGTTTTAATTTAGTCGAAAAGAACAAAATTAAGGTTTAGTAATTAATCAGAAATACTATTTAATTGCTCGGCTAGCAATCCAGTAAGTGTCTTTCTACTAAATGTGTTTATTCTGTCGTTTACACTAACACTAACGGTATTATCCTTCCAATGTGTATAAGCGCTTATGATTTGACGTTTCATTTCATCATAATCGTCGTAATCAATCATTTTATTGTTTCCAGATTCTGAAATAATATCAGATGCATTACCATTAGGCCCTATAGATAAGATTGGTTTAGATGTTGCTAAATATTCAAATATTTTACCAGTAATTATTAGGTTATTTCTCTCTGAATTAGGAATAATAAGTAAAAGTAAAGATGAGCTTAACATTCTATCAATCGCAATATCATGTGGAAGAAAACCTTCAATTTCAAGGAATGTAGATAAATTGTATCTGTTAAGGCTATCTAAAATTTGTTTGTCAACATTTCCAACAAAATTGAGACTTAGGTTCTCTTTGAAACTAGAATCTTCTTTAGTTAAGTCATCAATACATTTCCAAAGAAGCTCAATGTTTTGACTCTGAAAGAAGTTGCCTGTATATGTAATAGTAAATTTGGAAGAACGGCTTGATTCTTTAGTTTTAAAATCACCCTCATCAAAGCCATTGTAAATAGTGCAAATTTTATTCGCTCTATCTTTAAACTCATCGTTCATTCCCTTACTCACTACAGTCACTAAATCAGCGGACTTCAAAACCAAATCTTCAAGGTTTTTATCCTTCTTTTGTGTTGATTTTGTTCTGGGGAAAAACTCATTATAGAATACCGTAGTCCATGGGTCTCGCATATCTGCTATCCATGGCAATCGTATTTTATCTTTAAGGTAGTGCCCTATCAAATGAGTACTATGCGGAGGGCCTGTTGTTATAATAGCATCTATGGCTTCCATTTCAATTATCTCTACGGCTTTTTTACAAGCAAAGTTGTACCATCCTTTTCTAGCATCTGGAATGAAAAAGTTAGCTCGAATATAAATCAGTAATTTTTGTAAAAATGTATCGTTTTGTAGCCCAGTTGAACCTTTAGACTTACTAGCCTTATTATTAGCAAGTATTGAATAAAATGCAAAAGGCTCAAAGGTTTTAGTTTTGAAGACTTTAAGACCTTTTGGAATATCGTTTAATAATGATTCGTCATAAGCAACATATGTTCCATTTTTGACTGTTAAAATAACTGGCTCCCATCCAAAATCTCTCAAATACTTACTGAACTTTAGAAAACGTTGAACACCAGAACCTGATGCTGGTGGCCAATAGTAAGTTATGATGAGAACTTTTTTCATTACACTTTAAGCTCCTTGTAGAATACTCCAATTAAAAATAGTAATAATATAAGTGAAGATGCTAATGAAATAGTTTCACCTGTATAATGAGTTTTTGGTTCAAATTTGAATTCAATAGTATGCTGACCTGATGGAATTGCCATCGCTCTTAAAACATAATTTCCACGAATGTGAGGCACTAAATTACCATCGACATAAGCATTCCACCCTTTGTCGTAATATATCTCCGAGAACACTGCAAATTGCTCCTTTGAAGAATTGGACTCATAGATGAGATGATTCGCTTTATAAGAAGTAAGGCTAATACTTGCAGTGCTATCAAAACTAATATTTTCAGGAATGTCAAATCTATCATCAACAACCACTTGAGTATTTGTATTAATTTGACCTAATGTTTCAATTTCTTTATCCGCATTCTCTGCCTTTATAATCTCGTTTACAAACCATGCATTACCAAGTGCTCCAGAATTTAATTGAGCTACTGGTCCATTTTGACCTTTAACGATAAAATATTTAGTGTTCAACATATTAAGCACCTGCATATTTCCTTTTGAAATATGATAATCGATTAGCTCTTGATAACGCCTTAATTTAGCGCCATGATAACCACCAATAGATTTATGAAAATAAGAGGTAGAGGCATCATTAAACGGGCTAACAGTCGTATTATAGACCCTGTAATTCGGATCTGTATCTCTCAAAATCTGATTATCGGCTGTTGAAGGGGTGTAAGGTTGAACTACCTTTCTTTTTGCTTTAAAATTATCATTGTTCAAGTAGCGTTTATTCACCACCCACATATCTCCCAATATCAAAACACCAATTATCAATATTGTAGATAATCTTTTAAGAGTATTAGATAAATAAAGCCATATGGATGTAGCCGCTAAAAGAATCAATATAAGAGAACGAACAGCGTCAGCTTGAAAAATAGAAGCTCTATCTACTTGTAAGGCATTGCTTAAGGCATCACCGTATTGATTGTCATTTGGACTTGTAAAATCAAAAAACATTGTTGGAGCAAGAGCAAATAACAAACATAAGCCTCCAGTAATGGCTAGTGAATATTTAAGTCCTTTTAAAATCTTCTCTGTTTTTCCTTCTTCAAGTATTTTATTTAATGAAAGAATTCCAAGGAAAGGCATTAGGAACTCAACAATTACTAATGTAGTTGATACTGCTCTAAATTTATTATATGCAGGAATATAATCAAGGAAAAAGTCTGTTAATGGCATGAGGTTTTTACCCCAGCCTAGGGTAAGCATCAAAATGAATGAACCTACAACCCACCATCTTAAATAACCATTAAATAAAAACAGTCCTAATACAAAAAGAAAACAAATTATCGCTCCAGCATAAACAGGTCCAGAGGTAAAAGGTTGTGTTCCCCAGTACAAGGGTAATTGTTTAATAATATTTTTAGCCTGACTGGACTGTGCACTATTCTTAAATAACTTATATGTTTCAGAGTCTGTGCCTAATTCTCCACCAGAAGCACCACCATGAAAATTAGGAATTAAAAGCGTAAACGATTCGGCTTTTCCATAACTCCATGCCGTAGCATAATCTTTATCTAAACCTGATGTTTTATTACTTTGGTTAGCCGTCAAATCTGATTTACCACGAATACTTTCTGCACCGTACTCCATAGTAGTCATTAACTTAGAAGAACTCGTTAATGCACCTATACCACCTGCTAAAAGTAAAAAAGCAACTTGCTTCATAAATACAGGTATTGTCTTTTCCTTAATAGCTTCTATAAGTTTTACTATGCCTATTACAAAAAGTAACATAATAAGGTAATAGGTAATCTGAAAGTGATTAGCATTTACCATTAAAGCTGTAAATAAAGCCGTTAATGCAGCCCCCAATAACATCCGCCCTCTAAAGACCATAAGAACAGAGGCGACAATTGGTGCTATATAACCAATGGCATGAGCTTTTGTGTTATGTCCTGCTTCAATAATTATGAAAAAATAGGATGAAAAAGCAAAGGCTATTGCACCCACAATTGCCAAGCGATAATCTATAGAAAGGGTAACTAAAAGAAAGTAAAAACCCAATAAGTATAAAAAGACTGTTCCTGCTGGTGCTGGAAGGTATAGCTTAAAAATTTTGGAAAAATAACTTACTAAATTACTCTTGTGAAGTACTGAAATTTGGTAAGCCGGCATCCCCGAAAACATGGAGTTCGTCCACAATGGCTCTTCGTCATATTCGGCTCTATGTTGAACAATTTCTTCAGACATCCCTTTAAATTGTCGAATATCTTGTTGTTCAAGCTTTTTACCCTCAAGTACTGGAGAAAAATAGACCAAGGATATTAACACAAAAACTGCAACAGCTGTTAGATGTGGCAACAACTTTTTCCAATTCAATGCTTTCATAATAATAAGAGTTTATTGATTGTCGTCAATTTCTTCAAAATCTACGTATTCACCAACTGTTGAAGAAGATTTTTTACTTTCAGACTTTTTGTCTTTCTTAATTGACACCTCTCCTTCTTGTCGAGAAGACTGATTTGGATTCATATTTCGTTGAGCCCTATTTATCATACTTTTCAAAAAAAGTGGTGCTAATATTCGTGTCAGAAATCTGACTGAATAAAAGATAATAAGGATTAAAAAAATGGTTTTTAACATTTTTTATCGGCTTAAATAAAGACTTCTTTCAGAGTATACCTTCTTGAAGAATGGATCTTTTAAATCATCAATAAAATGTATTGCTTCTCCTGTAGATTTCATTTCAGGTCCTAACTCTTTATTTACATTAGGAAATTTATTAAACGAAAAGACGGGAACTTTAATTGCATATCCCTTCTTGAAAGGATTAAAGTCAAAATCATTGACCTTTTTGTTTCCTAACATAACCTTTGTTGCATAATTCACATAAGGCTCTTTGTACGCTTTAGCTATAAACGGAACTGTTCGTGAAGCTCTAGGATTTGCTTCGATAACGTATACTACTTCGTCTTTAATAGCAAATTGAATGTTAATCAACCCAACAGTTTTTAGAGCAACTGCAATCTTATTAGTAATATCAATCATTTGCTGACGTACATTATCACTTAAATCGAATGTCGGTAATACAGCATTCGAGTCACCAGAATGAATACCACAAGGCTCAATATGCTCCATTATACCGATGATATAAACGTTTTCTCCATCACAAATGGCATCTGCCTCTGCTTCAATAGCATTGTCCAAATAATGGTCTAACAATACTCTATTTCCAGGAATATCTTTGAGTAAGTTAACAACGTGGTGCTCAAGCTCAGATTCATTAATTACAATCTTCATTCCTTGACCTCCTAAAACGTAAGATGGTCTAACTAAGATTGGAAAGTTTAAATCTTTAGCTAACTCTAAAGCTTCTTCAGCAGTTTCTATAACTCCAAAATCTGGGAATGGAACGTCATTATCTCTCAATAAATTAGAAAATCGACCTCTGTCCTCCGCTAAATCAAGAGCCTCATAGCTAGTTCCCATTATTTTGACTCCATACCTTTCTAACTTTTCGGCTAGTTTTAGAGCTGTCTGACCGCCAAGCTGAACAATGACACCCTCGGGTTTTTCATGTTTGATGATGTCGTATATATGTTCCCAAAAAACAGGCTCAAAATAAAGCTTATCAGAAGTGTCGAAATCGGTTGATACCGTTTCTGGATTACAGTTAATCATTATAGTTTCATAATCGCATTCTTTGGCTGCTAAAACACCATGAACACAGCAGTAATCAAACTCAATTCCCTGCCCTATTCTATTAGGTCCAGAACCTAAAACAATTATCTTTTTTCTATCTGATGATACACTTTCATTTTCAGAAAATGGCTTTCCTCCTGCTAACTGTTTTTGTGATTCAAAAGTAGAATAATAATAAGGGGTTTTTGCTTCAAACTCGGCAGCACAAGTGTCTACTAATTTATATACTCTGTTAATTCCAAAATCAGTACGTTTTTTGTAGACCTCACTTTCAAGACATCTCAGTAAATGTGCAATTTGTCTATCGGCATACCCTTTCATTTTAGCCTGAAGGAGTAGCTCTTCTGAGATATTATCAATATGATATTTTTCAATTTCAAACTCAAGC
>Ga0233432_10006299_pt1 | contig 10153 bp, 11 predicted proteins | sample SI_122_August201_6_FD_179870 | JGI IMG/M metagenome (GOLD analysis project Ga0233432, IMG submission 179870) | Seawater microbial communities from Saanich Inlet, British Columbia, Canada - SI_122_August2016_10_MG | ecosystem: Environmental > Aquatic > Marine > Inlet | place: Canada: British...
TAAAGGAAGGTGACGACGAACCTCAGGAGGGACCCTCTTTACTCCATCTTCAGCAGCTAAAGCTTCAGCTTCCAACCCCGAAGGCTGACTAAAACCCTTTCGCTGCAAAGTCGCAACAAATTTAAGGAATTCAACTGCTCCGCCCTTGCTTAGGTTTTCAACATCCTTCGTTAGTGCAGCTTCTGTTTGAACCTTACTTATATTTTCTTGGGTCAAGCGATCAGATAGCCAACGCCGGATGCGTCCCCACATATTATTAGGATCTCCTTGATTGATCTCTATCTTCTCATTAGCAAGATTAGCTAACGTCTGATCAGCTCCCCCTTGGGCTCTTTTTGCGACGGCCTCAAGAGCCTTCAGTATTTTTTGTTGAAGAGCCTGATTTTTTTCCTGTATTCTCTCTAGTCCCTTCGTTTCCCCTAAGGATTCTGGCCTAGGCTCTTCTGAAAGAACAGGTGCCTTCAGCTCACTATCAACAACTTTAGAAGTTGTTTCTTTGGTTAAAAGGTCGGTTACTTGGCTGTATTCTACTTTGGGGATTTCTATAGCAGCAACGGCTTCAATCTCAGTCTGCAACACATCAACTTCACTTCCAACCATAACAGGTTCAGGCTCAGCAGGCTCGAGTTGAACTTCCATATCCTGTTCGCCTTGCTGCTTCTGACTTTCGATCAAGCCCTCAGACTTTTCTTCAGTCTCCTGTGGAGCGTTTTCCATCTCTACAAGAGAGAAGGATGAAGGGGTTTCACTCCCTTGATCTCTTTCCATGAATCGACCAATCCAATGAATGATCTGATCCCAAATCCCTTCAGACTCTAATTTTGAAAGATGCTCCAATCGCTGAATCACTCCACGTTTTGCATCCTCCTCTAGAGGTTGAGACAGTTGAGCCCTCAGAAGATCTCCCTGAGACATCAACGATCGCCACTCCTCCAGTAATCCTTCTAGAGCAGACCAAAAAGCATTTACTTGAGCTTGGGCTTTTCCAAGATTAAGCTCAGAATCTACCTGAACCGTCAACCCCTCTTCCAAGGTAAAAAGTGCTGCCAACAATGCCTCTTGTTGTTCCTGATTGAGCTCGAGCAAAGAAGACTCAACCCAATCCTCTAAAGCTAATGAACCTCCTTCTAAGTCTAAAACTCCGCTACTCTTCTCTAAACCCTGAGCTTCACCTAGAACATCAGAAAAGATAAAACTTTCGTTCTTTGGAGCCTCCAAACCTGCCGTAGATTTCTGTGAGGAATCCGGTGTAGGTTGAAGTTGGTCTAGAAGCTGATTTAAGTTAATCAAATCCTGTGGGGTTTTTTAAAGAGCTCTGGATTGTCCAGTGGGGTCTTCTGGGTCAAGAATCCTTGATTTAGGAGAGTCCCAAGAATTTGTGAACCTGCGGACTCATTTCCCATTCTGGGTGAGTCAGGCAAATTTGTGCCACTTCTTTGAACATATCTTCTCCTTCATTCCAATTTGGCTGAAGATAGCAATGCTCAAAATTTGTTTTTTTCGGTAGTTCCACGTCAAAAACCTCTTGAGGGTATACCACCTTTAGTTCATTCCCCTCTCTCACCACCAACTCAGAACCAAGTTTTGGGCTAACGCAAACCCAATCGATGCCCAGTGGCAAAGGGCGAGTCCCATTGGTCTCAATAGCAACTTCGTAGCCTTCATTCTTACAGGCTGATATCAACTCTTCATCCAATTGAAGACTAGGCTCCCCACCCGTAAAAACCAAAAAAGGCCTTTTTGCTTTCAACCAATCCCTTTGGGAACTAAGTTTTTCGAGTAAATCTACCAAAAGGTACTTTCCTCCACCTTCACCATCGGTTCCAATGAATTGAGTGTCGCAAAAAGGGCATATAGCATCTTTTCGATCTTCCTCTCGGCCACTCCAAAGGTTGCAACCGGCAAAACGAACAAAAAGAGCCGGCCTACCCGTGTGAAAACCCTCTCCTGCGATGGAGTAAAAGATCTCCTTAACTGCATAGTGCTTCATCGAACGTCATACTAAGGGACCACTTGCCTTGGACACACAAGCCGAATCCAAACTTCCTTGGCGGCCCAACTCAGGCCCCTATACTTTAGGAAATCACTTATTTCTCCCCAGCCTAAACATGGACCTCTCCAAAATCGACGAGATGATCGCCAACCGCAGTAAGCGGATCGACAAGCGAAAGGAAGACGGAACTCTCTTTGAAGAAGAGTTCAGAAAGCCCGATGAATCAGAAGATGAACGTTTAGCTCGAGAAGTTGAAGAACAAAAGAAAAAAGACGAGGCACGACTCAAAGATCGTATTCCGCCCTGTCCACAATGTAACAAAAAGATGACCCTCGTCCCTGAGCAAGGTCTCATCGCCTGCCACGATTGTGGTGTCGGCATGAGGATCTAAATCTTGCCCTATCCCCTGCACCCATAGCCTGCGCCCACACTCGGTGGGCATAGCTCAGTTGGTTAGAGCGCCAGATTGTGGTTCTGGAGGTCGTGGGTTCGATCCCCATTGCCCACCCTTTTAATGTGATTCTTGTTTTTTTAGAAATTCTACAGTAACAATTCTTAAAAACTCAGTCAGGAAAGTGACTGACGCAACATCCCCAAGAATCTTCTGCACCCTCTAAAAAATCACGAAGGGGTAGACCGGTCGACCTCTAACTAGATAGTGCCCTGCTCATCGATTAGGACTTTCCATGGGACTCATCAATTGGACCCCTTTTTGCACAGCAATGGGCCTCCTTCACCTTTTACTTTTCGGACTTCAGCATCACACTCCTTGGGGGTGGGAGGCCTGGGCTTACCCCTCTGAAGGTGGCTCCGGCCTACAACTTTTTTCCAGCCTGACCCTCCACCTCAATTGGCAGCATCTCACAAACAACGCCTTTTGTCTCTTTGCCTTTGGCACTGCCTTAGAGAGCAGAATTGGAACCCCCAGAACCATCATCATCTATTTATTATCTGGCATTGGGGGAAACTTACTTTTCGCTTTTGCAGAAACCGGCTCAGCGGCCGTTGGAGCGAGTGGGTGTTTGTTTGGCGTCATTTGTAGCCTCATTTTTGTTGACCCAAAGTCTCTGGTCATCACACCCGGGGCACCTCTCCCTATCCCTATCTTTATCTATGGATTTTTCTTCATTGGTAATGAAATCATGGCTCTACCCACCCAAGATGCCATCGCTCACACAGCTCATATTGGAGGAGGTCTGGCCGGAGCTCTAGTTGGAAAAGCCCTAATCTCTTTCAAGAAGGCAGAGTCTGCACAGTGATGTCCTCGAAGCCTTCACCAGAATTCGAAGCCTTATTCAAACGCTTTCTTCATTTCTGTGAAAAGACGTACCCCGAGGCAAAAGCCCAAGATTACCTCACTAAATTAAATGAAGAAGTAGAAGAGCTCTTAGCCGAACCATCCATGGAAGAGCTCGTTGATTGCCTTCTCGTCTTGGTAGGCCTTTCTAGGTTTCTACCTGGGGATCTCAAAAATGCCCTCGAGGCAAAAATCGCCAAGAATGAATCTAGGCGATGGGAACGGCAGGCCAATGGGACCTACCGACACATAAAATCTAACGACTAGTAGACGGAGTTCGCTCGAACTGCAGCTCTAGTATTTTGAGCAGCACAAGAACCACAAACACGGTTCCCATAATTCGCACTTAGAAAAACAGTGCGGCACTTAAGGCATTGCCGTTTCTTTTTTGGAGTACCGGGGCGCACTAGGTTGTAAAAGTAAGAATCTCCTGCTACTTCTTCACTCTTGGCAACACCTGGCATAAACAACTCCGAAAATCATATGGAATAGAAACCTGATTGTAGCAAATCAGGACCAAGTCAAGAATTTTCTCGAAAAAGCCATATCATTAAGTACACAACTAGGCTCTATCAAGCCTTCGCGCTCCAACCAATGTTAACCACTTAGAAAGTTTTCGACCAGCTTCTAAATGTTAAAGTGATCTTCCATCACTTTAATTTTCAAATACTTAAGGGTTTTCTCAATATAGAGACAAGGAGGCATTCTAAACTAAATACGTTCTCCCTACCCAAGGAACAGCCTGACCTTAATCATCAGTTCTGTTTCTTTAAAAAGGAGCCCATGAGACACTTAGCTATTTTCGACTAGGAAGAAGGAAAGGCTGCGGTTCTTTCCTCGAAGCCTCTATTTCTTCATGTTCATCCTCAGGGCCGCTGGCTGGATTGATATCTTTCCATTCCTTCCAGATTAAAAAAGCAAGAATGCCCAAGGTCAAAATAAAGTTCAAGGTCAGCAACAGTCCACCTCCTTTTCTCCCTTCATGCAAGTCACTAGGGTCTTCTTGTAAAAGTCGATCGTGTTCATCGGGACTCAGCCCTTGGGAACGCACGAAAGCTAGCTCTTGCTCCAGCTTGCGCAGTCGCTCTTCAGGGGATGCATTGGACGAAGGCATAGACAGTTGATCATCGTCTGATCATGTTCGACCTTTCAAGGAAAGTTCTTCCAACCCGGCTCATACCCTTTGTGCATTTGGGTGAATACCGGCTTCACACCCACACTTTGCTCCCCGATGAAAGCCTAAGCCCAGGGTCTGCTATCAATTGCGCCATAAGAAATCGAGAAGAAATTCTCACCGAACGCCTTGAACTCCACCGAGGAGAAGAGCTCCACTTTGGCCATCCAAACTATGGTGGGCATCCTTTACTAAAACTAGATCGCGAAGCTCTCTGGGCATGGATGCTCAAAAAAGAAATTTGGTACCCTGTTTTTAGACACGAGGTCGCCCTAGGCCTCAATCGACATGAGGAAGTTCACCTCAAATGGCCAGACAGTCTTTGACCTTCCTCAGATTACTCATACTTAGGAACAGTTTCACCGGATGAGCCTCGAATTTTTAGAACCCCTTCCCAGCCCTGAAGAACTAAGAGAAATTGCGCCTTTTCCAAAAGCTTTGCAAGAACTCAAAGCAATGCGTGATCATGAAATTCGAAACATTTTCACTGGAATTTCAAATAAATTTATACTAATCATAGGCCCCTGCTCAGCCCATAACCTCGAGGCCGTTTGTGAGTATGTTTCCCGTCTGGCCATACTTCAGGAGAAAGTCGCTGATAAAATCATCATCATCCCACGAATCTACACCAATAAACCCAGAACTACCGGAGAAGGTTACAAAGGGATAGCTCATCAAGCCGATCCAATTGGAGAAGCCAATATGGCTAGAGGCTTAATCGCCATGCGTCAGATGCATATTCGCTCCGTCGAAGTCTCAGGGCTCACCGCAGCAGATGAAATGCTCTACCCCGGAAACCTCCCCTACCTAGAAGACATTCTTAGCTACCACGCTGTCGGAGCTCGAAGCGTTGAAAACCAAGAGCACCGACTGACCGTCAGTGGTTTGGACACACCATGTGGGATGAAAAACCCCACAAGCGGAAGCCTAAAAGTCATGATGGACTCAGTTCACGCTGCCCAGCTTTCTCACGACTTCTTCTACAATGGCCACCGGGTGAAAACCTCAGGTAACCCTATGGCTCACTGCATACTTCGCGGCGCCGTCGATCAAAACGGCAACAACATTCCCAACTACCACTACGAAGACCTTCACAAGCTAGCCGAACTCTACCCCAAAAAAGGCCTAGCTAATCCAGCCATCGTTGTTGACACCAACCATGCCAACTCCAACAAAATCTTTAGTGAACAACCCCGCATCGCCTTAGAAGTTCTTCGTTCTAGATCCACCTCCTCCAACTTTAAATCCCTGATTAAAGGACTCATGGTTGAAAGCTACCTGATCGAAGGCAACCAAAAACCCGGAGGGAAAAACTTCGGGCAATCCATCACAGATCCCTGTATGAACTGGGAAGACACAGAGGTCTTGGTTGATCAAATCGCCGAGGCACTCTAAAAGGATCTAAACTCCATATAATTTGAGCAGAAACGTTTAGCACCCATTCCTCTCACAATTGTCAGAAAAAGGGTCTCTCTAACTTGCTCCCCATGAGCATTGACTACATGGAACGCCTACCGACACCTGATGAGTTGACGGAAACGGTACCTTTTCCCGAAAAACTTCAGGCGATTAAAGCACAGCGAGACCGAGAGATCCGCGATATCTTCACTGGAGCTTCGGACAAATTTCTCCTCATCATCGGTCCTTGTTCTGCCCATAACGTTGACGCCGTCTGCGAATACGTCTCTCGACTCTCAAAACTCCAGGAAAAAGTCGCTGACAAAATTGTCATGGCTCCCCGTATTTACACCAACAAACCTCGCACCACTGGCGAAGGGTATAAAGGCGTTGCTCACCAAGCAGACCCTACTGGTGAAGCCAATATGGCCCAAGGCCTCAAAGCCATGCGCGAGATGCACGTGCGCTCCGTCGAAGTTTCTGGCCTAACCGCAGCAGACGAAATGCTCTATCCTGGAAACTATCCTTACCTCGACGATATCCTCAGTTATGTGGCCGTAGGAGCTAGGAGTGTAGAAAATCAAGAGCACCGACTCACTGTCAGCGGTCTCGATATTCCAAGTGGGATGAAAAACCCAACCAGTGGCGATCTCAACATCATGATGAACTCCGTTCTCGCCGCTCAGCTCCCCCACGATTTTATCTATAACGGATTCAGGGTCAAAACCTCTGGCAACCCTATGGCCCACAGCATTCTTCGTGGTGCCGTCGATCAACACGGCAATAACATTCCCAACTACCACTACGAAGATCTTCACAATTTAGCTGAACTCTACGCCAAAAAAGGACTAGCCAATCCAGCCATCGTAGTGGACACCAACCACGCCAACTCCAATAAAATCTTTGGCGAACAACCTCGTATCGCCTTAGAAGTTCTCCGCTCACGTGCCTCCTCACCCGACTTAAAACCCCTGATCAAAGGGCTCATGGTAGAGAGTTACCTCGTTGAAGGTAATCAAAAAGCTGGAGGAGACACCTTTGGTCAATCCATCACCGACCCATGCTTAGGTTGGGGACCCACCGAAGACCTTGTCTGTAAAATTGCCGACGCCCTATAGTCCCCTTCGGGCTTTGAACTATCACTTCAAAAGCCAAAATATTTAATCCGAAGACCCCTCTCCATACCCTTTTGGTATTTTAAATGGAAGCCCTCTTCAGCACCTGTCTCACGTTCAGGGAAGCCCTCATCAAAAAAGTGGAAGGCTTAGATGATGAAGCCCTCGACTTCATCCCCGAAGGTTTTAACAACTCCATTCGTTGGAACCTAGCCCACTTGGTCGTGACCCCCTGCCTCCTAACTTACCGAATGACAAACCAAGAACCACCTCTTGTCTCAGGAGATTTCATTGATTCAGCTAGGAAAGGGACCGGACCCAATGACTTCAGCCTTATTGAAGATTTTGGACTCAAACATCTATGTGAGCTTCTCATTGAAGTCCCAAAACAAATCCAACGTGATTATGAAGATTTAAAAGCAGAAGATTTCAAAGCTTACGAAACTTCCACTGGGTTCATGATGCAAAATATCGATGAGGCCATTGCCTATTCTAATATTCACGATGGCATCCACCTAGGAACTGTTTCTGCCATCAAAACTCTCTTTGATCAAAGTTAAATGAAGGCGGACCGGTACACCACTCCCGCCGGCATCACCGTTGAACGTCGTCGCCGCAACCTTTCTCCAGAAGAAGCACTCGATGTTGTTCGTCAGGGGCTAAGAACTCGAGCAGGTTGCCTATTCTCTAGCGGTTATGAATACCCTGGTCGCTACTCTCGTTGGGACATCGGCTTTTTCAATCCACCCCTCGAATTGAGGGCCCAAGGCAGAACGTTTGGCCTTTTCGCTAAAAATGAGAAAGGCCGAGTCCTCGTCTCACTTCTCTCAAATTTACTAAAAGGGCACCCACACATTCTCAAAGAGCACAGGGTCAATGATGACCACTGGACTTGCACGCTTCAAGAAATGGACGACTTTTTTCCCGAAGAAGAACGAAGCCGACAACCCAGCGCCTTCACCCTCATTCGTCATCTGATCTCCCAACTAAAGTCCACAAAAGATGACAAGCTTGGTTTTTACGGTGCCTTTGGCTATGACCTAGTTTTTCAATTCGACCCCATTGATCTTAAACACCCACGCGAAGACGTTCTCGACATCAAACTTTACCTTCCAGACATCATCACGGTGGTTGATCGACGCTTAGAAGAAGCGATTGAACACCACTACGATTTCAGCTCCGACCTCCTAAGTACCTTAGGTAAAGGAAGAGACTCTCTTCCATGTTCTGACTTACACACCACCCCTGGAATTCCAAAAAGCCCTGACCCTAAAGGTCTCTACGCAGATAAAGTCCGAACAGTTCAAGAGGGTTGCAAAAGAGGTGATTTTTTTGAAGTGGTCTTATCTCGAACCTTACAAGTTCCATTCGAAGGAAACGCTCTAGAGATTTTCGAACGTATTCAACATCGCAACCCAAGTCCTTACGAATTCCTCATTCAATTTGAAGATGAACAACTAGCTGGCGCCTCTCCCGAGATGTTTGTTCGAGTTGATGGAAATCGTGTCGAAACCTGCCCCATCTCCGGAACCGTTGCCCGAGGGGAGACTCCACTTGAAGACGCAGACCAGATTCGCCAACTCCTATCTTCCGACAAAGAAGAGGCCGAGCTCACAATGTGCACTGATGTCGACCGAAACGATAAGTCTCGAGTCTGTAAACCAGAAACGGTCAAAGTGCTGGGCCGCCGCCTGATCGAAGTCTATTCAAAAGTCATCCATACCGTCGATCACGTCGAAGCTGAACTTAGAGACGATATGGATGGGCTCGACGCCTTCCTTTCTCACATGTGGGCCGTCACCCTATCAGGGTCACCAAAAAAAGCGGCTATGCAAGCTATCGAAAACCTTGAGGATTCACCAAGAGGATGGTATGGTGGTGCAGTAGGAGCACTTCTCTTCAATGGTGACATCAATACAGGCATCACCATTCGTACGGTTCGGCTTAAAGATGGCCTCGCCAATATCCGAGTCGGCGCCACGCTCCTGGCAGCTTCTGACCCAGAGAGTGAGGAAAAAGAAACTGAAATCAAAGCCGAGGCTTTCGTAAAGGCCATCACCGAACCCGAACTCATTCCCTCCGCACAGGAGTATATTCCAATACATGGTCGTGGTAAGAGAGTCCTCTTCGTTGACCACCAAGATAGTTTTGTTCATACACTTGCAGGTTACATGCGTAGAACTGGAGCTGAAGTGCTCACTCTGCGATCGGGTTTCCCACTCTCATATTTAGATGATTTCAAACCCGATCTTGTTTTCCTCAGCCCTGGACCTTTCAATCCAGAATATTTCAAACTTCCTCAGCTCATTCACGAACTTAAAAAACGCGAACTCCCCTTATTCGGTGTATGCTTAGGATTACAAGGGATGGTTGAAGCCCACGGTGGAAAACTAGGTGTTCTCGACATTCCTAAACACGGTGTTCATGCTCAAATTGAACACAATAACGACTCCATTTTCAAAGGGCTTCCTTCTCCATTTCGAGCTTCGAGGTACCATTCTCTTTACGCACTCGAAAAAAATCTTCCTCCAGAATTCAAAATAACGGCAAGAAGTCAAGATGGTGTCATCATGGGCATTCAACACCGCTCCTACCCCATGGCTGCCGTTCAGTTCCATCCCGAGAGTATTCACGCCCTCAGAGGCGATGCTGGCTTACGCCTTCTCGACAACGCCGTTGGTCAATTAACAAGTTAACCTTTCTCTTCTCTCCCGCAATTTGGCATATTGCGTTACTTAGATTCAAAGCTTTTGTTTGATAACAGAACTAAAATATGAGTGAAATGACTCTCTAAAAATTGGAATCTATAACCATTGCATAAAAGATCAAAATCGTTGTCTGAACTCCCTTTGATATTCTAATCAAAATGCAAAGATTAAGACGATTAGTCAAAGATTTCCTTATTTGATATCACGACTAACAGAGTTCTCACTATTTACCCTTATGCTCTCCAAATATGAACGATTCTTCAACTACTCTTTATCTCGTTCGTCATGGAGAAACCCAGTGGAATCTTGAGCATCGATTCCAAGGTCAAAAGGACAGTCCTCTCAGTCCACGCGGTATTAAACAAATAAACACCTTAGGCCCTTACTTCGAAAAGAACCATATTGATGCTCTCTACAGCAGTGACCTAGGGAGAGCTATGACCACGGCAAATATTATCTCACAAGTGA
>Ga0233432_10006303_pt1 | contig 10152 bp, 10 predicted proteins | sample SI_122_August201_6_FD_179870 | JGI IMG/M metagenome (GOLD analysis project Ga0233432, IMG submission 179870) | Seawater microbial communities from Saanich Inlet, British Columbia, Canada - SI_122_August2016_10_MG | ecosystem: Environmental > Aquatic > Marine > Inlet | place: Canada: British...
TGAACCCGCGCCAGCGCCGGAACCCACGCCAGCCCCTGCTCCGGCCCCAACTCCTGCACCAGCAGTTAAGCCTGCGCCTGCACAAGAAGCTGGCAGCCCGTTCTTCCGTAGCTCAGCGTCTGAGCCTTATGTCTTGCCGCAAACCGCACTACTTGGACGTCAGCAACGCGCCAATGATCCTCTGCGGCGTCAGCAAGGCGATGTGGTCCTTGAGATCGCTAATCTGCCATCCTACTGGGACGGTGATGCGACAACGGGCGGTGTTTGGGTGGCCTTGCCTTTTGCGCCGGCTTATCGCCGCGCCATCGTGACGAACCCTGCGAATGGTCGGACTGTCGAAGCCAACTTGTTCTGGCGCGACCCACAGGCTGGCGGGGGTTTGACCCTGCTTTCCAGCGAAGCGGCCAATGCTTTGGGCGTTGCGCCGGGTCAGGTGACCAACCTTGGCGTAAAAGTCATCGCGGCGGACTAGTCCTGCCGCGATCCCCCTCCTAGGTTCGTAGGAACCCTAGGAGGATATTCCATGACCAGCACGACAGACCGCGCCCGCGCCGCAATGATGGGGGCCGCTGTGGCCGATGCCGCCACGATGGGCTTTCATTGGCTTTATGATCAGGCGCGGATTGCCGAAGTGGCCGGTGATGAGCCTGAGTTTCGCGCCCCGAACAAAGCCGACTTCCAAGACAAAGGTTACTTCGCACACGGCGGCAAAACGCCTGGCGAGGCGTCGCACTATGGCGCGCAGATGATGGCGATGGCGACCGCGATGGCGGGGCAGGATGGGTATACGGCTGATGCCTATGCTGGCGCCTTTCGCGAATGGTTCGACTACGGCGGACGCTGGGTTGGGTATTGCGACCGACCGACCCGGGCCACGTTGCTGGCCATGGCCGCCGCCGCGGCTGATGAACAGCCGATAACGACCTGCGGCGCTGATGACGCTCAGCTTCCAGCGATCTCAAAACTGCCGGTGCTGGTCGCGCGCCACCATGATGATCCGGGACTAGCGGAGATGGTGGAAAGCGCCGTTCGGCTGACGAATGACCGCGATGATAGCGTCGCCTGGGGTCTGGCGACGGCGCGAATGCTTGCAGCGGCGATTCACGGCGCTTCGCCGGCCGACGCAGTCGCAGCAGCGCGAGAGGGCGCGACGGATCAAATCACCAAGCAGATCGCTGCGGTGCATGAGATGAAATCGTCTACAACAGCTGAGGTCGCGACCGCCCACGCGCTTCACTGTCAGCTAGAGGTCGCGTTTCCCGTTCTCTGCCATGCAATCCTGACAGCGGAAAGCTATAAGGACGCGGTGCGGGCGAACATTCTGGCGGGCGGAGATAACTGCGGGCGGTCTATCCCGATTGGCGCTGTGCTGGGCGCCTGCTTTACGGGAGATGATACTCGTGGCATTCCGACAGAATGGGCGGCCAAGTTGAAAGCGCCCGGCGATTTCATAACGGTGGTCGCTGGCTGAGCCAGCATATGGCGACCTTCCTTTTCGTTCACGGCGCCTGGCATGGCGGTTGGTGCTGGAAGGCGCTTGAAGCCCAGCTTCGCGCTGCTGGCCATGAGACTCATGCCCCGACCCTGACAGGGTTGGGAGAACGGGCGCATCTGGCCCATGCGGTTATCGATGCGGACAGTCATGTTGAGGATATCCTCGCCGTCATCAAATGGCGTGAACTGGATGATATTGTGCTGGTTGGCCATTCTTATGGCGGGCTAATCATCACAGGTGTCGCCGGACGGACGCCTGAAAAGATCAAGGCGCTGGTCTATCTTGACGCTTTTGTGCCTGTGGAAAGTGGTCGATCGCTGTTCGCCGACGCCAACCCTGAGCGATTTGCAGGGTTTGAGGCGCAACTGTCTGGTGGCGGGTTTCTGATCAGTCCCGATTACTTTGATGCCTGGACTGATGACCTGGCAAAGAAGGCTTGGTTGAAAACAATGCGTACCCCGAATCCGGTGGAGTGCTTTCGTAAAGGTGTGACCCTGACAGGGCGTGAGGCTGAGGTCACCAATCGCCATTATATTCTAGCTGCACGGAACAAGCCGTCAGCTCTCTGGGCGCAATTTGACCGAGTGCGAATGCAGCCCGGTTGGACAGCGGACCAGATCGCAACGAAGCATGATGCGATGGTAGAGAACCCGGTTGGATTGGCCGCAAAGCTGGGCGAATATGTCGGCGGTTTACGTGAAAAGTGAAAAGCTTTCACATGTGAAAGAAATTACAAGCTATTGATAAATATATCTTTCAATCGAGAATGCCTTAATTTGTTCACTTTATGTTTCTATGTTCCGTACGGCGACAAACGAAACGCCCTTGCACTACTTTTCGAAATCCAGCGAATACCCAGCGCCGCGCACCGTGCGGATTGGGTCGATAAGGCCATTTGACTTCAGCGCCTTGCGCAGGCGCCCGACATGCACGTCGACGGTGCGTGCTTCGACGTAGATATCCCGCCCCCAAACGAGATCCAGCAGGCGCTCGCGCGAATAGACCCGGCCCGGCTTTTCCATAAACACGGATAACAGCCGGTACTCAGTCGGCCCCAAATGTACGGCCGTTCCAGCCCGCGTGACCTTATGCTGTTCGACGTTCAGCGTGATGTCGCCATGGCTGATCGTCTCTTCGCCGCTTACCGGATTGCCCCGGCGGATAATGGCGCGAACACGAGCCATCAATTCACTTACCGAATAGGGTTTGACGACATAATCATCGGCGCCGGTGTCGAGGCCGCGCACGCGATCTTCTTCCTGCCCGCGCGCCGTCAGCATGATGATCGGGATGGAGCGGGTCTGCGGTTTACGCTTGATCTGGCGGCAGGCTTCGATCCCCGAAAGGTTTGGTAGCATCCAATCGAGGATGATCAGATCGGGCGCTTCTTCTTCGGCGATCAGCACGGCTTCTTCACCGTCTGCGGCTTTGAGAACGCGAAATCCTTCTGCTTCAACATTATAGGCCAGCATTTCCAGCTGAGCAGGTTCATCCTCAACGATCAGGATGCACGGCGCGTCTGATGCGACCATGATCTCAGCCCTTATCGCCAGCGTAATAGGAGGTCTCGTCGCCCTTTTGGCGGTCATCATCAGGCAGGGACCCATCGACGAGATAGATGATCTGTTCTGCGATGCCGGTTGCATGGTCGCCCATGCGTTCGACGTTTTTGGTGATGAACAGAAGGTGCATGCAGGGAGTGATGTTTTCCGGCTGCTCCATCATATAGGTTAGCATTTCGCGAAACATCGTATTGTGGAGCTGATCGACCTGCTCATCCCGGTCGCGGATCTCGTACGCCATGGCGGTGTCGCGGGCGATGAAAGCATCCAGCACGTCGCGCACCATTTCGCGCACCAGTTCGCTCATCCGCTCAATGGCTTTTAGGGACCCGCCGATGGTTTCCGCCTCGGCCAGCACCTCGACGCGCTTGCCCATGTTCTTGGCGTAGTCGCCCATGCGTTCAAGGGCGGATGTGATTTTCAGGGCGGTGACGACCCGGCGCAGGTCGACCGCCATCGGCTGGCGCATGGCGATGAAGCGGATGGCCAGCTCATCAATCTTGCTTTCAAACGCATCGACCTGCTTGTCCTTGCGACGCACGCGTTGGCCTGCTTCGACATCGCGAGTGATCAGCGCTTGGACACCGTCAGCGATCTGCGCTTCGACAAGGCCGCCCATTTCCAAGAGCAGCGTTTCAATCTGGCCGAGATCAGTGTCAACGGCGGTGACGATATGTGCGCTTTCGTTCATGGCTTATCCAATCCGTCCGGTGATGTAGTTCTGCGTGCGTTCGTCCTGCGGCGACATGAAAACGTCGTCGGTTTTGCCCTGTTCGACGAGGTTCCCAAGGTGAAAGAACGCCGTTCGCTGCGAGATGCGGGCCGCCTGCTGCATCGAATGCGTGACGATGACGATGGCGTAGTTTTCGCGCAGCTCATCAATCAGCTCTTCGACCTTCGCCGTGGCGATGGGGTCAAGGGCGGAACAAGGCTCATCCATCAGCAACACTTCTGGCGCGGTGGCGATGGCGCGGGCGATGCAGAGGCGTTGTTGCTGGCCGCCGGACAGGCCAGTGCCGGGGGCGGTGAGGCGGTCTTTCACCTCATCCCAGAGCGCTGCGCGGCTGAGGGCGTATTCGACGATCTCATCGAGTTCGGCTTTGGTAGAGGCAAGGCCATGGATGCGCGGGCCGTAGGCGATGTTATCGTAGATCGATTTTGGAAACGGGTTCGGTTTCTGAAACACCATGCCGACGCGGGCGCGCAGCTGCACCGGATCCACGTCGGGGTCGTAGATGTCTGAGCCTTCGACTTTGATCTCGCCGGTGATTTTGCAAATGTCGATGGTGTCGTTCATCCGGTTGATGCATCGCAGGAACGTCGATTTCCCGCAGCCGGACGGGCCGATAAAGGCGGTGACGGCCTTGTCGCCGATGTCGACGGTGACGTCCTTGATGGCGTGGTTGTTGCCATAATAGACATCCACATTGCGGGCGGTGATCTTCGTATCGCCGGGAATTGCGTCCAGGTCTTTCATCATAGCCTCACTCATTCCTCTTACCAGCGCCGCTCAAAGCGTTTGCGCAGGATAATTGCGATAACATTCATTAGCAGCAGGAAGCCCAACAGGACGCAGATCGTCAGTGCTGTCTTGGCTTCGAACGCGCGTTCGGGGAAGTCTGACCAGCGGAAGATCTGCACGGGCAGAACTGATGCGCTGTCGGTCACGCCCTGCGGGATGTCGACGATGAAAGCGACCATGCCGATCATGATCAGGGGCGCGGTTTCCCCCAGCGCCTGCGCCATGCCGATGATTGACCCCGTGAGGATGCCGGGCATGGCGAGGGGCAAGACATGGTGGAACGTGGCCTGCTGTTTTGAGGCGCCGACACCAAGCGCCGCGTCGCGGATCGATGGCGGCACCGCGCGGATTGCTGCGCGCGACGCGATGATGACCGTGGGCAGCGTCATCAGCGCGAGGACCATTCCGCCCGCGATGGGCGCGGACCGGGGGGCAAAACCGCCGATGGTGAAGGCTGTGCCCCAAATCTCCATCTCCAACCCGGTTACGAAGATCGTGAGGCCTAGAAGGCCAAAGACAATGGAGGGGACAGCGGCGAGGTTGTTGATGTTCGCCTCGACAAAGTTTGTGAAGCGGTTTTTCGGGGCGAATTCTTCAAGGTAGATCGCAGCCATCACGCCGATGGGGAAGGCGAGAAAGAACGTCACGATCATGGTCCAGAACGTTCCGACCATGGCGCCCCAGACGCCGGCCAGTTCAGCCTCTCGGCTGTCGCCTGAGGAAAAGAACCGCCAGTTGAAGACGGATGTGACCGCATCCCGGTTGCGCAGTTTTTCCAGCCAGACAACCTGGTTGTCGGTGACTTTGCGGCTGTCTTCCGAGGTTGGCATGACGAGGAGGCGGCTGTCGCTGGCCTCAGCCGAGGTCAGGGGGACCAGCACCTCGCCGGTGATCTTGCTGGGGCTTAGTTTTGTAGCTTTGATCCAGCCGCCATTGGCTTGGATGAACAGGCTGATTGTCTCGGATGACAGCGCTTCTTCCCCGCCGGGGCGGGCGCCGCGCAGTTCCAGATTGTTGGCCTTGGCGATCAAGGCGTCGCGCTGGGTGGCGTAGCCTTCGGACGACGCCAGCATGTCTTCGCGGGTTTTGTCGTCCGCCTCGGCGGCGGCGCGCTCGGCGAACACGGCCCGACCGTTTTCCTGCCGTGCGGCGTCCTCGCGGACGCGCTTGGCCTCGACCAACAGGCGGGCTTTCAGGATCTCAAGATCGCCTGCGAAATCTTCTGCGGTTGAGGTGATCTCGACCGTTTCGCCGACCTCGGAAACCTCACCTGTGATCGTGAGGGCGCCATTGATGGCGCGCTCTTCCAGTTCCCCAAAGAAGCCTTTAAAGTAGAGGTCAGCATCGTCGGACAGAAGGAAGGTGAAGTCAGCGGTTTTCCCGATGACGGCTGGGTTGTCGACGGCGTAGTCATTCAGCTCAAACGACGCGCCGCTGGAGATGAGGCCATATAGCTGACGCCTGATCTTGCGGCCCTTGGCGTACGGAAACGCCTCTTTCAGCGTATCCTTCATCAGGCCGCCGTAGTTGCCATCGGACGGGTCGTCCTGATTGACCTTGTCGGACGCAAAATCGACCGGCAGCGCCACATAATGCTCAGTCAGCGCGCCGCCTGCTTTCATGAAAACCGATGACAGCAGGGTCACCAGCGCTAATGCTGCTAGGCCAATGGCGAGGATGCTGTACATCTTCAGCCGCACTTCCGACCGGCGGCGGGATTTCGCCCGCGCCGTTGCGGCGGAAGAGGCGTGGAGCGCGGTAAGCGCTGTCATATCGACCATGATCCTGGCCCCCTCAATCGTACATTTCGCGGTATCGGTTGACGATCCGCTGGGCGATGATGTTGAGCAAAAGCGTCACGCAGAACAACGTGAAGCCAAGCGTAAAGGCGGGGCCTGCGGCTGTGGACGCCTCGGTGTCGCCAGTGATCAGCATGACAATCTGAACAGTCACGGTTGTAACGGCCTCTAGCGGGTTGGCGGTCAGGTTCGCGCCTTGTCCGGCAGCCATGACAACGATCATCGTCTCGCCGATCGCGCGGGAGACGCCCAGTAGCACGGCGGACACAACGCCCGGCAGGGCGGCTGGCAGGACGACCTGGCGCATGGTTTCAGCCTTGGTCGCGCCCAGGCAGTAGGAGCCGTCGCGCAGGGACTGGGGCACCGAGTTGATGACGTCATCCGACAGGGACGAGACGAACGGGATGATCATGATCCCCATGACGATCCCGGCGGCCAGCGCGCTTTCGGAGGCGACCGTCAGGCCGATGCTCTCGCCCGCGCCCCGGATGAACGGGCCAAGCGTCAGAGCGGCAAAGAAGCCGTAGACGACGGTTGGGATGCCTGCGAGCAGTTCCAGCATCGGTTTGGCAATGGACCGGACGCGGGGGGATGCGAAATCTGACAGGTAGATCGCGGCCAACAGGCCGATGGGCGTGGCGACCAACATCGCGATGATCGTGATCATGATGGTGCCGGCGAACAGCGGGATCGCGCCGACCTTGTCGGGGTCCATTGCGCCGGACTGCACGCCGGATAGTGGCGACCAGTTCAGGCCGAACAGATATTTCCAGACCTGCCAGTCAATCTTGTCGAAGAAGTTCAGCGTCTCACCGACCAGTGAGAGGATGATACCGACTGTGGTCAGGATGGCGATGACGGCGGCGCCCCAGAGGAAATAGGCGGCGATCCGCTCTGTCCGGTTGCGGGCGCGCCGGGATAGCGAGATCTGGCGCAGCGTCAGCATGAAGGTCGCGACGGCGGCGGCGACGCCGATGAAGGCGGCCACCCATGTGCGCGTCGCCTCGAAGCTGGCGTAGCTGTCCGCGATCTGCAGCCGCAACACATCTTCCTGCGAGGCGATGTCGCCAGAGGCGAGCGCGATGGCGTCGGACAACACTAGTTCGCGCTGAATGTTTGAGGCTGTTGGCGTCGCCTCAGCAATCGTCGCCATCAGTTGGGATTCGATAAGGCTGGCGCCCAGACCCGCCGCTAATGAGATCGCAGCGATCCCGGCCATAGCAACCCAGATCGCACCATATGCGCCGTGGTAGATCGGGCGGGAATGCAGACTGGCCTGATTTTCGCCTGCCAGCGATCGGGCCTTGCCGCGCCCCAAAACAAATGACGTCGCCGCAAGAAGCAGGACGATGATGATCGCGAGTTGTATCATGGGGGCGGTCCAATAAAGAAAGGCGCGCCCGAAGGGCCGGGCGCGCCTGAGATGCGTGTCTGCGAATTAAGAGCCGAGGTCGGCTTCGGTGACTAATTTCAGTGACAGAACATCTTTAGCGACCGCCTGATGCTCAGCCTCTGGAAGTGGGATCAGGCCTTTGTCGATCAGATAGCCTTCTTCACCATTGGCTTCGTCCGAGATGAACTGCGAGACGTATTCCATCATGCCAGGGATCACGTCGACATGGGCTTTCTTTACGTAAAAGAACAGCGAGCGTGACACAGGGTAGTCACCGGAAGCGATGTTCTCAAAAGTTGGCTCGGTTCCGTCAACGATCGAGCCTTTCAGCTTGTCCGAGTTCTGGTCGAGGAAGGAGAAACCGAAGACGCCGAGGGCGTTCGGGTTGGCTTCCAATTTGGACACGATCAGGTTGTCGTTTTCGCCGGCTTCAACGAAAGCGCCGTCTTCGCGGATGTGCGCGCCATCTTTCTTACAGAATGCTTTGTCGCCAGCTTCCGCTTTTGCGCAGCCCTTCTGCATTACCAGCTCTTCGAAGGCATCGCGGGTGCCAGAGGAAGGCGGCGGGCCCAGAACTTCGATTTTGATGTTTGGCAGGGAGGGATCAATTTCTGACCATTTGGTTGGCTTGGGGCCTTCTGCGGCCAAAGCGGTCCAAAGCTGTGCGCGGCTAACTGAGAAGCTTGGCGCGTCTTTCGCGTTGGCGATGACGATGCCGTCATAGCCGACTTTCACTTCGGTGGCTTCGACGCCGTTTTCGGCGCAAAGTTTGATTTCCTTCGCCTTGATGCGACGAGATGAGTTCGTCATGTCCGGGTGATCAACGCCAACACCGGCGCAGAACAGTTTCAGACCACCGCCAGAACCGGTCGATTCAACTACTGGTGTTTTGTATTCAGTCGTTTTGCCGAATGTCTCAGCAACTGCGGTTGAGAATGGGAAAACGGTGGATGATCCAACGATGCGGATCTGATCGCGGGCTTCGGCGGCGCCAGCTGCGGCGGCAATCGCTGCTGCGGCAAGCGTGAAAGTGAACTTCGACATAGATGTGCTCCGTTTGGAATGCCGACTTTCCCGTCGGCTCGTAGCGACGTGACTACGCCTGCGTCGCAAACCAAATACAAAAGTTATACGACAGTTTCGTGACACCCTGTGGATAGGCTGGCGGATGGGTTGCCCTGGTCAGTCAGCCTCTGGCAGCAATACCGTAAAAGTCGACCCTTTGCCTTCGATGCTGTCGATTAGCAGACGGCCCCGGTGACGTTGGACGATGTGTTTAACAATTGCCAATCCCAGTCCGGTGCCGCCCTTTTCGCGCGCTCGCCCATCATCGACACGATAGAACCGTTCGGTAAGGCGGGGAAGGTGGCGCCGCGCGAATCCTTCCCCCTGATCAGAAATGGCCACGCTGACAGCTTTGCCGCGAATGCCAGGTGCGTTCGGTAGTTGGTCGAGAGATACGCTGACGATTCCGCCGTCACCACCATATTTCACCGCATTTTCAATGAGGTTACGGAAGACTTGAATTAGCTGATCCTCATCTCCCTGGACTTGGAAAAGTACGTCCTGCGTCTTTACATCAACGACAACTCCCGCCTTGGCGGCGGGCTGCGTCAGAACCGCAATAACGCGAGTGACAAGGTCGCCAAGTTCAACGGATGAACGCGGCAGAACATGGGCGTCGCTTTCGACTTTCGACAGCGACAGCAGGTCACCAATCAGCCGATCCATGCGCCCAGCTTCCTGCTTCATTAGATCGAGGAAGCGAATTTGCGCCTGCTCATCATCCTTCGCCGGGCCCTGCAACGTCTCGATAAATCCCGATATCGAAGTCAGTGGCGATCGCAGTTCGTGGCTGACATTGGCGACGAAATCGCTGCGCATCCTTTCCGCTGCGCGAATGTCGGTTTGATCCGCGAAGCTGATCACCACCTCGCTTTCGCCCACTCTGGAGGCTGTCACCTGAAAATCACCGCGAAGAACGCCGTCCAACGCTAGCAATTCTTGGGCTTGGTGGCCGTGGGTCAGACAGTTGTCAATCAAGCGCAGAACTTCTGGCCTGCGCATTATCGCGACGAAATTCTGCCCAGTTGTATCTTGCCCAAAAGTGGCCTGCGCAGGTGTGTTTGCAGCCTGGATGATGCGGCGATTATCCAGAAAGAACGCGACATTCGAAAAGCCGTTCAAAAAGTCTTCAAGGGTCTTTTGTGAAGCGTCAATCATGTCTCAACTCGAATCGGAACCCGCAGACTTGGTACAATCGATGTTTGTCGGGGCGCCAGTCCAGACAATCTCACGCACTAGTGGAGCTATTGGTTAATGCTCATCTAGTGCGGGAATTCAGGAGGCCTAATTTGTAATAGAGGTGTTAACTCATACGT
>Ga0233432_10006304_pt1 | contig 10149 bp, 5 predicted proteins | sample SI_122_August201_6_FD_179870 | JGI IMG/M metagenome (GOLD analysis project Ga0233432, IMG submission 179870) | Seawater microbial communities from Saanich Inlet, British Columbia, Canada - SI_122_August2016_10_MG | ecosystem: Environmental > Aquatic > Marine > Inlet | place: Canada: British...
AAACTATCGAAGATCGTATTGATGCCTCTCGAAAATCCTTACGTAAAAATGCAGTTAAAAGGATGCAGGATAAGGAAAATTTAAAAGCCGAAATGATCTACATAGATATCCTCAATGAAATGGAAAGTATCGGAAACGATGCACTGAATGTTGTTCAGGCACTTAATCACGTAGTTTAATTCCTCCCCTTAAATACTGAAACTTATAACACCCTACACCTACAAAATTGAGTCGGGATCGTAAAAAACATCTTTGTAAAATGGGCATGGTTTGATTTGCAAATAATACAAAAATTGCTCTAGAGATGTAAGCATAAGATGAAGAAAATTCTCCCATTTTTACTCTTCCACTCAATTTGCCTAGCCGATAGGCTCGACTTCAATAGGGATATCCGGCCCATCCTCTCCGAAAACTGCTTTTACTGTCACGGGGTTGATGGGAATAAAAGAGAAGCGAATCTGCGCTTAGATATACGCGAAGATGCTCTTGCTTCCGATGTCTTTGTTCCCGGTGACCTAAATGCCAGTGAACTATTTTATCGAATTCATTCGGAGGATGAGGATGAAATAATGCCACCTCCTGAATCGAACCGAATTCTGTCATCAGAACAGAAGAAAATCCTGGAACGATGGATTAGGGAAGGGGCAAAATATGACGATCATTGGGCCTTTATAAAACCCAACAAGAAGCGTCCACAAAAAGTCCAAAGAACCGATTGGGTTAGAAATCCAATCGATTCCTTTGTTCTCTCCAAACTCGAACAGCACAATCTCCAGCCCTCTCCTGAAGCCAGTAAAGAACTTTTAATCCGACGGCTCTATGCGGACCTCACTGGATTACCTCCGAGTATTGAAGAGATTAACTCTTTTATTTTCGACCACTCCCCTAAGGCCTATGAAAAAGTAGTTGATCATCTGCTTGCTAGTCCTCGCTACGGTGAGCGGATGGCTTTGGAATGGTTGGATGCCGCCCGGTATGCAGACAGTAACGGCTTCCAACAGGACGGCGACACTTATCAATGGATATGGCGTGACTGGGTGGTTCAGGCCCTCAACCAGGATATGCCGTTTGACCAGTTCACTATTTGGCAACTCGCCGGGGATCTACTCCCTAATGCTACCACAGATCAGAGAGTGGCTAGTGGATTTAACCGAAATCATCTCCATAATGGAGAAGGAGGTGCTATCGCAGAAGAGCAACGATTTGTTGCCCTCTTCGACCGCATTGATGTAACCACCACCACCTGGCTCGGGTTGACCATGGCTTGTGCTCAGTGCCACGATCATAAGTATGATCCCATCACTGCGAAGGACTATTACCGCATGATGGATGCATTTAATCAAGTCTCAGAAAGTGGCCGTCCTGGTCGGCAATCTTCCCGTATTCGCGTAGCCAGTCCCTTTATTGAAATTCCATCGGAGAAAAACAAAGCTCGAATCAAAGAGTTTGAGAAGCAAATCGCCAAAATCGAAGAACAAATAAAAGAGAAATTTACGTTAAAACTGAACAAACTGACCAAGCGAGCAGGACGAACCCAAGCTCAATACATTCGAATAGTCAACGATACTCCAAAAGGATTTCTTCATCTGGCAGAAGTGGAAATTTTTCTCGCAAAAAAAAACATAGCTGCTCAAGGAAAAGCCACTCAAAGCAGTAATTACCCGAACGGACCGGCCAGCAATGCAATCGACGGAAATATTGATGGGGACTTTTCTAAAAATTCGGTCACCCATACCCAAGAAGAAAACAAGCCCTGGCTGGAAATTGATCTAGGTTCAGAAAAAGCAATAGACCGAATTCAATTTCATAACCGTAGCGATAACAGGTTGGGCAACCGATTAAAAAACTTCTGGGTGATCGCCTATAATGGTAATAAGCAACCGGTTTGGGCAAAGCGTGGGGAAGAAACACCCAGTCCAAAATGGGAATCTGCCCTTCCCTCCCATTTCGAAAAATTTACAAACGATGATAACGCATCGTTGATCGCATTTCTATCGCAGGTTGATTCCGAAGACCGTGATAGACTTAAAAAACAGATCAAAACTTTGCAAAAACGACTCAATGGATACAAAGGGGACAATGTCCCCAAGGTCATGGTCATGGATGACAAAAAGAATCGCGAAACCCATATCCTTGAACGGGGAGAGTACTTAAAAAAAGGGGAAGTGGTATCATTCAATACTCCCAGCTTTCTCCCCCCCATGAAAAAGGATTCACCAAAGAATCGCCTCGGACTTGCCAAATGGCTGGTTGACCGCGAAAACCCGCTCACCGCCCGCGTGCAGGTGAATCGAATGTGGCAAAGATTCTTCGGGACCGGCTTAGTCAAGACCTCGGAGGACTTGGGAGTACAGAGCGAATACCCGCTTCACATGGACTTACTCGATTGGCTCGCTGTCGAATTTCAGGATCTCGGATGGAGCCAGAAAAAAATGCACCGGCTCATCGTGACTAGCTCTGCCTACCGTCAATCCAGTCAAATGAACAAGTGGCATCGAACTAATGATCCGGATAACCGTCTCGTAAGCCGGGCAACACGCTTCCGTCTACCATCGATGGTTCTGCGCGACTGGGCATTGGCAAACTCTGGGTTACTGGTCAATCGTATGGGTGGGCAACCGGTTTATCCCTACCAACCCGATAAGGTTTGGGAAGCCCTCGCCATTACCAAGGAAAGAAACTTCGACTACCCTGCTTCCAAAGAAGAGGACCTGTATCGAAGGAGTCTCTATACCTTCTGGCGCCGCACCGTTGGCCCCGTGAACATGTTTGACTCGTCTGACCGACAAGCCTGCCGGGTCAAACCCAGTCGCACCAGCACTCCCCTCCACGCCCTTACCACCCTTAATGATCCAACCTGGGTCGAGGCATCGCGCTTTCTTGCTGAGCGGGTAATGAAAGAATCAAATACCCTAGCAGCCCGTCTCGAAACTGCCTTTCGTCTCGTTACCTCCAAGTTCCCAACACCGGTTCAGCTCAAAATACTCCAAGATATTTACGAAGAACAACTCAGCGTTTACGAAAAAAGTCCCAGCTCAGCAAAAGCTCTTTTTTCTGTAGGAGAAGGAAAACACGGGGAGACATTCCCTATTGAGAAACATGCTGCCCTTACCGTTACCTGCCTGGGTATCTTCAACCTCGATCAGTCACTGACCCGCGAATAAATTTCATCATGCCTCCATCCAGTCCATTCTTCCCTTTACACAATGAATCCCGACGAAGTTTCCTGGGCAAAGGATCGACCGGAATTGGATTGGCCGCTCTTGCTGGACTGCTCAATCAAGACAACATATTGGGCAAAACCGTTGGAGGATTCACCTTTCCCAGTTTCCCCGCAAAAGCCAAGCGAGTGATTGTACTATGGCAGGGGGGCGGTCCGTCCCACATTGACCTGCTCGACCCGAAACCAATGCTCAGGAAGATGGCGGGCAAGGATATTCCGACCTCTGTCCGTGGAGACACCCGTCTTTCTACTATGTCGTCCAATTACAAAGCATGGCCCTGCGTACCGGAAATCAAACCTTATCAAAAATACGGGAAGTGCGGAACCGAGATCAGTTCCATGCTCCCGAATATTGGCGGATTGGCAGATGATCTCTGCATCGTCCGAAGCCTGAACACCGAGGCGGTGAACCACGCCCCCGGAGTCACCTTTACCCTGACTGGTTCTCAAATACCCGGTCGGCCAAGTATGGGGGCATGGCTGACTTATGGATTAGGGAGCGAATCAGAAGATCTTCCTGCCTATGTGGTCATGACCTCCACCGATAAAGGCAAAACCTGCGGACAACTTTTTTATGATTATTATTGGGGAAGCGGATTTTTACCCAGTAAATACCAGGGTGTTAAATTCAGCAGTACCGGGGCACCTGTACCTTATTTGAATAATCCTGCCGGGATCAGTTCAAAAGGCCGACGGATGCTACTCGACAATATTGCTAAATTGAATCATGCACATCACGATCAATACGGAGACCCTGAGATTCAGACCCGAATTGCTCAGTATGAAATGGCTTTTCGTATGCAGAGCAGCGTGCCCGAATTGCTCGACTTCAAAAAAGAGCCCGAACATGTAATCAAACGATACGGACCTGATGTTGAACAACGCGGCACCTTTGCGAGTAATTGTTTAACCGCTCGGCGCCTACTCGAAAGAGGAACCCGATTTGTACAACTGATGCATTCCGGTTGGGATCAACATTCTAATTTATTTACTCAGTTGGAAAAACAGTGTTCTGCCACCGATGCACCTACTGCAGCCCTCATTCAGGATCTTAAAGATCGCGATATGCTCAAAGATACCCTTGTTATTTGGGGCGGGGAATTCGGACGGACCCCATTTGGACAGTATCGTTCTGGGGATTCCACAAAGCCAACGGGGCGCGACCATTTCGGAAGGGCTTTTAGTTGGATCATGGCCGGTGGAGGGGTAAAACCGGGAAGCACTTACGGAGAGACCGATGAATTTGGATGGAATATAACCAAGGACCCTGTCCACATTCACGACATGCAGGCTACTATCCTACATCTGTGTGGGATTGATCACACGAAGTTAACCTATCGTTATCAAGGCAGACGATTTCGCTTATCCGATGTTCATGGTCATGTTAAAAAAGGAATTCTTGCCTAGAGCAGGTTCGTCATAATGCAAGAAGTCAACGGATCCCACCTGGTCCATCCTGGGGCATGGATTCCGTCAACCTGCGTAACTCGGTAAGAATTTTCGGGTGTTTTTTCGCCAAGTTATTTTTCTCCTCGAGATCCTTTTTCAAATTGTAAAGTTCTTCTTCCTTAGGTCGGTTGTCCTCGCGCGAGTAGCCATAAAAATGGGCATCCGCTTTTAAGTATTTCCACTTTCCTTTTCGTATTCCCGCCCGGTCGAAATAAAAAGTACCCCTACCCTCTTCAGATTTCCCAAGTAATAAATCCGTCTGATCAACACCATCTATCTTTCGATCATCCGGAACATTAAATCCGCACAGGCTTGCAAAAGTGGGCATAAAATCGATGGTTGCAAATATCGCATCCGATTTGCGTCCCGCCGGAATCTTACCGGGCCAGCGGGCAATGCAAGGTAGACGGTACCCACCTTCATACGGAGAACCCTTTCCATTTCGTAAACGACCGGCATCTCCCCAGAAGATTGATCCCTCCGGATGTCCTTTCTTGTTTTTGGTGTACTTATCCTGATTCCAGGGTCCATTGTCGGATGTGTAGAGGACGAAAGTATTATCTGAAAGTTTAAGTTCATCCAAAACATCGAGCAATCGGCCCGTCTCATAGTCGAATTCCTCCACCACATCTCCATAAAGTCCACCCTTTGATTTGCCCCGAAACCGGTCGGAAGCATCAATAATAGTGTGCATCATGGTGTGGGCCAAGTAGAGCACGAAGGGCTTCTTCGGATCTCTCTTGTTCTTTAGGAAATCGATGGACTTATCGGTGTAGAGAGTAGTCAATCCCCCCATATCGTCCGTGATCCCAGCCTCCTTATTATTATGGTGAAACTTCACCGTGCCCGCATCATTGGCTCCTAATGCTCCAAAAAAGTAGTCAAAGCCCTGAGCGTTGGGCATCCGATCGAGTATTGTCTTGCGGTTCGAAACATCCCACTTTCCAACACATGCAGTCTGATAACCGGCATCCTTGATCAACTCAGCGAAGGTAATCTCGCTAGCAGGCATGCCCCACCCCTTACTTCGGCAAGGATACCGTCCCGTGAGTAAAGCAGATCGGGAGGGGCCACAGACAGTTTGGGTATAAAAAGAAGTAAAAAGAGTCCCCTCCTTTGCCAATTGATCGAGCCTGGGTGTCTTGTTCGTTTTACTACCGTAACAACCCAGGTCCGCATACCCTTGATCATCCGTAAAGATTATGACGATATTAGGACGTTCTGCCACAAGTGCAAATACAGGTAAGAGTAGGAGGCAAAGATTAAAAATATTTTTCATAAGCCCATCATCTACTTTTAAAACGAAAAAGAGAAACTGTTAAATTATCCTTTAGAGGAAATATTTATTAAAGTCTGATCTTTATTTTGACTAAACTCTACCCGTCAATGTAATGACAAACAGTCTTATTTCATGAAAAAATTCCTTCTTCTAATACTATCACCTGCGATCATCTTGGCAGATAATCTCGATTTCAACCGAGATGTACGACCTATCCTCTCAGACAAGTGTTTTTCCTGTCATGGTCCTGATGAACATGGAAGAAAAGCGGATCTCCGCCTCGACATCGAAAAGGAAGCCAAAAAGAAGGATCTATTGACAATTGTTGCTGGAAAACCCGATGAGAGTGAAATGATCTACCGGATTCATTCAGATGATAAGGATGAACTCATGCCCCCACCTGAAATCGGAAAACCCCTGTCTACGAGTGAAAAAGAAATTTTGGAACAATGGATTAAAGAAGGGGCCATCTGGGCGGAGCATTGGGCCTATGTGGATCCGGTCAAACATTCTCAACCTCAAGTAATTGACTCAAATTGGCCTACTCATTGGATCGACCGATTCACCCTCGCAGACATCAAAAAGAATCAATTGAAACCAGCCCCCGATGCTGATCCCATCACCCTTGTCCGCCGCCTACATTTCGATCTAACGGGACTTCCACCCACGCCACAAGAGGTTACAAATTTCGCCACCAACCCTTCCCCTCGAGCGTACGCATCTCTAATCGATGATCTCCTTGCCTCCCCTCATTTTGGTGAACGTATGTCTGCGTATTGGTTGGATCTTGTTCGTTATGCAGACACCGTGGGGTACCACGGAGATCAACCCCATAACATTTCTCCCTACCGGGACTGGGTGATCAATGCATTCAATCAGAATATGCCGTTTGATCAGTTCACCCGTGAACAATTAGCTGGCGATCTTCTCCCCGGTTCCACCACTCAGCAAAAAGTCGCATCGGGATACAACCGCCTCTTACAGACCACGCATGAGGGAGGGCTTCAACTCAAGGAATATGATGCTATCTATGCTGCCGATCGGGTACGCAATGTTTCCGAAGTATGGATGGGGGCCACCGTTGGTTGCGCCCAATGCCATGATCATAAGTACGACCCATACACAATCAAAGATAATTACGCACTTGCCGCATTTTTTGCGGACATTGGTGATCGTGGATTCAGTGGAAATTCACTCCCTACCAAACGCCCACCGGAAATCATCATTCACAACCCTGAGAACCTAGTCAGGATTACACAACTGCAAAAAGATATGAATATCCTTCTTTCCCCAGACAAACAAAAGAAACTCCAAGGATTCCAGGACCGTAGGAACAGGCTCACTTCAACTCTCAAAAAAGCAAAAGCGAAAGATAAGCAGGACCTGCAAAACAAGATAGGTGCTGTTACCAAGGAAATTTCGGGACTCGGCACGGAGAAGGAAATTACCACCTACCAAAAGCTTCGTAGGCAACGGATCGAGATCGAAAAAATAGGCCGCCCCACCATGATCTCCCAGGCTGTCAAACCTCGAACCATGCGAGTACTCCCAAGGGGCAATTGGATGGATGAGAGTGGCCCCGTTGTCCTTCCCGCAATACCTGAGTTTCTCGGCCAAATCCAATCCAATAAAGATCGGCTTAATCGCCTAGACTTGGCCAACTGGCTAACCGATCCTAAAAATGGCAAAGGAAAGCTTAATGCCCGCGTGCTCGCCAACCGTATCTGGTATCTTCTATTTGGCAAAGGATTGGCACCTGATCTTACTGATTTTGGCGGACAAGGCACGCCCTCAAAACACCCCGAATTACTTGATAATCTTGCACTCTCACTGATTGACAAGCAATGGAATATTAAAGCATTCATCAAGGATATCATGCTAAGCCGTACCTATCGCCAAGCCACTCTTCCAGGGGAAGGTTACCAAAGTTTCCAGGTTGCCCAACGATTACCCGCCGAGTTCATTCGGGATAATACTCTGTTAATTAGCGGACTTTTGGTACCCACAATTGGTGGCCCGAGCATAAAACCATTTCAACCTAGCGGTTATTACCGGCACCTCAATTTTCCACAAAGGAAATACAAAGCGGACAATGGAGAAGCTCAATGGCGTCGCGGACTCTATGTTCATTGGCAGAGACAATTCCTTCACCCCATGATGAAAGCATTCGACGCACCCAGCCGCGAAGAGTGCACCACCCAACGCCCCCAGTCCAATACTCCACTGGCTGCACTCGTTTTACTGAACGACCCCACATTCATCGAAGCCGCCAAGGCTTTTGCTGGCAAAATTGTCAAAAAGGGGGGAGACTCTTTTAGCAAGCGTCTGTCCTACGCATTCGAAGTGGCACTATCTCGGCCCCCCGATCAATTTGAAGAAAATACTCTGGCTCAATTGATCGACAACCAAAACGCAGCGAGTACAGAATCATGGACCCCTCTAGCACGGGCCATTCTTAACCTTGCCGAAACCAATGTAAGACGATGAATATTCCAATGAATCCGAACATGATTAACCGACGGGCTTTCCTCGCCGGTTCCGGTTTGAGTTTGGGTAGTGCTGCACTTAACACCCTAATCGCCAAGGATGCAGGCCAACCCATGTATCTGCTTCCTAAAGCCAAGGCCAAACGAGTCATCTTTTTATGTATGGCAGGCGGGCCTTCTCACTTGGAGACCTTTGACTACAAACCAAAATTAGATGAGCTCAGTGGAAAACCCATGCCCGAGTCTTTTACCCAAGGCCAACCTATTGCCCAGCTACAGGGAAAAGAACTTAAGGTTCAGGGTCATCTTACGAAATTCAAGAAATACGGGAAAGGCGGACAGTACATTAGCGATTTTCTACCATGGACTGCAAAAATGGCCGACGACATTTCCATTATTCGTTCTATGGTTACGGAGCAGATCAACCATGATCCTGCCCACACATTCATGAATACCGGGACCGCGATCAGTGGACGCCCTTCGATGGGTTCCTGGATCAATTACGGACTTGGCAGTGAAGCGGAAGACCTCCCTGGTTTCGTAGTTATGACAAGTGTCGGTGGGCGTAACCCACAACCGATTGCATCTCGCCAGTGGTCAGCGGGTTTTTTACCCAGCCGTTTTCAGGGAGTGGAATTCAATTCAACCGGAGACCCCGTACAATATGTACGAAACCCGGAAGGGGTAAGCGCAGAGCACCAAAAAAAATTGGTCCATGCAATTACAACTCTCGACCGTCATCGCAATCAAACCATCAACGATCCCGAAACGGATACCCGAATTGCCGCCTATGAAATGGCATTTCGCATGCAGACATCCGTTCCTGAACTAGTGGATGTGTCCAAGGAACCCCAACATATCCTGGATATGTACGGGGCCAAACCGGGAGACGGATCCTATGCTTCCAATTGCCTTCTTGCACGTAAACTTGCGGAAAAAGGAGTGCGCTTTGTTCATCTTTATCATCGCGGATGGGATCATCATGGCGGACTGGAAAAATACATGGATACCTGTTGTGGCCTTACCGACAAACCCACATGGGCACTCATTCAGGATCTCAAGCAACGGGGAATGCTCGATGATACCCTGGTAGTTTGGGGAGGAGAATTTGGCCGCACACCCATGTATCAGGGAAAAGGAGAAATAGGTCGGGACCACCACATCAAGGGCTTTTCGATGTGGATGGCCGGTGGAGGAGTCAAAGGAGGTTTTGGCTACGGAGAAACCGATGAACTTGGCTACCATGCAGTCAAGGATAAGGTTCATGTTCACGACATGCATGCCACCATGCTTCACTTACTCGGCATTAAGCATCAGTTCTTTACCGTCAAACATCAGGGCCTTGACTGGAAACTTACCGGCGTGGATCATTCCCGTGTGATTAAGCCTATAATTGCGTAAACAAAAAGTTATTCTTTTAGCGTTGAAAGGGATCTATTTATCGAACTAACTTCTTTCTTCCCTGAAATATAATGCAAGATCTAGACTTCGTCTTATGAAAAGGGTGAGTAAGACAGAGCCTTAAGTTGGCAATGAAGACATTGTACCTAGTTAAGTTTTTCATTTGGGTTAGAATATAATGATTCAGTAGATCGCTTTCTTACTTTTTTAGAAGCATCTCAAATACTTCGAGTAGGTAATCATACTCGTATTAGGAAGTTGATCCTGAATGGTTTTCTTACCGCCTACTGTACCCCCAAAACTTCTAACTT
>Ga0233432_10006312_pt1 | contig 10139 bp, 3 predicted proteins | sample SI_122_August201_6_FD_179870 | JGI IMG/M metagenome (GOLD analysis project Ga0233432, IMG submission 179870) | Seawater microbial communities from Saanich Inlet, British Columbia, Canada - SI_122_August2016_10_MG | ecosystem: Environmental > Aquatic > Marine > Inlet | place: Canada: British...
CCCAAAGCCCTGCCCGCATGCTCAAAATAAACACACACGTACATCTCCTCTCAACCCTCGAGCACAAGCCCGAGGCAATGCCGCATGCGTCCCCGGCCTGACGCAAAGCCCTGCCCGCATGCTCAAAATAAACACACACGTACATCTCCTCTCAACCCTCGAGCACAAGCCCGAGGCAATGCCGCATGCGTCCCCGGCCTGACGCAAAGCCCTGCCCGCATGCTCAAAATAAACACACACGTACATCTCCTCTCAACCCTCGAGCATCAGCCCAAGCCGCCGCGCAAAGATGGACTCGCGCTTGAGCATGAAGACGCTCGCGACACACAGCGCGCGGCCCAAGCACTCGTCGCCCTGCTCGACGGCCGCCGCGCGCATCTTGTCCAGCATCGCTGCATCAATGTGCGCCAGAAACCTACTTGCACGCGCGTATCAGACCCACACACCTAGACGCACGGTCGAGCGTGCGTCTGCATCGAAAGCACCACACACACACCGCGTATCAGACCCACACACCTAGACGCATGCTCGAGCGTGCGTCTGCATCGAACGCACCACACACACACACCGCGGTGTGACCTGCACGCGCGCACGTAGTCGACCGGCGCGCCCTCGAGCTCCGCCGCGCACGTGCCGCTGCTCCCGAGCATGCTTAGCGACAAGTGCGTCTCGCACGCGACCCGCGGCTCCTCGGCACAGATCGCGACCACGTGCTCGAGACTCGGCTGCGCGCATGCGTGCATGTTGGCGCGTGCGTGGTCATGCCGGGTGTGTGGTGCCAGTAATTTGAAGCACGATCTATTTTGGTGCATTTGTGTTTGAGACTGCTTGAAATTCTGGTCCCTATTGTTTACCCAGTGCAATTTTTACCTGTGTTGTATGTATGGGTACTCAAGATGGAAGAGTGTGTATTTTGCCAAAGTGTGGATTTTGAAAACTCGGGGTCGTGGCAATGCTCTATATAAAGCTCGTGTAAAAACATGCATGGCTGTATCACGATGCAGTGCCCTTATACAAGTGAAGACTCTAAGTCGACGTTGGAGTCCATCCGTAAGCTTCAAAAGAACAGTACTGAAAATTTCCAATTGAGTTCGGAGACTATTTGCGAAAATTACATTGACTTGTTTAATTCAACATTAGTCCGGTGGGAAGAAGATAAAAAAAAGTTCAACTACGACCAAATCGTGGTGTTGTGCTCTCTGATGAAAAAGGCCAAGGAATCTGCACTCATCCGCGAAGCTCATGACATTGGCCAAACTGATGACATTGACCAAGCTCATGTCATTGACCACGCTCATGACATAGACACGACCCAGATTTTTCGATTTTTGCAGGAATATTTGCGAATTGTGCCAAACAACACAAATAACAGCAATGAGAACGAGAACGAAGATCCCCGTACGATGTTTAATTTTTGTATACCTCAGGCGGAAATTGGGGAGTATCGCAACATGCTCCGCGAACGGTACGTGCATAAGGCCCTTGAACATCTGCGTTTGGACGCACATGCAGCACAAACTCCTTTGCCAGACACGGGAGGAGAGACGCAGAATGCAGACACGGAAGAAACTTTCAACAATAAGTTCCGAATTATCACGCGTGTCTATATGGAGCTGGACAGAAAAGCGCAGCAACAGCAAAATACAAACCACGATGGAACCAACGACAACACAACAAACTCCGATCAGAGTGATGAATCGATTCCGGACTTCAAAGCCGCAAAAGCCTGTCTGGAAACTGCAATCTCTCAACATACAGTAGATGAACCAAACATATGGAGTCAGATGAGGGAACGTGTATTATTTTTGGCTAAAAAACTGTCGTCTGAGCTTGAAAACGCCAAGCAGTATTCAATCGCTCTAACTGAGAGTGCAAATTTGGAACAAAAAAACACAGCCAAGGAACTAATGTTGATGTCCAAGCATATATTTATGCAACACGTAGAAACTTTGGTGAAAAGTTTGAAAACAGAGTTTAAAAAGTTGAACGAACTGCCACATGACAAACCGGAAGAAAGACAACGCCCGGTGCTGGACCTGACCACTCGGCACGTGATGTGGACAAAAGTTCCACTCCCAACAGACATGAAAAACGGGGACGGCACGCTGAAACAGAGAGCCTCGGAATTAGAAACAAAAATAGAAGATAAAATTAAACAAAAATTGCAAGATAATAAGCTGGAGATTGGCAGGTACTGGCTTCGTGTAAATGATCTCGAAGACAACGAATGGGCAAAAATTTGCGACACCTGTCGCATACCCTTCGTGGAAGACGACAAATGGTATGTCTTCAAACCATACACAGAAGTCGCGAGATGCCACATGGGCTGGAAAGAGGTCACACTCGGGACAGATGGCGATCTACTTGAAAAAAATCTGGGTGAAAAAATTGTAAGGAGACTCACCAAGAACGATCGCCCTTTAAATCAATATTATCTTGACGAGCATGACTTGACGCCATACGAATGGACGCAGATTTCCGAGAACTCTCTCGCACAATGTAACATTGACGGCAATATGCTCATATTTCAAGCACTTGCTATTGCCTCGGACTTGCGCGATTCATATGATGCAACGGTACCGCCTGCTTTCAATCCACTGGGAAGATCGTATGTGGACGAAGGCAACCCACGCATGTATTCGACGACACGAGACCGGGAAGCGGAAGAGTTCAAGGTCGTGCAGGCTCTGCGTAAGACGTCCAAGCATATCAGTAAGAAAGCGCCGAGCAAACAGGCCAGAAAAGAGGCATGGTACAGAGTTTATGAGAGTTTTGGGAGTTTGGGGTCGCTGTATGGAGGCTCGGACACACACCCATGCACCAGGTACACGTTGTTTGCCGATTACACACGGCAGGTGTTCCCAAACTCGGCCGTGTTCAAAGTGGACACTTTGGACGGCGACGGCGAGCACATTGGCGTGTTGTACAGTGAGTTTCTGGCTAGAGAGAATTACGAAAAAAACAAAGAGAAGATGATCATCGGGCAACCTTTGCAAGTGCAGCCATGGTTTGCACAGGGGTGCACGGGCAACGAGGGCAATGTCCGTGATGAAAACGATGACAACGGTAAGCGTGCAAAGATGCGAATGTTTTTGGCCGCGTATGACAAAGAGCTGCTTCTGCGCATGCTGCAGGAAGACTATGACATCTCCAAGTCTAATGCACAGGAGTTGTATCGTACACTCAACAACCGGAACTTTGGGTCCCGAGAACCAAACAAAAAGTACTTGCAGTTTCGATTGCAGGAACTTGACAACATTGTGCGTAAAAAATGGAAGTTTAGGAAAGACAAATTACTGTCCGAGTGGAGATTGATTTGGCGGAAATCGGACCGCGATTCAATCGTGCGTGCGACGCTCGTTGATTTTTTGATACAGCACAAACCTACAGAACAAGAATTACAGGATCAGCATTCAGATGCAAAGGACGTGCCGCGCATGTACGCAGACCCCAATGTGCCGTGGTTGATGTCATTTGTTTTTCACGTGCATACGACGGAGGATTTCGTGAAAGTCCTGGGGTTTCCTACCGACAAAAAGAATATTTTGGCAGAAAAAATCATGCGAGATGTTTACGAGTCCATGACCAAAGTCTATGCTTGTTGTGAAACCATATCGAATTGGCCAAACTGCACACGAGACTGCGCGTACTTTGGTGAGGACAAGTTTACCCGAGCGTACGAGTGCATCTGCGTGGCGATTCTCTACCATTTGTTTCAAAAGCTGAGTGTTGAATTCCAAACAGATCAGGACGAAGCCACGACCGAACACACGACCAAGGAAATTGATCCTGTCGCAAATTTATGGAAGGAGTTGCATGAATGTACAATGACTCCACAAGCCAGCTTGGATTTTTTCAAGGGCCTCTTTAAAAACGAGGCACAAGTCAATAAGATGTCAAACTCCGCACTGAATTGTGTCTTTATGGCCACGTGGAAGCTGCACTTACCCCGGAGATCGCCATTTGAGGAGGCACTCGATTTTGAGACGTGGATTCGCGTGTGTTTTTCTGACCCTGACCCGAGCAATCAAAACATACCGCAAAACACAGACGAGTACCTCGAACGCGAGCTCGATAATATCAAAGCACACTTTATCATGGCGGTGCAAGAGTCACCAGACAATGACCAAACATCAGTATACTCCGAGATGAGGAGATTGTATCGGGGTGTATGTACGGATCCAACAGTACGCAACCAAATACTTGAGCTTCCAAAGTTCACCCAACACCATGAATGGAAATTCTCCCCTCAATGGAAAGAGTTGGTTTTGTTTTTTGTCATGCATGCGTATGTTAAAGCCAAACAGAAAGCGCTGCCCGAGGCACAGGTTGTGGACATGGCTCGGGTTATGATGCAAGAGTACAAAACGAGTGGGAGAAATACGCCCGGTCGGTGGCTGGAGACCTTGCCGAATGACAAGCTCAACGCACCGGGTGCTTACGCCAGGGCTGTGCGAGGAGATGGCGTCGGTGAATTGCCTGCGTTGGGTGAGAGTGCAGATAGACCACATGTTGATCTTCGTATTTCGGCATCTGCAGGAACACGTGCACCGCCAAAGGCACCACCACGGCCGCCCGTGGTCGGTCAGTCTGGTGCGTTGATTGGCAGTCCAGATATCCTAGATATGGTTCTCGAAATGTCAAAACCAGATACAACGGGCACACAACGCGAGCCGCAGCGGGCTCGGCGTACGTCGCAATCTGCACAAACACGTGCACCTGCGACTGCAAGCACGCATACAAAGGGCATAAAAAACAATCCAAATGCACCACCACGGCCGCCCGTGGTCGGTCAGTCTCGTGCGTTCATTCAGAGTGAAGATATGCTAGATACAATTCTCAAAATGTCAAAACCAGATACAACGGGCACACAACACAAGCCGAAGCGGGCATCGCAAACTAAATCTGTCCAACCCAAATCAAAACACAACGTCCACCAAAAACTTAATGGTGTTGGTCGTATTGAACGTCCCAAACCAGCTAAGTCCAAGCCGTACCCACCGATTACGGAAGCAAACCTACAAAGTAATACAAATCTGCATAAACGGGCAGTAAATCCCAGAGCTACCGCGTTTGATTCTACTCTAAGAGTACCGATCGACACCACAAGCACTTCGTCGACAGCCCGGAATCGTTCAATCATTGCCATAGCACCAGATTCCCATGGCAAGCCGATTGGGACCCCACGCGCACGTGCACCTGCGACTGCAAGCACAGCGATTATGCAAACAAAAGTACAAAAACATACCAGTCTGCATGATCACAAACTAAATCCCAACGCTACCGACTTTCATCCTTCTATAATACTACCGATGGACACCACAGGGGCTTCGTCGACAGCCGGGAATCGTTCAATCATTCCCAGAGCATCAGATTTTGCTGGCAAGTCACCTGGGTCCTCACGCTCTTCGTCGCCGGACAGGGGTGATACAACCTTGTCCGGAGAACTCACAGAGGATGCAAACTTGAGCACGGCGGAGAATTTCAGAGCTCGTGCTCGTAAGAAAATTATGGATTTCCTTTCTAGTCACCCATTGCCGGCGAATTTGCCGCCCGCATACGGACAGTATAACGGCAAAATTCCCGACGTTCTCCTCCGCTCATTGTCTGATGCAAACATTAAACGCCTGGTGACTAATGAAAATTTCTTGACTTCAGAAATACGGATTACTCAATCCAATATGCAGCATTATCGCGATTTGCTTCATGGATATATTATGCAGCATCTACATGTTTTAACTAATCCGCTATATGTCAACGGTATTATCGGATTCATGGTCGGAGATCTAACGAAACAAAGATTGGCTGTGTGGTCGGAAAGTGATGAAAGCAAAAAAAAACTTATCGAGCAAGCTGAAACCACATTAGTGCGTTTAGGCAACAAGATCTTGAGTGAAATGAAACAAAAACGAGAACTTGAGCATACAGAGCATCAACCAAAACATGTTGTAAATGTGCTTCTGGCATTTCTTGACACTCATGATTTGCACAGGTGTTTAAGAAACACTGAGTTTCGACGACGTGCGATCGCAGTCGCAAAGCATAAGCTAAACTCTTGGCGTGATAGCATAATCGATATGACGCATAACCTATACCAAACCAACCAATTGGTACACAAACTCTCTGTTCAAAGCATCTTTGCTTACCTTCTGAACACCCAGCACTCGAATATACTCGACCAGAGTTTAGATAACAGACCTACTGCACAATATTTAGTTTTTTCTGCAGTAGAGAAGTTGACCGATTACAGTCGGAAGATATTGGAACGTCTTAAAGCATATGAAGAATCAAAAAATGAAGAATCAGGAAATGTCCAATTGAACAAGGAAAAACTCACTGGTATGTTTTTGGACGGTTTAAGTGTTGAAGAAATGGATACAATGCTACGCGAGAATGATTATTTGACTACAAAAATCGCAGAGGCGAATGTCGCACTTGAAAAAAATGCACAAATGCAGGCGCAGAGAAATCAAGGCGATTTGCCTCAGAGTGAACAGCCTGCCGCCGCGCCAGCGGCGGGCGGTGCAGTAGTAAACGACAAAAAGCGAGCACCTTCGCCGGAGGTGCCAACGCCGGACGATACGGACCAGACCCAACCAGCATCGCCCGAGGTGCCAGACGCTGGTCCTGGTGCTGCAGGAGGCGACGCGCAAGAGTCGGGCGTGGGCACAACCGAGAGCTGGCCATCGCGTCTGCAACAAGGTGCTCCTCAAGCACAGGGTGTGCCGACCGCTGTTGGAAAGCCCAAAGCACAAGCCCGGGCTTTACCAGGAGCGAGTAGAAGACAAGAACAGTCGAGTGTTATGACAGTGAACAAATATCTTCAGACTCCAGAAAATCATCGCACAGACGAAGATGAACGGTATCACCGACTATTTGAAGCTATGCAACAAATGTTCAAAGAGTTGAACAAGATACCAAACCATGACCAGGCCCTTTGCGACATGGTGGCGCAGGCGTTGATGATACGACACTGCTTGTCTGAGTGGTTTCCAAGTTCTTTCAGTTTGCACATGAAGAGTGGCAATACAATCTCAGGGGACATAACGATTGAAATAGTAACATTGATGTTAAGCCCAGAAGAAATTGTGCAACATACAAAACAGAAATCAAAGATCTGTATTTTCCCTTCGGGTGCAGATGCAGTCTATTCGATTGAGAAAACGTTTTCCAAGATACTTCAAAGAAATCAAGAGTTTGTAAAATATGATGGCGAAGCTTCCGATATATACAAAAACTTTACTAAAGCGGCGACAAAGGTATTCCATGATTACTTTCCAGACTTTTGCGCTCAGAACAGGTATAGTGTACCGATACCATTTGTGTTTGGAGGTGCACTCGAGTCGCGACGCAAAAACCGCCTCGGTTCTGATGATTCGATTGATACAATGCTTAGATCATGGCCCGAACAAAGGACGAATATTTCAATCGATCGGTTCAAAACGCCAGTTTCTTGGTCGGTACAAGCATTTGCATTCGACAACAAACTCGAGCTGCAAGATGTCAAACCAGATGGAGAATGCTTTTTCTATGCTATCGCATGGATGTCCATGCCGATGCACGAGCAGCAAAAAAACTCAAATGTGAAAGATAAATACACAGACGATTTTTTGAAGTATTGTATGTCGTTAAAACAAGCAATGTTAGATTTCATGTTAAAGTTTTTAAGTGACACTTGGGAACCTGCGAATTTTTCTGCTATAACAGGAGCAAACTCGGTTTCTTTCCTCGAAATATTGCTGCGAAACTATGATGAATCCGAGCCAGATCCATATTTTATGAAGCTTGCAAAGAATGAGCTATCAGACCGCAAGTACCAAACACTTATTAATCAAATTGGAAGGAAGAAATTGGAAAGGGTATATGCCGTCAAATTTAATTTTATGAACTCCGAATACACGCGATATGGTGACTTGAACACCTTTGGGGATTTGCTGTGTAGTATTTTGGATATCGAAAAGGGCATTCATTTGATTAACACTCAAACATCAAATCTGCATTATTCTTCAAAATGTGGAAAACTGTTGGACACATCAAAACAACAAACATGGAATGATGAAATTGCCAACATTCAACAACATCTTTTTGACGATCACGGAGCTGTGCTCGGAATAGACAAGATGTATCTTTTATTGAAAAAAGGCTTGAAGGAAAATGGCAATCATTACATCGCAATGCGTCCGGTCAATCCACGTGTGCAAGATCAACGCAGATTTGCCATGTTGGATTTGTGTCAACAACTGCAACCCGCGTCGGTACCACAGCAGGAGGGCGCCGGCAACAACGCGAGTGCGTGTTTTGGACAACCGAATCCACAAGAAAACGACACACGGCACCAGGGTGCTGCACACGAAACGCGTCTTGTGCACAGCGCGGGCGCTGCGGGGGCTCGCGATTATGCGCCGCCGACAAGCAGCGCGGCGGTGTGCAAGCAGCCCGACGTTGCCGCGGAAGTCGCGCAGCTGCGCCAGCTCGCCCAGGCTGCCAGCAAGCATGCGGCGCCGTCAAGGAGCACGGTTGCCGCGGAAGTCGCGCAGCTGCGCCAGCTCGCATCGGCGCGCAACGCCGCCGCCCAGGCTGCCAGCAAGCATGCGGCGCCGTCAAGGAGCACGGTTGCCGCGGAAGTCGCGCAGCTGCGCCAGCTCGCATCGGCGCGCAACGCCGCCGCCCAGACTGCCAGCAAGCATGCGGCGCCGTCGAGCAGCACGGTTGCCGCGGAAGTCGCGCAGCTGCGCCAGCTCGCAGCGGCGCGCAACGCCGCCGCCCAGGCTGCCCGCAAACATGCGGCGCCGTCGAGCAGCACGGTTGCCGCGGAAGTCGCGCAGCTGCGCCAGCTCGCAGCGGCGCGCAACGCCGCCGCCCAGGCGGCCAGCGGGCATGCACAGGAGCAGAAAGGCAGCGCGGCGGTGTGCAAGCAGCCAGACGTTGCCGCGGAAGTCCAGAAGCTGCGCCAGCTCGCATCGGCGCGCAACGCCGCCGCCACGGCTGCCGGCAATCATGCGGCGCCGTCGAGCAGCACGGTTGCCGCGGAAGTCGCGCAGCTGCGCCAGCTCGCATCGGCGCGCCAAGCGATGGCCACGGCTGCCAGCAAGCATGCGGCGCCATCCGAATCACGAGTGCAGGAGCTACGCGGAGAAGCGTTGCAGGCCTTCGTGAACGATGAGCTGCGTGGCGGCAGCAAAATGTCGTTCAAGCAGGCCGGCGTCGCGGCACGGGTCCAGGAGATGCATGTGCAGGCGTTGCGTACGTCATAGCGCGCGCACGCGGTTCAGGCCCGTGGTTGGACGTCAAAACACGCGTCGAAACGTGGCAAACCCGCGGGCGAGGCGCTCGGCGGCGGCGACGCGGCCGAGGACGCCCGGCCCGTCGCTGCGACGTCGCTTGTGCTTTATCTGCCACTCGAGGCTGAGGGCCTCGCGGCGGGTCGGCATCTGGAAGAGCGAGTGCACAAACCAAGGCCGGAACGCGGTGGTGCTCCTGGCCCCGCCGGCGAGGTGCCCGTTGTGCTGTCGGATGCGGCGCCCGATGCAGTTTGTGACGCCGACGTAGGTCCTCGCCGGGTTGGCCTTGGACTGCAGGATGTACACAAAGCCCGGGCCCGCGATGCGCCGGGGGGGCTTCGTGGGATTCTTGCGCGCGGGTTTCTTGCGCGTGTTTTTCTTATGTGTGGGTTTCTTGCGCGCGTGCTTGGGCATTTGTGCGTGTGCAAATAAAGCATTTTATACCTCGACCATTCCCTGTTTATGCATTCTCTGCCCTTGCTTGAGCAACGCTGTGGGCAGGCTGCGGACTTGCTGCTGCGGGTGTTTTGAAATCAAAACCACGACGAAATTCACCGAAAATAGATTGGGTTCATGCACACCAATCGCACAGATCTCGCTTGCATGTTTGCCCTGCCTGAGCAAGGTGTGTGCAGCGGTGCCACTCGATCGTGCCGGTCTTTCAACGTCCAAACCACGACGAAATTCGCCGAAAATAGATTGGGTTCATGCACACCAATCGCGCAGATCTCGCTTGCATGTTTGCCCTGCCTGAGCAAGGTGTGTGCCGCGGTGCCACTCGATCGTGCCGGTGTTTCAACCTCCAAACCACGACGAAATTCGCCGAAAATAGATTGGTTCATGCACACCAATTGCGCA
>Ga0233432_10006313_pt1 | contig 10139 bp, 7 predicted proteins | sample SI_122_August201_6_FD_179870 | JGI IMG/M metagenome (GOLD analysis project Ga0233432, IMG submission 179870) | Seawater microbial communities from Saanich Inlet, British Columbia, Canada - SI_122_August2016_10_MG | ecosystem: Environmental > Aquatic > Marine > Inlet | place: Canada: British...
TTCCAAGAAGTTCTTTAGTGATATGATATTTTACTGTAGGGTTGCGCATACCAACATCATGCAAGCTCATTGTTTGGCTTATGTCTTTTGTCACGATTTCATCGTTTTTTATTCTAAAAACTAAACCCTTGTTCAAATCAAATGTATCAAATATATTAACCTCGGTATTGATGATAACATCAAGATCAAGATATAACACTTCGTCGTATTCTTTTGCTAGCTCTTCAAATAGATGTAATTTATATAAATTGATTTTTACAAATTGGCTGCTTACTACAACTTCGCTTGTATCCCACTCTTCAACTGTATTTTCATAAAATTTAAAATCAGCTCCACATATTTTAGCATAATCTTTTTTACACTGCAAAAGCCTATCAAAATATTCATTGTGGTTTTCCCAATCGCCTGGTGCTACAATGTCACCACTCTTTGTGGTGTTTTGATATAGTGTATAAATTACTCTTTTCATTTACCTATCACCATATACCTATCATATTTTTCTTGTTCTAAAGTGTCGGCCCATATTACTTCACGTAATCCCAGACTAGCAGTAAACTCGTCAAGGCTATTGTGCGTATTTATGTGACTTGTTACCGAGTGATAATTATTGCCTTGCATGCACATGATCGTGTCGTCTGACTTCATGTATGGTATCATACCTAAATCACTAGCATCCATGTGTTCGCAGCTTGTATTAATAATCATGTGGTATTTGCTAGGATCTTCTACAAAATATTCAAATGCTTCTGCGCCTCGAAATCTAATGCGCTTCTGCTGATTATGGCCTACACACCTGGACAGCTTATTTCCTATTTCTTCTGACTCAGGATCTACATCACAATTATCAAAAATGACATGTTCAGCTGTGCGATGAAATAGAATTTGACTTAACAGCCCGTACCAACTGCCCATTATCAACACATGGACTTTACTTCTTTTAGATTCAATATCTTTTAAATATGGTTCAATAGCATCGGCACACCACTCTTTATTTTTTATTTGGTTATCACTAACAGACTGGATTATATCAAGGCTACGATACAAATCAATATCCATATCAGTCATAGATTTTTTGTATATTTGTTCGACGGCCTGTAAAGCGTTCTTATATAGATTATCTTTATACGACATATTCTATTCCATTGTACATATCAATTGCAGCACCACCACTATACGGATTTGCAACAGAAGACACAATGCCGTCTTTAAATGTGTTCACCGTAAAATTCTCATGTATTATGAATCTATCTATGCCCTTGTACTTACGCATATAATAATCAGTATTTGTCAAAAATTTCTGCCATATGTCAACGTGTTCGCCAGCAACCCACGCCATAATAGAGCTATTGACCGTGACATTATATGCATGTTTAATCTGGTATCTTGGATTATCTCGTTTCCAGTAATCGCTGCATAACGTTAAACCTGGATTTACATTTAAAAATTGAGAAGGATCGTGTTTAACATCCATATCTAAATCAAAGAAAATGCACCGGCCGTTAAGTGGATAACCATGCATAGACATATGAGGCGCGAATAGTGCTAGCTTATTCCAAACACCTCTTACAGTAGGCCTGTCTAAAATATTGATAATGTGTATATGCTCTTGTATGCCGGCTGGATCATCGGTGTAACAATAATATTTTGCACTAGGATAATATGTAAGAAGCTGATTATATATTTTATTTACGTGTGCAGCCGTATATTTTTCACCATGCTTAACAAATATTATATTAGGCATCTGTTCTTTCCTGATGAATCTTGCGCACCTGAGTGCTGCAGTGCCACACACATTGTTTTATTGGAGTTGCCGATTTAATAGATTCCAACAACGTTATTTGATACCACTTATCGTGCAATATCTCGTTAAGCGGCCTGAGATTAACATTAAAATCATCTTTCCGTGCTATATACTCTTGCATAATCGGGTGATACACTCCACCTGTATCTGATACGTCATAAACTGCAGCTGCAGCTTTCCTGTCTTTAAATTCGCCGTATGTGTGTGGATATATGCCGTTTGCTAAAAAACAACACGGAAAAACTTGACCATCAGGATTTATAACAACTTCTTGTTTCATACCCCACTCACATGCAATTTCTTCAGAGCGTTTCTCAAGCCGCATTTTACCTTTGACAGCCTGGAACGCCGGCGGTTGCTTGTTACTCGGCGCACGAATCAATTCATCCTCATTGCCATTTATATCAATAAATTTAAACGGTGTTACTTCGTATAACGATCGTGATGCATCAACAGATTCAAATCTATCTGATACTACAAATTCGTGGTGCTGTGAGCCATGCTCTTTACATAAATTTGCAATGTCCTGCTTGTACGGATGATTATGGTTAAACACAATAGTTTGTGATTGTGCTATTCCACCTGCTGCAGCAAATGTTTCCATATTAGATAACACTGTCGCTAAATCTGATTTTTGCCTGTACTTATGATGCATCTCTTGGGTAGTGCCGTCTACATCAAAAACCACTCGTAGCTTTGATCCACATTCAATACCAAGCTCCCACCAAAAATCATCAGATCTTAATGAGCCGTTAGTATCTACACTCACATCGCCAATTGTATTATCGCATAAGTACGGTAATATCTTTCCTATGTCTTTGGTCATCATAGGATCGCCCCATGTACCGCATAGCTTAGTGCGATTAATTAGCTTTAATTCTTCTGGCGGCAGCATCTTTAGAACGTCTTTATAGGACCAACTCACCAATGGCAACCAACCTATTTTGCCAAGACCGTTCGGGTCTGTTCTATGACACTGCGGACATGAAACATTGCAAAACGTAGTAGTGTCTAAGAATAAATTAAAAGGCTTACTAAAGTCATAATACATTAGATGTTTTCACGTCTGCAAGCGCGCTAAGACCTACCCACAGGTTATTACATTTGCGTATTTTTTTCCGTACTTCGATCGGACTTGATTTAACATCATTGTCTTCCATTGCCCACAATTTAAATTCAAATAACGTGTTTTTATCTTGGGCATGTTCGCTAATGTAATCAAACAATTGCAGTTTTATTTGCTTATCTAATTGCAAATTTTGTAATGACAGATCGTCTAGGGATTTATCAAGCTTGCCAACCATTTTTTGTTTTTGCTCTAAGATCTTTGCGCCCTTTGCTAAAGCATCTCTTTCAATCTCACTCCTGCGCAATTCTAACCGCTGTTCAAGCTCGGCCGACACACGATGCTCATGATCTTTTATTTCAGCCATGCGCTTATCTTGTTCTTCTCGATGTCTTTCTTCACGCATATCGATTTCTTCATGGCGTGATTCTATAGTTAATTGAATTAATTTTTCGCGCTCTTCAAACGCGGCATATCTCTCTTCTGCCGTTAGATCAAGATCTTTCTCACGTTGTGAAACTTCTACATGACGCTCATCAGCAATCCTATGAATCTCGGCTTCACGTTTATTAAATTCTTCTAAACGTTCTTCTGCCGTTAGATCAAGATCTTTCTCACGTTGCGCAACTTCTACATGACGCTCATCGGCAATCCTATGAATCTCAGCTTCACGTTTATTAAATTCTTCTAAACGTTCTTCAGACGTCATTTCTAATTCAGTTTGCCTATTGTCAAGATCCTTGTGCGCCGCTTCAATTTTCTCATAATCTTTATCGAGGTTTTTATAACTGGTATCGATCTTCGCATATTCGCTATTGATCTGCATTTCACGCTTATTAAATTCTTCTAAACGCTCTTCAGCAGACAACTGCATATCGGCTTCGCGCTGTGTCAGCTCCTCATGACGCTCATCAGCAATCCTATGAATCTCGGCTTCACGCTCGCGCAACTCAGCGAACCGCTGCTGAATTTCTACAGATTTTTGCTGCAGCCTTAGGTTTTGTATTTCCTCTTGAGATTGAATATGTTTATTTTTTAATTCTTTATCGATCAAGCCAATACGCTCAGCAATACGAGCCTGGATGTGTGGTTCAAGCATTTCGTTAAATGCCTTTGCCTCTTTTCTTTTTTTATCCTCAGTAGCTTTTTGAATAGCGTCAGCATCCCAGCCATTTTCGACTAAGGTTTTAAAATCAGGATGTAAGGGATTGTTTTCGATTATGTAAGACGTCGCTCCGCCTTCGCCATAATATAGGATTTCGATTACGTCGTACACATTACTTGTGTAAGTCGCAGTGATGATCTTGCCATCAAACAATGTCATAACAAAAAGTTTCCTTATTCTTTAAATATCTTTAAAAAGTATGTTGTCGAAGTAGTGACCGCACCGGCCGGAAATTCCTGAGCGCGATAATCATCAGCGCTTACAAACTTGGTATTGTAACTTGATCCATCTAATTTCGTATTAGCCATGCCAGTACCTCTACTTGTGCCACTGGTAAATGAGTAACGTAGTCTATAATTAGTTACGGTTTCAGTAACATTGCGCATTGTATTCTGCAAGGCTGTAGCAAGTGATGCTTTAGGATAAGCTTGTAAGTTTTTATCTGACTCTCTATATATGACAGGTGGAGTGTATGCAACTGAAGTAGCTGGATTTATTTGGTGTAAAAAATAGCTTGTAATTGTTGTTGGTTGATCTTGAACTTCGCCACCCACTTCAGCAATACCGTCTACCGTGTATTCAGCTGCATCAGCACGAGTATCGACAAAAACCGGTGTGTTAGATATCAGTGTAGATCCGCTTTCTGACACATTAGAAGATATGAAGTATGTCCCGGCCTGGCTCGTAGAAATTGTACCAAGAACAAGTTTTTCAATGGCCGGATTAATAATAGTATCCATCCAGTCCTGCGTAGACATTGCAACAAGATTACCACCTGAGCGGTAAATAGGATATGAATATGCTGAATTGCCAAATGCCGGCGCAGCACCAGAAGAAACTTCTGATAACCTATCATATGCAACGCTGACAGTAGACACATCAGGAGTTCCTGCTTCGGTCGGCGCACTAGCCGTGTCTGTTGCGTACGCACCAGCTTGCAAACGTGTATCAGTAATAGCACCGAGATTTCCGCCAGAATTTGATACCGATAATAATCTTGAAGGATTATTTCCGTATTGCCTAATAGCTTCTTCTATAAGAGCATCAACTTCTAATGATGTCATATCTCGCAAATTGCCATTTGCCATTTTCATAGGTCTACGGATTGCCATAATTAGGCTCCTGCGCCGTATATCGTCTTTATTGTTACGCCAGCCGAGTCTATAAGTGACAATGTTTGAACGTTGTTGAATTTGCCAAATTGTATTGTCCCATTTGCAATTTTGCCATTAGTAACTGTTAAATCAACTAGGTTGCCACCATCAATCGCCGCGGCCTGTGCAATCGCCAGAACCGTAGCAGAATCAGTGCCAGCGTCAAAATTGTCTAGCTGTACCTGAAAATTATTTGCCTGTGTTTCTAATTCATTAATGGCTCCAACAGTATCTGATTTAACGTCTGTAGTAAGAACCGTTACATCACCGACATGTTGACTAATGGTATTAGTTTTATTGCGCCATGTACTAATTAAGTCATTGAGATCGACATTTGTTACTGCCATTTACTTATCCACCAATTGTTGCAGCAGTGTCTTTATATCTGCCATATCCTGCTTGAGATGACCAACATCATCTTTAAGATTTTCTATTTCTTTTTTTCCGGCTAGTCGAAGCCGCTTTCTTTCGCGAGCTTCTTCTATTTCAGATTTATTAGTATTTATCACTGCTCCAGTGTTTCGATCCTTAACTAAACCAGGTGTGTTATCAACAGTCACATATCTCATTATATCGCCAATGCTATGACTCTCAAGTCTTTAAATGTTGGCACCTTAGCATTGTTAGAAGATGTCATAACAATCTTAATTGCAAACTTAGTAAAGGGCGAAGCAAGTCCGTCTTTACCACCAACCAAATATTCATAGTCGCGATACACCAGCGGATTTTCATCTGTCGGGGGTGACGCTAATCGAACAACTTCGGTCCATGGTGTTTCATTAAATAAGATGTCATCACCAATGGCTTTGTAATATACTTGGAAGTCTGCAACCGAAGGTCGGTTGGCTGCCAACAAGACCTTAAGGCCAACAGCATCGTTAGCAAGAGTAACAGGCCGTGTAATGTGCTTAGCAACAGAGCTTCCGCCTGTCGCCGTAGTTTCTGCAGTAAATACGGTTGGCAGGTTTGTTGTAGCAGTATCTGCACCAGCACTATCGACTTGATTGTCAATGACATTATGAATTGCCCACAATGAAGTTCGCTGCATATCAATAATTGGTGACACCCGAGGTTCTGTTGTAACCATATCAATTTTGATAGTCGCAGACTTAGTGCCTGATGCAAGATTAGAAACTTCATTTGCCTCTGTAGCAATGATCCTTGGTGAGTTAAAGAAATTGTTTTGCTTAATAGCTAATGTCTGGAAAGCCGCATCTTTAACAAACGGTGCTTCTTCACCTGCAATTGACTTGCCAGACGTAAATTTACCTGACAGTGCGATATTAGTTGAAGACGGGATAATGTTTTCGATTTGAGGAATAACTGTCTCAAAAGGAACCTGTGATTTAGCCGTAATAGCCGTACCGCCGACTGCAGCATCTCTTTGTCCGTTAGAGTCCATCGCAAATGTATATGTGTTTGCGTCTCGCGCAGTAATAGTACGAGGGCCCATAATGTCTGAACCAAGTATGCCGCCATATTTAAGTGCACTGTCAAAGCCAAACAATTCGGCCTGATCGCCAACACTAAATCCGTGACCAGGATGCGTAACAATCGCTTTATTATCGGTTGAATTAACCTCTACCGGAAATTCAGGTAATTGATTCCGTACAGTGCCTGTGTTTTCTAGTGTAGCATACGCGGGTGATGTGCTAAACACGGCGCGATGGATTTTAAACATAAGATCCATTGTCTGATCTGGTTCCCATGTCGATGCGTTCTGAGATTTAAAGAACGAACCAAGATACGGCTGAGATGTAATACGTCGCTCTGTAGAGCCAAGAATAAACTCACCAGTTTCAGCAACAAACATATTATAGTTTACAGACTCGGCCAAGAACACTAGCGCATATTCTGTATAGGGATTCAGGAATATTGGTTCTTCAAAAGTAAACGTTGTTGCGGCTGATGCATCATCAGATATGTTAACGCTGGCTGGTGAAAGGAACACTGATGATCCAGGGATAATGCTGTCTGACGCAGGCGAGCCATTGACCATTGGCCTTAGCTGACATTGCACCGGTACAGTTGGATCTTTTGTTTTGAAGTATGCATCAATTTTTGTAATAAAGACACCATCAGTTTCTGTGATCTGGAAAGATTCAGCAACTGGATCTGCCCATCTCCAACGCCGCGTAACAATGCGGTTAGATGATATCGTTGATTCTTCGGTCTGAACGTTAAGTAGGCGAGTAGATCGCACATCGCGCTGCATTGTCTCGATAACGCCCTGAGCAGTAAACAACGCGATACCAACAGATGTTGCAAAATCTTCTTCTGACGAAGTAATATCAAGAAGTTTAAGCTCACGCGTTCCAGATCTAAACTTAATCGCATCAGTGTTTGGTATGAAGAACGAACCAGTCATTTTTCCTTCACCATCAGTAAACAAAGACGATGGACCTTCTGGATGTTGCGTAGCAGAATTATAGCGAGTGCCATAATCTATATTGGCGTCTGATACACGAGTAAATACACCACCTTCGTCACGTACCCAATCAGACACATCTGTGTCGTCAAAGAAAGCAAACATGCGGCTGTTGGGCTTAAGACCTTCTGCTTTAAAGAATACTCGTTGTGAACGCATAAATGGTACAAGCGCAACATCGACTACACGATCACCAACAATTTCACGAATAGTTTCACTCAATACGACACGGGAAACAGCAGTCGTTGTTTGCGTCTCAGTACCACTTTCGGCCATATTCCAGGCTTGCCCTGCGCCGCCGCGGCGAGTAAAGTTAACTTGTAGCGAAGAAGTAGATTGATTAACAACCTGACCAATGCTCAAGTTGTTTGCGTCTGTTCCACCCCAGTTCCACTCCCAATTATTCCACAGCTGAGATTGCGTAGTATCAAGGCGATTACCGCCATCGATAATACGATCTGCGCCACGTACTGTCTCACGCCAGTTATCAGATGCCGGCGAAAGCGTTACATTGCCTAGATTTGTAATAGCAGAAAACGGGTTAATGTTAATTGTACCAGAGGCTTGTGGCTGCGTAATGTATTCTTGCTCGGTGTGCTTGATATAAATGTTATCGCCTTTTTTAATAACATTAGAAGAAGCATTTGAATCATACTTGAGCAATACACTGTTTTCAATAAACGACGGACGTAGGATTTTGTCGCGTGGATCAATCGATGCGCGGTATTCTACGTTACGAGTATCTGACGCCAGCTGGTCTGAGAAGTTATCTACTAGGAAACCAGCCTTAGTTCTATCTGTGCCAGTCGAATCAAATACTAATAAGTTTTTAAGATCAAGCTCAAGCAACGAAAGTGTAGCCATTTCTTCGACTTGATCTATTCTTTGTTCAAGCTTACCAATGTCACTCATTGTGTATTTTTTAGTTTCGATAGGCGTGACTGACATATCAGTAGCGCCGATGGTATACGGATTCATTTTGACACGATAAAATTCTAAACCATTGTTTGGCGTCTCAGGATATTTAGGTGTCAAAGCAGATTTACCTTCGATCGCAGTAATTTCACCTTCTGGTGTCGCGATGATTTTATCGAACCGTGGCAAATAATATTCTGTATCAAACGTGATTAGATCTGTGTTATCTGGCAGTTCGTTGATACGAGCAGTAGCAGATGTAAAGTCAGAGTCTCGATCTGTTTTACGAGGACGGAAATCAAGGACGTTACGCAGTTGTACAACAGAACCGTCGTTCTTTGTATGTGATGGAATATCTTCGTAATTAACTTGACCCTGATATGAGTTAACTGCAAAGAAATCGCCAGACGCACCGTGCGTAAAATATTTAAATCGTACAAACACGTTGCCTGCAGGTTTAGTCACGCCACCTTTAAGATTAAGGCGCGCCGGAGCGTAGAAATTATCGCGCTGGCCATTATCGATAATAAATCGATTATATAGGCTCGCACCGTTTGAGTCTGAATCTGTTAACCGAACAACAGAATACAAATCTGGTTTATCAAGATCAATATAGTCATTGCCAAGGCCATCTGATTCAATAGCCGCGCTAAGCGTAGTTTCTACTAGAGTTTTAGTTCTGACCGCACCGGCTGACTTATTAACCTTTGCAATTACTTCGACGTTTGTTGATGTCGGACCACCTGAGATAGTGGCAGACTGTGTTCCAGCTCCACTGAGTGTAGGTGATATGATATCACCGTCTGAGTCAACCGACAAAATCCAGTCACTGGTATTTGCAAATGTTTCTCCTGATGCAGTAAGTGTAAGTGATGCGTTGCCCGACGGATCGAGCGTAGCATTAAATTTACGCTGTACTTCAAGCGAAATGTCTGATATAAGCTTTGGCCGCTCTGTCGGAAGAGAAAACAGCAGATTATTATCACTTACTTCTTTTAACACTGCTTTACTGTTCTCAAGTAGTAGATCAGCATAATCGATGATCGAACCGCCAATAGATTTAACGTCGCGGAAAGACTGGCCAGCATCCATCTTAATTTCAAAAAGATACAACCTAAAATTGGCTCCGTCTTTCTCAATAGCCCTAATTCGGCATGTGCCAATAGTGCTGCCACCATGAGTGACGGCTGACCGCAAGTTTCTTTGTTGAAACACATTGACGTTCGGCGTACCAACTAAGTTATTTACAACAATGTAATTGCCATATGTAGCAGCCACAACATCGTTATTAACCGAAATAGTTTCACGAGATTTATTTACATCAAACTGTTTAGGCGTAGATAACTCAACACGATACCCTTGAACATAGGCTACGCCAGGACTTATTGTAAGTTTGAGCTTTGTATCGTCGGTTGCGTGTGGCACATATTTTATTTTAAAAGGCTTGGCAATAAAGTCGCCAGTTATTTCGCGAGTGCGCCTTGCAAGTCTGTCTTCAAGTAAATTGTAGCTTTTGTTGCCTGTGACTGTTTCGACTACTATGCCATCAACTACTTTACAGAAGAATAGGAAGTTCTCGTCAGAGTCGACTAAGTCTTGAGTTGTAAGTT
>Ga0233432_10006315_pt1 | contig 10136 bp, 12 predicted proteins | sample SI_122_August201_6_FD_179870 | JGI IMG/M metagenome (GOLD analysis project Ga0233432, IMG submission 179870) | Seawater microbial communities from Saanich Inlet, British Columbia, Canada - SI_122_August2016_10_MG | ecosystem: Environmental > Aquatic > Marine > Inlet | place: Canada: British...
GGACCTTCCTTGTAGTTTTTAGGGTAAGATACTTTTGTTTGTTTTGTTGAAATTTCTGATTCGTATGTTACCGAATTTTCTGATGTTGATTCTGATTTACGTGTCATTGTTATTGTCGTTATAAAGTTTTAAGTTAACTGCGTCTTCCCAAAATTCTTCGCAGTCAATAATTTTATCATGAGGTCCTTCGATATCATTTCGCCATGCAGCTTTACTTGCATAGAGTTTATTATTGGAAGCGATGATTTGTGCATTTTTATAACGAGTATTATCGCATATTTTTTGATAATTGTCAATGTCTTTTTTTGTTTTTTCTTCGACAAAGTGAACATCCCAATCAAAGAATTTTAATTTTATATCATTTATTGTATTTTTATCTTTGCAAATTAGTTTTAGTTTTATACCTAGTTTTTTGATTAATTTAAAATAGTCTTCATTGTCATCGGGTTGTACATAATAATTGATTTGATGAATGTTGTCTTTGATTGTGGAGAGGTAGTTTGCTTGCATGGGTTGATCAAGAAATACATTGATCTTTCTATTGAACCCCCATTGAGTTATGTTCTTTTCGTTAAAGTGTTCGTTACCTAAAATATTCGCTGGCTGACCTGGGGCAAAATGTTTTGGTGCAACATGATTTGGGATGACAGCTAGAGAACCTGCATGGTATGCTTCTCCTATGTGAAATGTTTCTAATTTGTTTAGATTATGTTTTATGTTTAATAAATCTAATATTCCTCGTGCTACCTGCTCGGGCATAATAGAGTTTATTGTTTTGGGGTATTCTTGGTCAGAAAAAGATGCTCGTTTTTCTTTTCTGTTTGGCTCAAGTAGAACGTGGTCATTAAAATCTCCCCAATATGGCCCGCAGCATTCTTTGTATAATACTGAATATAAGCTTACTATTTTTTTATTAAAACCAGAAGCTACATGTGTACTGAAGGAATCTGTACCAAAATGAAGTAGTGAATTTTGTATAATATAGGATGCCTGCTTGATTGTTGTTTGTCCTTGATGATGCACACATCTATTAATTTTAGGTTCGTTTTTTGCGCCGATTTGTATGATTTGTATATTTTCTTTTTGTAGAAATGGATAAATTAATTCTACGACATCATTATAGTAATCATATGTTTTTGATTGTATCCTGCAACTTGCATGAAGAGTTATATATTTATCCGCAGAAACAGGAAAGTAAGATGTGTCTATAAAAGGCTTGTCAATTTTAACGCCACAAGATAATGCGTATTGTTCTACTAAGTGCATAAGTCAAATTGTATTTTATCTTTACCGTTATGTGTGAAATTAATGATTCTTTGTGTTCCTAGAAATGGAATGAATGCGATTTCAAAGTATCCTTGATTGTCACCCTTTCCTTCCATTGCTGTTAAATCTGCTAGCGAATCGTGATAAGGTATGCATTTATGAATATAAGGATTTCCGTCCAGAATTTCAAAATATTGTGGTCTTGTAGAGTAATAAATATTATATTCTGGATATTGTTTCTTTATATTGGGTAATAGGGATGTGGATAAATATACATCACCTATTCTTTCTGGCATAACAATTAATAATCTTTTACCTTCATCATCTTTATCTAGTAGATCAGATAATTCTACTTTTTTGTTTTCGCGATTTTCTTTTTCTGCTATACTTTTAAAGTATTTTAAAACATCTTCTCTAGTTAGATCATCATTTAATCTATGCATCCAATGTTTATGACCCTCTTCTGTAGGGTTCGTTTCTACTTTTAGTATATTTTTGTATAAATCGATAATCCAATCAGAGTCACTTTCTATTTCTGGCGGATTATAATTAGGATCTCTTTCTTCGATTTTGAAATCAAAATCCCAATTGACGTCTGGCATGTTATCTATTATATCTTCTAGTTGTTTTCCTACCGCTTCTGTGCTGTAATTTTTGATAACAAAATCTCTAGCTTGTTTTCCCATTTTGGATTTCATTGATGAATCCATAGAGAATACCTTGCTTAGTTGATTAGATATACTTTTGGGGTCAGTACTAGCTTTAATGAATTGCGTTCCAGGCTCTCTATATTCTGTCCACTCTAATGGTAAGCTTGCCGCCTCTTCCACACAACAATCTTCTCCGCAGCTGTAATTTGTGACTAAAGTGATAAGCTCTGCGAGCTTAGCTTCTTGGATTGGTATTTCTTGCCCTCCACTAGTAAATGGGTGACAGTATACATCCATCAAATTGTAAATTTGATTGAGTTGGCCTTCGTCTACTCCGTTTTTAGAGCTTGTTGTTGTTTGACTTTTTTTCTCTCCGCAGAATCTACAATCTTGATTTTCTCCCGAGAAAGGTTTGATTTCATATTCTCTGCAATTGTTACAAAAATATGTAGTTAAAATTTTAGTCGGATCTAGTGATTTCTCCTTGATTAGTCTAGGTATATCCCAGCCTTCTCCCCAGTGGGTATGTAGTAATAATTTCGCATTAGAATTTGGATTCTCTTCGCAAAATATTTTAAACCCTTCAAGTAAATTTGGTACGCTTTTTCTAAGTTGGTTTCTAAAAACAAAACCTATTATGAAATCATCGGCCGATAAATTTTGGATAGTTCTTAGTTGAAGTTTTTGTTCATCTTCGAGTCTAAAGAAATGAGATGTGTCAATGGCTCCTCGTAAAGTTTTTACATGGCTTTGACCTGTTTCATTTAATGACTTCTGTGCAAAACTAGCCCAAGTAAAGTAGTTTTTAATTTTTGGCGCAGACTTGATTGCGTCAGGAAGAATTGGAAGACTATCAAGGGTAGTCCATATCATACAATTAATTTTATTCCACCATGTCTTGTCTGTATACCCGGAGAAAGCCCATATGTCTTCTATACCTATATAAACATCAGGTTTTTCTCTCTCTATAATCTTGTCAACCGTTTCTCCTCCATAACCAGCGCTTCTAGCTAGCTGCGGATCCTTGTTTAGTTTTTGCAATAACGCAGGATTGCTAGGCAAAGAGCCTTCCGCTTTCCATGGCAAACTTTTAAGAGAGGGATCTCCCCATTTTATACCATTTGAGAATTCTATAAGATCATACTTTCCGGTTTTTTGAAGATGGATAAGTATGTTTTTAGTATGCTTCCCGAATCCTGTAAATGCTTTACAGTGATTGCTGTGAATTAATACTTTCTTTTTTTTCATCAAAAAGGAACTTCATCAGTAGATTCTGAATCATTCGATTTTTGAGAAGAAGAATTTTTTGATCTATATTCCTGTAATTTTTTATCTTCTACTTGCTTCCTATGCGCATATAGGCAATTTAAGAAGTATTCAAAAAATACAAGTAAGTTTTCTACTTCACCCGGTTCAAGTGGAATTCTGAAAGTTTGACTACCATTTCTCGTAAAAGTAATTCCGAAGGCTGGAAGCGTTACCCATTTTTCTTCATCTCCATTTTTGATTTTTGTTTTCTTGTCCCAAGGGACGCATTTGATTGAGGTTTTATTATCTTCATATGCGTGAAAGGATGAAAACTCATTTCTGTTTTTGAAGGCGCTGATTACTCCACCAATTTCGAATTCAGTAAATTTTAAATTAATTTTTTTATCTGGATCAGAGGCATTACCTGAAAAGTTCGCAGTCTTCTTGCTGTCATCCCAGCTATACTGCTGGATTGCGTTGACATATACTACAGGCTCTTTCTTTTTGTTATTTCCGATTGAGAAATTGAATGCGCAACCTGTGTTTTTACTGTTTGGTTTATATAATGATATTGACATATTTATTAATTCGTTTAATGATTATATGTCTATAAGTAAATTGTTCAACCATATCTATCTAAATCTTTTACATGGTGACACCAGTCTTCTTCCTGTGTGAGTTTTGCGTATTTTCTATAACTAGATGTCCATGTTCTACCTGGAAGGTCTGATATTTTAATAATATCAAAATGCTTGCACATTAAAGAAATAGAGTCCGCGGGAATAGCTCTATCATATCTTTTATTTTTTTTATCAAAAAAAGTTTCAATCGCGGAAACTCCGAGCAATTCTTCTGGGCCTAGTTTTCCAAGGTTGCCAAGCCTGCATTTCAATAAGCATCTTTCGTATATACTTTTCATTCTTATTGTACAGCCTGCTACTATATGATCTGATGGATGAAATTTTTTTTGTTTGTCGTATCTAAAATAAATATTAGATGTTATAATCTTATGCCAAGTATCTTTAGAGTCTCTGTTTTCTTTTAGTTTTTTAATTAAATTATCTAATTTTGGATAACTTTCATCACTTCTTAGTTTTATGCAAAAATAATTATCACATTCTTTTATTGCATTGTATGAATTATAATATTGTAATATGATTGGGTTTTGTAAATGAGTTTTTTCTGCTAGAGGAAGTATGTCACTGTATTGATTAACTATGATTTTTATTTTATTTTTATATTCATCTAGCATAGATAGGTCGTCCGTATCCCAACAGCTAACTATAACTTTTCCGTAATTTAAATAATATGGAATTGTGTCTATCGACCTGCGATTAAGTGGCCCTTGAATTACTATAGATAAGGAATTCTCGAGCTCCTTAAATCTAGATAGTAGGTTTCTATAGAATTTAAGAAGTTTTTTGTTATTGTTAGATATGAAATTATGACCATTCACTTTAAGTAGTCAGAGCATAAGCCAAAGCATATCTGCCCGGAATATTTTCTAGCATCATCAACGACCAATACGCTCTTATTACAGACTCTTTGACCTGGATATGTCCATATGAAATTCTTAGAGGTTAAGGTGAAGTCGTCTTCTTCGTGCCAAAAATAATTAAGAGTTTTGAATTCAGATAAAATATCCATTGCTTCTAAATTCTTACAATGAATCCAGAGTTTTTGAAAATTTGAAACAAGGAAATTCATTGGGCAGGGGTGTTCTGGTTTATCGTGCCCAAGCCAAAGTTGAGATCTAGCCCAAACATCAATTTCTACATCATAACCTAGATCTAGGGCTTCTTGTATGTAGTCTATAGTGTTTTCTCGCTCAGGATTTGCTCCGCTTATATTGCCTCTATGGGAGATTAATATCATGTTTTAGAAATGTGTTTAAATCTTCAGGAGTTCCTAGTCCCCACATATTTTCTATATGAAAAGTTTTTACTCTTGCGCCTCTAATAAGAGCTTCATTATAAACAGGGCAAACATAAAACTCATTGTTTACTCTTATATTTTTTTCTATCATTGATTCCGCGCAATCTACATAATCTTTTCCTTTTTTCCAGAAATAAACTCCGACTGTTGCGTGTTTACTTATGGGTTTTTTCTCTGCAACTTCAACTACAAATCCATCATCATTTAATTTTGCGTAACTCCATTTAGGGTGGGTAGCCTCAAAGGTTAGTATAGATCCATCTATGTCATCAGCCATAGAGGAGTACATAAACTCATTACTATTCCAATCAATATATTGATCTGAGTTGGCTAGAACGAGAGGTTGTTCATTATTTATATATTCTTTTGCAAGTAGTGTCGTGCACGCCGCACCTTCTGTTACTCCCTCCACTTGAACTATTTCGCAGTTCGGTGAGATTAAATTTAATGTATGTTTTAATGAGTATTTTTCGTAATGTTTTTTCTGAACAATAAAAATATGTCGCGCATCGATATTTAAATTTTCTACGACTCTTTGAATCATGGGTTTACCATTGACGTCAACTAGTGGTTTGGGGAAGGTATACCCCGCTTCTTCAAAGCGCGAGCCCGCTCCTGCCATTGGTATTAATACGTTCATATCTCCTCCTTGCCACTTGGGTTGTATTTTTGATTTATTTTCTGCATTTAGAATAGTATGTTTAACTTTGTTATATGTCAAGTCGTTGCTGTCTATAACTGCACAGAGATGAGCTCCTGCTCTAAGCGCGCCCTTTCTTCCAATGTGAGAATCTTCAATGATAATTGTTTCGTCCGGATTTACCTCTGCTCTCAACATGCATCTTAAATAAATTTCAGCATTTGGTTTTGGTTTTTGTACATCTTCGTTTGAATACAAGAAATCTATATATTCAAAAAAACCTTTTCTTATTAGTTGGAGTTTAGCTGTAGATCTTATTGAGTTGGTGGCGCATGCAATTGTATAATTTTCTTCTTTTAATTTTTTGAGAATGCTCTGTATTCTTGAATCTATAGTAAATGAATCTATTTCTTCTAGAGTCTTTTTTTGTTTTAATCGCCAAACTTTATTGTGATAATCTTCTGGCAAGCCTTTTTCTTTTGAAAGTTTTTTTAATTTTTGAGTTGTTGTTAGAGCGTCATACTTGCATAAGTGCTCTTCTTTACTAATTACATAATTGCTTCCTATTTCACCTAGAGCTCTATTTAGGGCTATGAAATGAAGTTCTCTAGATTCAACTAGTACGCCGTCGAGGTCGAATATAATTAATTTAATCATTTTACTAAGTTTGTTTTTAGATTACCAAATTCTGATGTTCCTGTCAAGGCTGAATATTTTATGTTTTTAAAATTCAAGAATGTAGTTAATATGCATTCAGGTATTTTGCACATGTAATCTGGGTATCCCTCCATCCATAAAAAATCCGCGATATCGTCAATGTGATCAAAGCAATTCATGTATTTTTTCATTTGATTAATCGGGCCTGCCGCTATTTGATCATTGATTTGGTTTGGTAAGATTGCTTTTTCATATACAAAACTAAATGCAAACTCTTTTTTTAATTCTGACTCGTGATCATAAATCTTATGACCTTCATAAAATGGCATTTTGATTTCTTTTTTTGATATACATTCTTTTAGTTCGTGCATTTTAATTGGGTCTAGTACATCGAGATCTGGTCTGAGCCTGATAACTATATCGTATTCCTTTTTGTGCAAGTTAATGTAGTCATCAAGTACGCCGAAAACCTTCTTCATTCCAAATGTCATTGGCTTTAAACCAGCCCAGTAACCTATTGTTTGGCTTTTCATCCTGCTTTGATAATTTTCGTAATCAAGAATAGAGAACCTCGTGGGATTGTAGTGCCTTATGAAGTCTCTATAGCTTTCTGACTGCCATGTAAATAAGAAAATATCAGGTTTAACTAAATTGATTACATTTGAAAATATAGAATCCTTGGTTTTCTCCCATTCTCCAAGCTTTCCGCTGAAACATAATGCAACCTTCATTTTGAATCTCCTATAATTATTCGACCACCATCAAGTACAGCTGTAGTTAATCGAGTCGCAGTCTTGTTTTGAGTCTTGTATCTGGCAATATGGTTAGCTTTTTTAAGTCTAGAAAGACTTGCTGAGATTTTGCCATAAGACATCCCTCCAAGATCTTCTCCAATCTTTTGGTTTGAAAAGAAAATAGGCTTTCCATGACTTGCTTTTGAAACTAAATAACTGTAAACCAATAGATCATTTCCGATTAACTTTCCTTTGATTACATCTTCTTGCACGACCATTGGTATTTGTATAAATTTTCTCATGCAAATAATAATATTGCAAAAAGCTTTTTTTGTCAAGCAAGATTCAAAAAAATGTACGCTGGCCATTCAAAAAATTGTACGATGTTAATAATATACGTATACATAGATATAATTAATTAATATATATAAATATAAGAATTGACAAATTGATGAAATGATGGTATAGTAGTTGAATGAAATTTATAGATCTAAGTGAAATAAAGTGCTTTATAATAAAGTGTTCTGATTGGTCGGTAATCATAGAGGCTGAGAATGAGACTGAAGCGTGTACTGAGGCTCTAGGTAAAATGCTAGAGAAATATAATAAGAACCTGAAGTTATCTTCTGTAATGATATCTCAAGAATTAAGAGCAGATGTTATGGATGAAGACTACGACGAGCTAGTATCATATCACTCCGTATCCAGGATGGTAGCAAATGCAGGCATGCATGACCTATCTGCAAATATCAAATATGTATTCGGATCCTAAAATGAAAGTAATAGGTATTAGTGGGCTAGCTAGATGCGGCAAAGATAGTTTCTATCAGATATCAAAATCTATTCTAGAAGAAAAAGGAATACAATCAACAAGGTTCGCGTTCGCAGATTGCCTCAAGGAAGAGTGCGATCAAATATTAAAAGAAAACGTAGGGATTTCTGCATTTACGGAAAACTCTGAAGAAAAAAAGATAATAAGACCATTGCTTGTTACTTACGGAACTCATATAAGGCGCAAGTTAAACAAAAATTGCTGGATAGAAAAAATAGAAGAAAGTGTTTTAAGTAAAGTTTCACAAGGAAACATAACCTTCATAACTGATGTTAGGTTTGAAAATGAAATAGACTGGGTTCATTCTTTGAGCGGAAAATCAGTACATATTACAAGGGAGGGCATACTACCACCGAATGAAGACGAAGCACAGAACGATCCTATACTGAAGAATAAATCCTCTAGTTCTGTAGATTGGCCTAATTTTGATTCGGTAAAAGAATCGGATATATCGAATATTGTTAATAAAGTTTTACAATCAATTTTATGAATGAGCAAATATCAGATTTAGAGCTAGTAGAAAACCTTCAGAATCATGTAGATATAGAAGAAAGCTTGAAGGCTTTAGTTAACAGGCATAGCGGTATCTATCTTGACATGGTAAACTCCTATGCCAGCCCAAATAATCCTTTTATCGATTATAATGAGTTGGTCAACGATAAGGAATACAGAATATATCATAGCGCTATAAAATTCGATAAAACTAAAGGGGCAAAATTTAGCACTTATCTCGGAAATGAAACAAAGTGGATGTGCTTAAATACATACAATAGAAATAAAAGAAGACCTGTATGGCATAGCGACTATTTAGAAAACATGTCAAAGAATGAAGATTTGGAATGTGATACCATATCCGAAAGCATCAAGCAAGATCTATTCAATAAAGTTCTAAACGTGATAGAAACACATCCCGACAAGAGAGTTGAGAAAATATTTAAAATGAGATATATTATAGGAACAAAAAACAAAGTAATGTCATGGAAGCAAATTGGAGACGAAATGAATCTCAGCATACAAGGATGCATCAACATTCATAACTCAGCAGTAGAAACATTTAAGGAAAATTTAAAACAAGAAATATGAACAAATTTATAGGATTAGGAAACTTAACTAAAGATCCTGTTTTTAAAGAAGTTAAGAACGGAAATAATGTATGTGAATTTTCGATAGCAATAAATAACAGAGCTAATAATTCAGTATTTTATATGGATATTGAATCTTGGGGAAATGTTGCTGAAAACTGTAATAGATTTTTAAGTAAAGGCAGAAAGGTTTTAGTTGAGGGTAGACTAGTATCAAATACATGGAAATCTAAAGCAGGAGAAAATAGAGTGAAAATATTCTGCAGAGCAGATTTTGTTAACTTCTTAGATAAATCCGAAGTCGATAGCCAACAAAAAGTAGCAGACCAAAAAGCGAAAGAAATCATAGAAGAAGATGAATTCGCCGATATACCATTTTAAATATGAAAGAATTAATATATAAAGGCCCGATCAACTCATTGTCATTTGGCAATGTTTCTTATAACTTATTAAAAGCTATGTACAAGCAAGACTATAATGTTGCCATATTCCCGATAGGAAAGGTAGATGTTAGTTCTTTTGAAGAAAAAGATATAGATTTTAAAAAATGGCTAGAGTCTTGCGTCAAGAATAGATATGAAAGATTAGATAAAGAAAAAACAACATTACAAATGTGGCACTTAAATGGCTCTGAACACAGGGTTTCGTCAAAACATATTTTGTATACGTTCTACGAACTAGATAAACCAACTACTGCTGAACAAAAACTGGCATCTTTTCATGATAAAACTGTTTTTAGTAGCAGTTTTGCGTCCGCTAAATTCAAAGGATCTCATTTTGCCCCGTTAGGCTTTGATGAATCGTTTCATAAAACAGGAAAAACCTATATGCCGAATAAAATTCATTTTGGCTTAATGGGTAAATTCGAAAAAAGAAAGCATACTGAAAAAATAATAAAAGCATGGATAAGAAAGTATGGTAATAATTATGATTATCAACTTACTTGTTGTATAACAAATCCTTTCTTTAAAAAAGAACAAATGGAATCCGCGATTTCAAATATTCTTGAAGGTAAAAGATATGGTAATATTAACTTCCTTCCATTTCTACCGCAAAACTCTCAAGTGAATGATTATCTAAATTCTATAGATA
>Ga0233432_10006321_pt1 | contig 10135 bp, 7 predicted proteins | sample SI_122_August201_6_FD_179870 | JGI IMG/M metagenome (GOLD analysis project Ga0233432, IMG submission 179870) | Seawater microbial communities from Saanich Inlet, British Columbia, Canada - SI_122_August2016_10_MG | ecosystem: Environmental > Aquatic > Marine > Inlet | place: Canada: British...
TTTTATCGGAATCATGCGAATAAACGAAGCAAAAGCAAATGAACTTAAAACGAATACACCCATTGCTACAACCCAATTTGAAACATAGAAATAAGAAAGATAAGAAATACTCAAAACGCCAAATACAAAACAGAGGAACTGAGTAAAGCCAATAAAAGTCGTACGGATATCAAACTTCTTTTTAGAGACGATGATCTGTACAATAGAAACCATTAATTGTGTTATTAAACTTGCAACTGCTGAGCCTAATGCTTGCCACTTTGGTATAAACAATAAGTTTAAACCGATATTAACAACAACTGCGGAACCTGCCAACAAATTCAGCACTTTTAAATCGCCATTTGCAGTTAATAAGGTTCCAAAAACATAAGTAGAAGAAATGCAAACGAAACAAAACATCAATACAGAAAACAGATGTACAGATTGATGACTCAAATCATGGTATCTCCAATTTAAAATTTCTTCACCAAACTGAAAGCATAACACACTTAATATAATGGCTCCAGAGAACATCATCTTAAAAGAGATGTCTATAATCCCATTTAAAACTTGTTTCTCCTTAATCATTTTAGAGAAAATAGGTAACAATAAAACTGAAAACAAATAGGCAACCATATTTCCGGCTTCAAAGAATCGATAAGCTTGAGCATAATAACCGGCTTGTCTGCTTCCATCTTCAAGCAGCTTCTCTAACATGACCGAATCACTTCTGTAATAAAAAGTCATTAATAAAATTAATAATGCATAGGGTGCACTTTGCTTTATGATGGCAAAAGAAAATAAATGATTGTACTTTATTTTTACAAAAGCCGACTTCTGCCACACCCAAAATAAAGCAACAAACAAAGTAATGGTATACGAAAGCGTTTGTGTATAAATAAACCATTCTATTTCAAAGGGCCGATCCGTCACATTACCCCATAACAATACCGAACAAAAAAGAATCATTAAAAAACGATCTAAAACCGAAATCACACTATCCTTTACGAACATTTGTATGCCACTCAGGTTAGATCTTAAATACAAAATAATAGCTACTAAACCCTGGTTAAAGGCTAACATCAACAACAACTTCAAAGCATAATTAGAGTAGCCCCAAATAAAACCAGCACTGATTGTAAAAAACACATAAGCTATAACAAGAAGGAGCTTTAAACTGAACAGTTTAGAAAAATATTTGGATAAAAGGTGTTCGTTTTGAGCAACATTTTTAGTGTTAAAATTATTGATTCCAAAATCAAGAAAAATATTGAAAAGAAATGAGAAGTTGAATAAACTAAAATAAATACCATACGTCTCTGCCCCCACTCTATTAATAATTTCAGCATCAATCCCAAGTATGTAGAACGGCTTTATTAAAAGGTTAAGAACCAATAAGAAAAATAAGTTCGTAATAAACTTTTTCTGCATGTGAAATTATAATCTTAGTTAAGTCAACGTCAAAAAAAGCACATTCGTACTTAATGCGCAACAAAAAACTCTATTTTTGTATGCATGAGAATTGCGGTTAACACACGTCTGCTTCTAAAAGACAAGCTTGAAGGTATTGGGTGGTATACCTATGAAACCCTTTCACGAATCGTAAAATCACACCCAGAGCACGAATTTTTCTTTTTATTTGACAGACCCTATTCAAAGGAATTTATATTTGAAAAAAATGTACACCCTGTAGTCATAAGTCCTCCTACAAGGCACCCTATTTTATGGTACATTTGGTTTGAGTGGCGCATTCCAAAAATACTTCGAAAAATTAATGCTGATGTATTTCTATCGCCTGACGGATTCCTATCTCTTAAGAGCAACATCCCTTCTATTGCGGTTATTCACGATATCAACTTTAAGCATCATCCAAAAAATCTAAAATTTATTCATAGAATATTCTACAATTATTTTTTTAAAAAATACGCCAAAAAAGCAAGCCGAATAGTAACCGTTTCAAATTATTCAAAACAAGATATTTGTAACTCATATAACATCGATGCTTCTAAAATAGACCTCAGCTTAAATGGCGTAAACTCAAATTTCCATCCAATAGGGTTACAAGACCAAATTGCCACCCGAAATAAATATAGTGACAGTAAAGACTACTTCATTTTTGTAGGCGCGCTTCACCCAAGAAAAAATATTTCAAGACTTCTCCTTGCATTTGATGCATTTAAATCTGAATCAAAATCCTCGAATAAATTACTTATCGTTGGCGCCAAAATGTGGTGGAATAATGATCTTAAAAAATGCTTCGAAAACCTCACATACAAAGGGGACATAATTTTTACTGGAAGAAAAAACACTGAAGAACTGAACCAACTCTATTCTTCGGCACTTGCACTTTGTTATGTGCCATATTTCGAAGGTTTTGGCATGCCAATTATTGAGGCTATGAAATGTGCTTGCCCGGTAATCACATCTAATGTTTCGGCCATGCCTGAAGTAGCTGGAGATGCTGCATTACTTGTCAATCCATTTGAAATAAAGGAAATAACAGATGCCATGACAAAATTAAATGCCAACAACGAATTAAGAGCTGAACTTTCGTCTAGAGGGCAAATTCATTCACAACATTTCAATTGGAATACAACAGCTATAGCCCTATGGGAAAGCATAGAAAAAGTAATGAATAGATGTTAGCTTCCTACTTACACAAAAACAAAATTGAAGTGGGCTGTGATGAGGCAGGTAGAGGCTGTCTTGCTGGTCCGGTTGTAGCTGCTGCAGTTATTTTACCGAAAAACTTTAAACACCTATTACTAAATGATTCCAAACAACTAAGCGAGAAAAAGAGAGTTTTACTTAGAACTGAAATTAAAGAACATGCCATAGCCTATGCGATTGGTATTGTAGATCATAAAGAAATTGATGAAATAAATATTTTAAATGCCTCCATTTTAGCCATGCATAGGGCGCTAGACCAAATTAAAAACCCTTTTGACAGCATTTTAGTTGACGGAAATAGGTTTAAAAAATATAATAAAACAGAACATCACTGCATCATTAAGGGTGATGGCAAGTACTTAAGCATTGCCGCCGCTTCTATATTAGCGAAAACCTACAGAGACGATCTCATGAAAAAGCTTCACCTGGAACACCCTCAATATCAATGGGAAAACAACAAAGGTTATCCAACAAAATCTCACAGAGCAGCGATTAAAAAAATTGGGGTAAGTCCATACCATCGAAAAAGCTTTAGACTACTTCCCGAACAATTAAGCCTAAATATTTAATAATAGTTCTATTTTTGAAAAGCTTAAAATAAAAACATGCAAAGGGTATTATACTTATTACTCGTTATTTCTTTTTTTGCCTGTCAAGAAGACAAGCAACAGACAAGCAATTCGCTAGATGCGATTCCAATTGACGCAGCTTTAATTTTAGAAACAAATGATGTATCAAAAAGTTTAAAAGAACTTTCGAGAAGCGCACCATGGGAGCTATTAACAACAGAAACTTCAATAGAATTAAATCAGCAAAAGCTTTTAAGAATTGACTCTTCTCTTACAACATATGCATCTCACTTAACGAGTATCAATCCCTTATTCATCTCACTACATTTAACTGGTGCTCAATCTATAAATTGGCTTGCAACAACCTCTTCAGAAGATCAAGAACACAAATTTCAACTTCTTGAAATAGGACTTAAAAACTTTGCAAACACAAAAGAACACCCTTATAGCAATAGCACAATCATAGAAGTTAATATTGAAAATGATCGCGTCTTTTATTGCATGCATATGGGACTTGTATTAATAAGCCCAGAAAAAATTCTCATTCAAGATGCGATCAGACAAATAAAAACTGAAAATAATTTAAGCGCAGACAAGTCCTTTGAAAACATCTATAACTCATCAAATAAAAAAGAAGACTTTAACCTTTTTATAAATTCTAAAAATTTTGACAAAATTAGTACGGGGCTCTTATTACAAAACTCAAACTTTCAAAATCAAGCCGAATGGTTTCAATGGGATGTTGATGTATTTAAAAACGGTATTTTGTTTAGTGGTTTAAGCTTAAGTTTTGATTCGCTGGCTCAGGAGCTTCAATTTTTCGAAAACAACGAAGGTCATGACCTTATTGCACCGTCAGTACTTCCAAAAAACACTGTGCTTTTTACAAGTAAATGCTTCGAAAACTTTAAACAATACCAACGTCAGCAAATAAATGGTTTGGTAAAAAAACATCAAAAAAATAAGTACGATAAAAAGCTAAGCTTATTAAAAATAGAACACAAAGATGAATTTGAAAGCTGGATTGACAGTGAAATAACATGGTTCTTGGTTGAAAATAGTACGGCATTAAATTCGGGTTTAATACTTCACATCGCAAAAGGTGCTCAGGTCGAAAATTACATCACAACACATGCAGACTCAATGTTTGAGTACCGACAGCAAAAGATCTTTAAATGGAGCGAACTTAAATACTTAAGCAATTTATTTAATACGCCAGAAACTGCGACCTATAAATATGCCAGCATCCTAAACAATCAATTGCTGGTAGCAGAAGATGCAACACTACTTAAAAGTATTATTAATGATTTCAAATCCGAAAAATCTTTAAGCCATTCTACAGATTTCAAAAACTGCATTGACGAGCTTAACTACGATTCAAACTATTTTATTTATGTTCAAAATCAGTCATCATGGCAACTGGCTCAAAAGTACCTTCATAAAAACATAGCCACATTCATAGAAAAATATACCGAAGCTTTAAGTCCAATACGATCTTTTGCCATGCAATTTAGCCTTAGTGGTTCTAATTGCTACTCAAATGCTTATCTACATTTCGATGCCTCAAAAGAAAATCAAACAAGAGCCATTTGGGCAGCACAATTGGAAGCACCTGTTCTATCTGAAATGAGCTTGGTAAAAAACCACTACACCCAAAAATGGGAAATTGCTATACAAGATGAAAACCTGAACCTTTACCTCATTTCTTCAGAGGGAGAAATTCTATGGAAAAGAAAACTTCAGGAAGCTGTTATTGGATCTATTCGGCAAATAGACCTCTTCAAAAACAACAAACTTCAGCTGCTGTTTAACACAAAAAGTAAGCTGTTTTTAATCGACCGAAAAGGGCGCGATGTGGGCGCCTATCCGATGGCATTAAAACAAAACACAAGCCTACCGCTATCGCTTTTCGATTACGAAAACAACCGCAACTATAGAATTCTTCTCTCTTGTGGAAAGCGCCATTACATGTACGATAAAAATGGAAAAATAATTAACGGATGGAAATTAAAGCAAACCAAAAGCAAGGCCCTTTTCCCGGCAGAACACTTTGTGGTGGGTGGAAGAGACTACATCCTTTTGGCTGAAGAAAACGGGACGCTAAACATTTTAAACCGACGTGGCGAAACACGTGTTAAAGTGAAAGAAAAAATAGACTTCTCTAACAATAAACTCCAGGTGGTAAAAGGCAAAAGCCTGACAGAAACACGTATTGTGGCCATAGACAAAAAAGGCGCACAACAAAATATTCTTTTTGATGGAAGCATTGACAACAGCATTCAATTTGAATTTGATCAAAACATACGATACACCTATACCAAGCAACATCACATTCTTATTGAAGGTGAAGACCTAAAAGTAAACGGTCCTCAAATGAATCTTCTTTATTCTTTTGAAAATGAAAGCTTAAGTGCAGCCAAAATCTTTAATGTTAAGGATGAACATTATCTTAGTATCACAGATAGAAATACAGCTGAAGCCTATCTTTTTAGAGAACCAAACGAAATGGTAGAAGGCTTTCCTATGTACGGAACAACAACCGGAATTACAGAAGACATGAACCTCGACGGGAAGATCAACTTCATCACAGCCGGAGAATCTGGCACCCTATACAATTATGCTGTAGAATGATGTCTTAAAAGGAAATTGACTTATAATGGCTCCTATTTTCTAGGCTTTCGTTTACGTAAAAACAACTTTTGTCCGACCTGAATATTTTGATCTTTTTTAAGCCGATTCTTATATTGTAACTTGGCCAGCTGAATACCGTGAAGCTGAGAAATAAAGTGCAGGGTTTCACCCTCTTTAACAACATGAAATTCTGACTTGGCTTTCTTTTTTTTCACTTCCAGATACACCAAATCGCCCTGAGCCAGTTGTTTGTCTTTTTCGCAATCGTTAAATACCAACAACTCCCACATCCAAAGACTTTGCTCTGTAGCTATAATATCATAAGTGTCAGCGCTTTCAGCCAAAACATATTTTAAACCGTTCTCGCTTTTAAAGATTTCTTTTCGGTCTCTGCGCTTTGGCTTTTTTACTTTTCGCTTGCCCGATTTTGAGGCTTTATCGTACTGAGCCAAATCAAAGCGCTCTATTAAATTAATGAGCTTTTCGGCATATTCCGGATGTGTTGCATAGCCAGCCTTTTTGAGGCCTTTTGCCCAAGCGTTATAATCAGTCATTTTGTAATCAAACAGAAAAGCGTAGCGGTCTCTATTTTTTAAAAATTCAGAGTGGTCTCGATACGAATCGGACACCTTTCTGTATTTTCTAAAGCATTCATTTTTGGCATCGTCATCGTGATATACTTTACGCCCAGACCAAGTTTTATGACACTTAATACCAAAATGATTTTTTGATTTATGCGCCAAATCTGAATTCCCATTTCCCGACTCTAAAATACCCTGAGCCAGGGTAATACTGGCAGGAATCCCATAGGCATGCATCTCATCAATGGCAATTTTATGGTACTTGCGAATGTAATCCTCAGAAGTGGCTTCTTGAGCCACAACAGATATAGAACCTAAAGCAATAAACAAGTAAACTAGCGCTCTCATAAAATCTGTAATCCTTTGTTTTTGATTCGTTGGTTCATACCCTCTATACCCTGAAGTCCTCCAGTATGAATGGCAATGATGGTAGCACCTCTACGAAAATAGTCTTTTTCAATTAAGTCCCACAAACCAAACAACATCTTTCCTGTGTAAACCGGATCCAAAGGAATGTGATGAGTTGTCTTAAAATTATTTATAAAGTCAATTAAAGCCGTATTTACCTTTGCATAACCCCCAAAATGATAGTCTAAATTTAAAGTCCACTGCGAATTACTGACATACTTAGCAATCTCTTCAGTCAAAAAATCAGCGCCTTTAAGTGAAGGAAAACCCAGAACACTTTGATGCGGCTTCAATGAATTAATTAGTCCCGAAATGGTACCACCCGTTCCCACAGCACAACAAACAAAGTCAAAATCAATCTCTACATCGCTTAATATTTCTTCACAGCCTTTTACTGCCAGTAAGTTGGTCCCACCTTCAGGAATTAAATAACAATCGCTAAAGTCTAATAAGTATTTTTCTGCAAATGCTTTAGTGGTTTTATCTCGATAGTCCTCACGACTCACATATCTCAACTGCATGCCACAGTCTACAGCATATTGTAAGGTGGAATTTAAAGGTTGAACTGCTTCGCCTCTAATAAGCCCAATGGTGTGAAATCCAAATTGCTTTCCGGCGGTGGCTGTTGCAGCAATATGATTGGAATGAGCACCACCAAATGTCAGCAAGGTGGCGTGTTTTTTTGCAGCAGCCTCTTGTAAATTGTAATGTAATTTACGCCATTTGTTGCCCGATATTCTGTCATGAATAAGATCCTCGCGCTTGATAAAGACATCTAAGCCCTTTTCTTCTAAGAGCGAATCTGTTACTTTTTGTAGTGGCACCTTAAGGGGTAAATTCATAGCCCAAATATACAAGGGAAAATCGTAAATTTGTTGTTAATGGAATCAGATGACTTTTCTCAATTTAGAAATTTAGACCCGGAAGATTATTATCATTCCGAAGATGGCTATATTGTTTATACAGAAAAGTACCATTTAAAAAGAGGCTATTGCTGTCAAAACAATTGTAAGCACTGCCCTTATGGGTTTAATAAAGCGAAAAGTTCAATTAAGAAGAACCAAGAATAATGATGACTTTAAAAGCGTTTAAACATGAATTGATGGAAGGCATTCCAAACGAATTGCCTCCAGCATACGAATTCAATCCTAATTTAAATCACGCACCTAAACGCAAAGACAGCCTCAATAAAGAGGAAAAAAAACTGGCTCTAAAAAACGCCTTGCGTTACTTTCCTAAAAAACATCACGCTATTTTAGCCCCAGAATTTGCCCAAGAATTAGAAGACTACGGACGCATTTACATGTTGCGCTATAAGCCAACACACAAAATGCATGCACGCAATATAGAAGAATACCCAGGCAAATCGCTGCAAGCAAAGGCGGTTATGTTGATGATACAAAATAATTTAGATCATGCTGTTGCTCAGCATCCTGATGAATTGATTACCTATGGAGGCAATGGAGCTGTTTTCCAAAACTGGGCCCAATACCGTCTTTGCATGAAATATTTGGCAGAGATGACTGATGAGCAAACACTAACCATGTATTCGGGTCATCCAATGGGCTTGTTTCCATCGCACAAAGATGCACCTAGAGTAATTGTTACCAACGGTATGGTGATTCCTAATTACTCCAAACCCGACGACTGGGAAAAGTTCAACGCTTTAGGCGTAAGTCAATACGGACAAATGACTGCTGGTTCCTATATGTATATCGGGCCACAAGGCATTGTTCATGGCACCACCATCACACTGCTTAATGGCGGTAGAAAAATTTCGAAAGCGGGCGAAGGACTGGCAGGAAAGCTATTCGTTACAGCCGGACTGGGAGGCATGAGTGGTGCACAGCCAAAAGCTGGAAATATTGCAGGTTGTATTTCGGTAACCGCCGAAATCAATCCTAAAGCCACACACACAAGACATTCTCAAGGGTGGGTAGATGAAGTCATCTCAGATTTAGACGAATTATGTGCACGTGTTCGAAAAGCAAAAAAAGACAAAGAAATCGTATCCATTGCCTACCAAGGTAATGTCGTTGATGTTTGGGAAAAATTTGATACTGAGAACATTTTTATTGATCTAGGTTCAGACCAAAGTTCTTTACACAACCCATGGGCTGGTGGATATTACCCTGTAGGTCTAAGCTTTGAAGAAGCAAACGATATGATGTCAAATAATCCGGAGGTATTTAAAGAAAAAATTCAAGATACCCTCCGCCGTCATGCAGCTGCAGTAAACCAGCACACCGCAAAAGGAACGTACTTCTTCGACTATGGGAATGCCTTCTTACTTGAAGCATCTCGTGCAGGAGCTGATGTGATGGCTGAAGATGGAATTAACTTTCGCTATCCATCCTACGTTCAAGACATCATGGGTCCGATGTGCTTTGATTATGGGTTTGGGCCTTTCCGATGGGTTTGTGCTTCAGGAAAACCTGAAGATTTATTAAAGACAGATCAAATTGCTTGTAAAGTTCTCGAAGACATCATGCAAAATTCACCTGAAGACATCCAGCAACAAATGGCCGACAATATCCAATGGATTAAAGGTGCGCAAGAAAACAAATTGGTGGTTGGATCTCAGGCGCGTATCCTTTATGCAGATGCCGAAGGACGAATTAAAATTGCAGCTGCATTTAATGAGGCCATCAATAAAGGTGAGGTTGGTCCGGTCATTTTAGGGCGCGACCACCACGATGTATCAGGCACCGATTCTCCATACCGCGAAACCTCTAACATTTATGATGGTTCTAAATTCACTGCAGATATGGCCATCCATAATGTTATTGGCGACAGCTTTAGAGGTGCAACCTGGGTTTCTATTCACAATGGTGGTGGCGTTGGCTGGGGAGAAGTAATTAACGGCGGATTTGGAATGCTGCTAGATGGCACAGAAGCGGCAAACAAAAAGCTTCGATCTATGTTGTTCTGGGATGTGAATAATGGTATTTCGAGAAGAAGCTGGGCGAGAAATGAGGAGGCCGTATTTGCCATAAAACGTGCTATGGAACATGAACCACTTCTAAAAGTAACGCTTCCTAACACTACAGATGACGAATTAATTGATTCTATATACTAAACCCAAAACATATGGCTGCTGACGAACTCATACACATCTACTCCGGCTCTTTCCTTAACGCTCAGTTTATAGCAAACGTTTTAGACGAAAATAATATAAAATGTATGGTAAAAGATGATTACCAAAACAGTATCATTGCCGGTTGGGTAAGTCCAGGGTCAGAAAATTCTGTTCGGGTATTTGTTACAATAAAAGATGTTGAGGCAGCTAAAGAGGCA
>Ga0233432_10006323_pt1 | contig 10133 bp, 8 predicted proteins | sample SI_122_August201_6_FD_179870 | JGI IMG/M metagenome (GOLD analysis project Ga0233432, IMG submission 179870) | Seawater microbial communities from Saanich Inlet, British Columbia, Canada - SI_122_August2016_10_MG | ecosystem: Environmental > Aquatic > Marine > Inlet | place: Canada: British...
CTTCGCCTCACTGTTGACCATTCGAGCCTAAATCAAGTCCGGATCTGCGAGGTAGCACTTAGTAACGAGGAAGGAGTCACCTCCTTTCATCAAGACTCCCTTACTTCGGCGACCGGTATGGTTGAAAATGGAGACACACCATGGATAGAAAAATATCTTGGGCGGAAAGCAAATTCGATTGAGGTAAAGCGAGCAATGCTAGATTCCTTCTGTACCGCGGAAGCAAAACCCAGTTTGATAAAAGTCGACGTGGAAGGACATGAACTCGAAGTTTTAAAAGGTGGAGCCAAGTGCTTGCAAGATCACAAACCGATCCTGATTATCGAATCTTTTCCTCCTAAGCAAGCGGAGGTGATTCATTGCCTTTCCCAATTTGGATATGAAATCAGGGATGCGGAAAGAAACAGGCAAGTATCAGACCAAACCAACAACCTTTTAGCTTGGCACAAGGATGGGCCTCTGCCCTCCTCTAAAATCATGAAATTTCTAGAATCATGAATTCGCCCAAAGTTCCCGTTTCACTCCTTGTTCCCTGCAAGAACGAAGAAAAGAACATCGAACGGTGCCTGCGTTCTGTACAATGGGTCGACGAAGCATTCGTCGTGGACTCTCAAAGTACCGACCTTACCATCAGCTTAGCGGAGCAAGAAGGAGCACAGGTCGTTCAGTTCAACTACCGGGGAGGTTGGCCCAAAAAGAAAAACTGGGCGCTCGACAACCTACCCTTCAAAAACGAATGGGTTCTCATACTGGACGCAGACGAATGCCTCCCACCCGAAGCGGAGGAGGAAATTCGCAAGGTCATTGAGGACTCGGATGCGACACGTTCCGGATACTGGATCAACCGGCGCTACTTCTTTATGGGCAAACCGCTCAAGCACGCCTATTTTCCCAATTGGAATCTGCGACTCTTCAAGCATCGACTCGGAAGGTACGAAAAGATCACGGAAGGAGACACCGACAGCGGAGATCATGAGATTCACGAGCATGTCGTCGTAGAGGGCACTACCGGCAAGCTCAAAGCAATCATGGACCACCACGCCTTTCCAACCATCGAAAGTTTCGTTGAAAAACACAACAGATACTCGAACTGGGAAGCTGTTGTGGAAAGTACGAGCAAGGACAAGTCTAGTTCACTTCAGCACAAAAGAGTAAAGCTAAAGCGTTTCTTAAAGCGGGTTTTCAGAACACTTCCTTTCAGACCGACCCTGCGCTTTCTTTATGTCTACCTGTGGCAAGGTGGTTTTCTTGATGGTTGGCCAGGTTATGTCTTCGCCCGTTTACATGGCCAGTACGAATTTCTTTCTGTGGTCAAAGCCAGGGAACGCTCAAGAGGAAGAGAAAAGACGAGGTAAATTTCTTTCCGATTTGGAAAGCTTTCTCCCTTCATCATCGAGCAAAAGTTCGCAGTGATAGAAATCAGGACGAGGCCACCCGAGTCCATCAAACAAGAGACACTGCCTTGCACTCGACAATAGAAGGTCCTCTCCACGAACAATCTCGGTAATATCCATCGCATAATCGTCGACAACGGTAGCTAACTCATAAGAGGCCACACCCTCCTTGCGCCACACCAAAAAATCCGAAAAATCCTGGCCAGTCACGAACTGCTGCATTCCCTTTACTTGGTCAAAGAAAGAAATCGTCTTATTCCATTCGACTCTGAAGCGCCAATTAACTTCGCCTGGGAAATCCGATGGGATGGGATGCTTGTTGGCCGGACGAAATTCTTCGGGAAAAAGAAACTCGTCTCCAGTCTTTGATCGTAGTCCTTTGGCACGGATTTCCTTGCGGCTTTTCAGGCAAGGATAAACGAGGTCCATTTCCACTAACTCTCGAAGGAGGGAAACGTAAGATGAGCCTCTTTTGCTTTGGTCATAAGGACCGTAACTGCCACCACAATCCGGCCCTTCAGTCCAAGTCAGACCGAACGCCCGCAAGTCAGCCATGGCCGCTTGGGCAAATTCTTCTCGACAACGCAAGGGGTCTAAATCGTCATTGCGATAAACCAAGACACCTGAATGAGAAACCGCCCTTTCCCAGGCAACGCGAAAGGTCCTCGCATGACCTTCGTGCAAATATCCTGAAGGAGTCGGGGCCAAACGCCCCCGATACCTTTTTTTCTCTTTCTCCTCGCTCATTTTGCAAAAGTAAGCTTTAGATAATCCCTTACGCAATGAGAAGATCTTCTCACGAACTACAAGATTATGAACTTTAAAGACTTAGGGCTTTGCCCTGAACTCCTCGAAACGATTGAGGAACTAGGGTATGAAGAACCAACCCCCGTCCAAGTAAAAGCTATTCCGCCAATTATAGAAGGAAGAGACATGGTTGGTTCGGCCCAAACAGGAACTGGGAAAACGGCCGCCTTCGCCCTTCCAACCCTCCACAGGCTCGCTAAGCCTGGTGCCTGCAGGGCATTGGCCTTGGCTCCGACTCGTGAGCTCGCCATTCAAATCGAAGAAAATTTCCGAAAGTATGGAAACCAAATGGGCTTTAACATGGCACTCCTATACGGAGGGGTAAAATACGGAAAGCAACTTGATCAATTGAGAAACAACCCTGATATCGTGGTTGCAACCCCAGGCCGCTTGCTTGATCACATTGGCCAGGGGAACCTGGATTTGAGTAACATCGAAATTTTAATCCTCGATGAGGTTGACCGGATGTTGGATATGGGCTTTATCGAGGATGTCACCAAAATCATTCAAAAGACACCCCGATCCAGGCAAACTCTTTTGTTTTCCGCCACCATTCCTGATTCCGTCGTGCGTTTGGCGGACTGGGCGTTGGACAACCCTGCCGAAGCTAAAATCGACATCAAGATTTCAGCTGCTGACACCGTTAGCCATGCCCTTTATCCAGTTCCGGCCATTCAAAAATTCGATCTTCTCATCGCCTTGCTCAAAAATATCGAGTTTGAGAACCTTATCATTTTCTTCCAAACGAGAAGGGGCACGGATAAGATCAGTCGATGGCTAACTGAGCATGGTCAAGATGTCCGTGTTCTTCATTCCGATCTCAAGCAACGCGACAGAATGTCCGCCCTGCAAGATTTCAAGGATGGTAAAGTAAAGATCCTCTCGGCAACCGATGTCGCTTCTCGCGGACTTGACATAACAAACGTCACACATGTCATAAACTATGACGTACCGCAACACTCGGAAGACTATGTTCACAGAATTGGCCGAACTGGGAGGGCTCGAACGGAAGGTGAAGCTTTCACCTTGTGCAAACCAGAGGAATTGCCCTTGGTTCAATCCATCGAAAAACTACTCGGCAATCCACTGCCCCGAAAATTCGTCGATGACTTCTCATATCGGGATTCTCCCGCGGAGATGGTACCAACGGGTGCCGAGGTTTCCAAGAAACGCAATCGCGGTTTCGGCAAACAAGTCTCCTTCGGTTCTCGACGACGTCGATAAGCATCATGAGCAGAGGAAAGTTTCTTCTTAAAGAAATACGGCAACACTTTCTGTCTTCGATTAGTACCGACTTTTAGAACGGAATAAAAGTTTTGCTTAAAAGCCACTGACTTCGGTGGCTTTTTTGTACCCAAGCTTAGTTAAGCTTTACTAGGGAAAAAAACTCAATATGAGATGACATCTTTCTGCCCTGTGCCATCGATCAAGTCTATTGTGGAATCCGCCTCGACATGTATTGGAGGGTTAGTAAGATCGATCACAGTTCGAACCGGCAAGGTTATAACTTGGGTGCAACTACACAAGACTCCGGCTAAATGAACGAGAACAAGGGGTAAAAGATGCTTGCACACAAGCACTTTTACATAGTAGACCGCCCCGCTCATCAACCACTAAATTCAGTCGAATGTTCCCTTTGCTTGCAATTTGCCAACCTCCCCCCCCGTTCTTGTGCACAACGGCCACGGGTTCCCCGAGCGACTTCGTGCTTTATCTATTGCCGCCAATTGCAGCTCTTATAGGGTGGATCACTAACTACTTGGCCGTAAAAATGCTCTTTCACCCAAAGGCACCGGTAAACATTCTGGGTCTTACAGTACAAGGTGTTTTCCCAAAGCGACAATCTCAACTTGCCAGCAAGCTCGGGGACTTGGTTTCTCAGGAATTATTTTCCCTAGAGGAAGTGACTGACCGCATCAAAGAGGCTTCAACTTCCCAAGAGACAATGGATTTGATAGGCAAAAGGATCGAAAGAACAATTCGGGAGAAATTGGTTAAGAGCTTTCCTATGCTTTCCATGTTTCTGAGTGACGATATGGTCGAGAAAGTAACCAAGCTATTCAAGGATGAGATCAGAGATTTCATTAGAGAGTCCGCCGATGGCGTTGCGAAAAAAGTCGAGGAAGATTTAGATGTAAAAGAGATGGTAAGGCAAAAAGTGGAGGCGTTCTCATCAGACAAACTAGAGGATTTACTTACTTCGCTGATGAAAAAAGAATTTCGTTTTATCGAGGTTATTGGAGCAGTCATTGGCTTTCTCATAGGCTGTATTCAAGTTGGTCTGACCTTAGCTGGATCTTGAATCGTTCGAACTTTTGGATCTTACTTGATAGAAATTACTTGTTGCCTCTCAACTCAATGACTTCAATCTAGAAGATCTTGAATGTGACAATTTTTCTTGAAAAACTGAACTGGGAAAACATTAAGGAGTTTTGGTTAGACCCCTCCGTTCATTTACAAGGTGGTTTATTGTTGGGCATGTTGCTTCTCGTAGTCCTTCTGACACGCTTGACACAACCCCTTATCAAAAACCTCTCCGAAAACGCGGAGGAGGAAAGTTGGTCTGGAAAAGTATGGAAACATTTGGAACGCATGCTCGCCCCGCTGTATCTGATTTTCCTTTGTATAATAAGCTTGGTAATCGCCGGTCCTCTCGAACTCGGATCGGAAGGTCTCATTCGCCCTTTTGCAAGTGCCGCAACAGCTTGGGCAATTTATCGATTGGTTTCTGTTTTCACCCGAAGCCGGGCATGGCTCCGCCTCATAGCTGTAATTGCATTTGGATTGGCTGCCTTGCATAGTTTTGGGCTTTTGGAGACTACGATGGAAGTGCTCGAACTCCTCTCGTTCAAAGTTGGAGACCGGACAATATCGATTCTTGGCCTTCTCAACGGAGTCGTCATTTTACTGTTTCTCCTTTGGATCAGTTCCTTACTTGGCTCTTCAGGGGAAAAGAAAATCAGAAGCTTCCCCCATCTTCCTCCCTCTTTACAAGTTCTTCTCACTAAAATCCTTCGGGTACTTTTAGTTTTCCTGAGTTTCGTCGTCGCTTTATCGACAATTGGATTGGACCTCTCTTCCTTCGCATTGCTGGGTGGAGCCATCGGCGTAGGGATTGGTTTTGGGCTTCAAAAAGTCGTTTCGAATCTAGTCAGCGGACTGATTCTTCTCCTTGATCGGTCAATTAAACCTGGGGACGTAATTGAAATTGATGGAACCTACGGATGGATCAACTCACTAAGAGCTCGTTATGCCTCGGTTATTACGCGTGATGGAAAAGAACACCTAATCCCTAATGAAGACTTAATAACCAATCGCGTCGTAAATTGGTCTTTCAGTGACCGGAATGTTCGGGTCCGAGTACCTTTAGGCATCTCTTACGATAATGACCCCAGAGAGGCAATAAGGTTCTGTCTGGAGGCCTCCCAATCCGTTGAACGAACGCTTCAAGATCCTGAACCAAAGTGCCTTTTAACGAGTTTTGGAGACAATTCAGTCAATCTGGAATTAAGATTTTGGATTGACGACCCCTCAAACGGAGTCGGAAATGTTAGAAGTGCGGTCATGCTCGCGATTTGGGATAAATTCAAAGAAAATGGAATACAAATTCCTTACCCGCAGCGCGATCTTAACATTAAAAATCTACCTCCCGAGATTAAAGATCGTTTCTCCTAATGGAATAACTACGATTCTTAATATTGAACTAGGGGCTTCCAAGCTTGCCAAATTATCAGTTTAGGGTTTTGATAGACCCTTTTTTCTACTTACATGCAAACTACAGACTTACAACTCATTCCGCAAACTATCGCAGAAACCGCCTCAGGCGGTTTTGATATGCAGATAGTTATCATGCTTCTGATCTTCGTTGCCTTTTGGTTCCTGTTGATTGCCCCCCAGCGCAAAAAGCAGAAACAACACGCCAAGATGCTACAAGCTCTGGAAAAAGGAGCAAAAGTTAAGACTGCAGGAGGTCTCTTCGGAACAATCACTGGCGTTAAAGACGATCGGTTTATTTTGCGAATTGCCGAGAATGTTAAGATCGAGATCGCCAAAGACTCCGTTGCCGACAAGTTAGACTAAAACAGGCATACTTTCCTTACCCCCATCCAGTCATGACAAAGTCCACCATCTGGAAACTGATTTTCATTGGTTTAATCTTCTTTGGCATCTTTCTAGCCCTTTCACCCTTCGAGGATAGAGAATTAGGTGAATATGCAGAGTCCCAAGCAAGCACGACCGCCGACCCAGAGAAATACCCAGAACATGTTTCTTTCTCTGATGTCACCTCTAACATCCGAGCTGGATTGGAAGAAGGGCAACCTATTAATTTTGAGAATCTTCGCAATTACGGGAAAGAAAATAGATTAGATTTTTCGGCATACTTCCAACCACCTGAAGGCGTACTCAACACTATTTTCTCAAGGCTTTTCCCCTCCTTGTTAAACCCAGGAATTCGGGCAGATCATGTCAAAGACCGCGACAAACGCAATGATTTGGTTCTTAGAACCTTGCTGGGTAATTCACAAGCTGCCATTAAACTTGGCCTCGATCTGCGCGGAGGAATAGCTTTCACTATGGAAGCCCGAGACTTGAATGTAAGTTCTGACGGAGCTGACCCATCTGGGGCAACTGCGATGGACAAAGTTGTCGAGATCATGAACGAAAGGCTCAACGCTTTTGGCGTTGCCGAAACAGTGGTTCAGAAAAAAGGTGACCGAGCAATCGAAATTAAGATTCCAGACAGGACGACAAAACAAAACCCTGGAATGATAGAGAATTTACAAAAGCCAGCTAAGTTGGAATTTAGGATGGTAAACATTGACTCTAGCGTCAGGCAACCGACAGAAGAAAATCAAGACTGGACGAGCGACGAAGGCATCCTTTATCGATCCATGACCACAACGGACGCAGAACCCAACGAACCCCCCATTTGGGTACGACAACTCTCGTCTGCAGACGGAGATATCGTACAAGAAGCGTTTCCCCGGCAAGATCAAATGGGCGGCTGGGAAGTCGGATTAGATTTCACCAAGGAGGGAGGAGAAAAATTTGCGAACCTTACCGGTGATATCGCTCAAATGTCTGATTCACTAACTGGAGCTCCCGGAAGACTTGCCATCGTCCTGGACGGACAGCTTGAAAGTGCTCCAACCGTAAAAGAGCGGATTGATGGAGGAAGTGCCGTCATCAGTGGGAATTTTAGTTACAGGGAAGCTAAGCTTCTTTCTGACATCCTCAACAACCCTCTAAAAGTCTCCCTAGAAATTGGCGAGAAGTACGAGGTCTCACCCACCCTTGCCACGAGTGCTCTAGACAGTAGCTTGTCGGCTTGCTATTTAGGTGCGATACTCGTTATAGCCTTCATGGTTCTGTGGTACAAAGCAGGTGGATTCGTTGCCGTCTTTTCTGTTGGGACTAATGTTTTACTTGTCGTTGCTTTGCTAGCAGGTATTTTCGAAGCAACCTTCACACTTCCTGGTATGGCAGCACTTGTCCTCACGATCGGTATGGCGGTGGATGCTAACATTCTAATTTTTGAGCGAATCAGGGAAGAGCTTAGAGCCGGTAAAAGTCCCGATAACGCTCTCGAAGGTGGTTACGCCAAAGCTTTCTCGACTATCATCGACGCCAACCTAACGACCTTGATTACTGCATCAATCCTGATTTGGCTTGGAACCGGTCCTGTAAAGGGCTTCGGGGTTACTTTGGCCATTGGTATAGTTACATCGGTATTTTGTGCTTTATTCATAAGCAAAACACTCTTGAGGCTCTTACTTCAAACTGGACTTAAGAATCTCATCAGCATCCAACCGATTGAGAAAAAGAAAACAACCACCGAGTTCGACTTTCTGAAATATCGTAATCCAGCCTTTCTCCTTTCTTGGCTAATCGTAGGCATCGGACTTGTATCGGTTTATCAAAATCAAGACAAAATTCTAGGTATTGATTTTCGGGGAGGTGAAGAACTAATCGTTTCCTTTGATCAAATGGTCGACCCTTCCGCTATAGACGGGGCGTTCAGCAATAACCCGGACATTGGGGAGGTTCAACATGTATACCGTTCAGAAGTTGGAACCGGAGAAGGAGCATCTCGTCTCGTTCTACAGACTGAGCCAAAAAAATCTGCCGATGCTCTAGCACTTTTACAGGAAAAATTTCCCTCAAGTGGATTTTCGGTTGGTGACGGCGGAGGAGAAACCAGCATAAGTGGTTCCGTTAGCGAGGATATTAAGAAAGACGCCTTGCTTTCAGTCTTTGTCGCTTTGTTGGGCATTCTCTTCTATGTGGCAGTACGCTTTGAAATGGGGTACGCAATCGGAGCCGTTGTTGCAACGATTCATGATGTGCTCATGACAGTCGGTCTATTCGTTCTTCTCGGCGTTCTATCGGGAGGAACAATTTGTTCCGGTCAATTTACAGCACCCATGCTTGCCTCAGTTCTCATGATCGTCGGCTATTCAATCAACGACACGATCGTCGTCTTTGACCGTATTCGCGAAGAACTTGAAATGAATCCAGTAACAAATTTGAGGAGAATCATCACGATCGCCATTAACCGCGTTCTCTCCCGGTCCATCATCACTAGCATCACGACCCTTTTGGCCGCAGTTTCCCTATGGGTTTTTGGTGCAGGAGTGATCAACGACTTCGCATTCATTTTCGTGATCGGAATTCTCACTGGTACTTTTTCCTCAGTCTTCATAGCAAGTCCAATCTTCTTCCTTTGGCACAAGGGAGACAGAAAACATGTCGAGGAAGGAGAGATGTTACCCAAGTACGACTGGCATACCTCCACTACCAAAGATTGAATTGTAGACTTAAGATAGCCGATTCTCATTGATACCGCACTTTCCCAACAGATGCTTTGGATTGAAGAGGAAGTTGACGAAGAAAAAGTCGATTCCTTTTCGAGTTTGCTCTCAGTTTCTAATTTGCTCGCCCGGCTTCTCCTTCTAAGGGGTATAAACGGAGCCGAACAAGCCAACCGCTTCCTTGAACCCAAACTCGCTCATCTCGCCGACCCGTTTGATCTTCCGGGTTTAAAAGATGCCGTTTTGAGAATCAGTCAGGCTCTTAGCAATAAGGAGAAGGTTCTTTTGATCGGCGACTATGATGTCGACGGCATTACCTCCACGGTAATCGTCAAACAAAACCTCCTCAACCTGGGTATGGATCCACATTATGTCATACCTAAGAGAAAAGATGAAGGGTACGGTCTTACTTCAGAGGTCCTAAATCGAGGGCTTCAACTAGCGGACTTCAAGCTAGTCATTGCTCTTGATTGTGGAACAAATTCCTGCAAACAGGCAGATGAACTCAAGGACAAAGGAATTGACTTGATCATTGTGGATCACCATCAGGCAAAGGGAGATTTACCCACAGGGGCAATCATGTTAAACCCCCATCTTCACCCCGACCAAGGAGAACCTTGGAGAAACCTTTGCACGGCAGGCCTAGCTTTCAAGCTCATTCACGGCCTACTCAAACACTTAAGGGAAAAGAAAGTAGATCGGGCATTTGAAGTAAACCCTGCCGAAAGCCTCTCACTGGCTGCATTAGGTACAATTGCTGACCTAGTACCATTAAAAGGCGAAAATAGAATCTTGGCCCGCTTTGGACTCAAACACTTAGGAAACAAACCTAGTATCGGGCTGCAGGCCTTACTCGAAGAATCAGGTCTCAAGCTTGGATCCTCACCCGAAATTGAAGATGTGACCTTCAAGCTTGCTCCGCGCATCAACGCCTGCGGAAGACTGGATGACGCTGAAGTCGCAGCATCCCTCATGCTTGAAAGCGACCTCACCACCAGTCGCAAGTTGGCAAAACAAATGAACCTGTACAACCAAGAACGCAAAGCCATCGAAGCACAATTGACTGAACATGTCCTTGAACTCGCCGAGCAAAAGTTTTCTGACAAACCAGCTGTTGTTG
>Ga0233432_10006325_pt1 | contig 10131 bp, 8 predicted proteins | sample SI_122_August201_6_FD_179870 | JGI IMG/M metagenome (GOLD analysis project Ga0233432, IMG submission 179870) | Seawater microbial communities from Saanich Inlet, British Columbia, Canada - SI_122_August2016_10_MG | ecosystem: Environmental > Aquatic > Marine > Inlet | place: Canada: British...
CTGACAAAACGCCCAGCTTTTGGTTCGCCACCTCCATATGAGCCTGCTGCCTATCCACCGTTGAATCCAATTTCCGCAGGCGGTGTTCGATGTCAGACAGCGTGTCAATGACAGCCGCCAGTTTCGTTTTCACAATCACGGCAGCACTGACCACAGACACACCCATGCCTGCCAAGGTCAGGATAAGTCTGAGGTCAAGCTCGCCCATTATGCAGCTTCGCCAGCCGCAATCGCAGCACTGATTGGGGCCATGTCCTCGCTCGTCCAGTAGCCCTTGGCGACCATCAATTTGAGATGCCCGGCACAAGCGTCAATTGACTCCTCGCGCTCTTCAGCCGTGCTGTCAGCCATCTTGGTTCCAGCCACGATCTTGTTGATGCGGTTGGCGACAATCAGCATCGCGGCATAGTTTGAGGCGATTTCCTCGGATGTGATTTCACTCATGTAATTCAACCCTTCTCTGGCTCTGTAATGACACGACCGCTCTCGTCCGTCCATTCAGTGTCAATGACACCATGCCTGTGCAGGCGCGGCGGTCAAGCTGCCCACGGGGTGCCGCTTGCCTCCGTAGGATTTTCGACAAGCTGCAACTGAGCAGTTACGTTCGCTTCAATGGAAGCTACTTTTTCTGCACCGAGAGCAGCCTTGGTCCACTCAAGAGCCTTCGCCTCAGTGATGTCGGCGTAAAGCGTGAAGTCCGACAGATCGTCTGTAGGGATTGCCACGGACCCGTAGACCCGCGCCTGATTGCCAGCGTCGTCCGAATCGATGCACTGCCAGTGAGAATTATTAACTACATCTGTCTCACCGTCGAGAGAGACAGCATAGTCCAGTTGTACGATAGACCATGTGATAGCCATTTTATTTATCCTTCTAGTGCTGTGATGCGGGTTTCAAGTGCATCAATCTTAGTGAGAGCTTCTTGCAGGGCGGCAGTGAGCAGTGGGACCAGCTTGCTCTGATCGATGCCTTGATAGTCAGGCACACTGCGAGTACCCATGACAGCAGGTGTAACCTCGTTGCCATCCTCATCAAGCACCGCTGGAGTAACTTCATACTCCTCGTCGCGCATTGCGTCTTTCGTGCCTGTGACAGATTCAGGAACGACAGCCTGTGCCTCATGGGCAAGGAAACCGTCCACGCGAGTACCATCAGCGACCCACTCAAAGTTTACAGGGTTAAGCGCTTGCAAACGAGCAGAAGCGCCTGTCATTGGTTGTGCGTCAGTCTTTAGGCGGTAGTCTGAGGATGTATTGTAGGATGTCGCAGACCCAGTTACCGAAATGTTGCCGACGAGAACTCCCGTTTTATAGAAATAAGCGATTCCACCATCAGTTCCTATACGATTGAGACGCATACAGTCGCTGTCTGTAGCAGACGATTCAATACGGCCATCATTGCCTAAAACAATTCCAGACCCTGATGTGTTATTCCACTGTGAGTCGTCAGTAGTCCCCACCAACACCTCACCCGACGAGCCGATGCGCATACGTTCTGAAGCATTGACATAAAATCGCATTGATTCGCTTGTACGCTCCACCATGATGTAGTTAGCGTCTGCATCAGCAAAATTGTCGTGGTCAAATACAATCGCCGGGTTAGCTGCGGAAGCACCCGGGTCGGTTCTAATGGTTCCGGCAACGTGCAGTTTTGTGCTTAGAGTAGTGTCAATAGTGCTTACACCAATCCCAACATTCCCGCTGCTGTCGACGCGCATGGCTTCGGAGCCGCTAATGTTAAAAACATGGGCATCAGGCTCAAACTTGGCCATTACGAAATCAGTGGTGTTCGCCGTATGACCGATAGTGCCGTCGTTTGTCGTGTCACCCAGCAACCAAAACGCACCATTGGACTGAACCCTGATTTGTCCAGACCCAGCCCCACTGCTTCTGTCAAGTAGTGTGATAGCAGGCTCAAACGAGTTTATCGTCAAGCCGTAGTCGTTACCTCCATCACCGACGTGGCCACCATTTATTGTAATTGTGTTGTATTTCGTTGTACTATCACCGAATACACCATTCCCGATGACTGTTAGGGCTTCACTAGGCGAACTCGTGCCAATGCCCACGCCGACAGAATCAATATAAAAGTCAACGCCGGGTACTCTTAAAGCAGTGACAGAAGAACTGCCAAGTGTAATTTCGTGATCTACATCAGCCGCTGAAGGTGTTGCGTCCCGGCCAAGCAGGGTATTACTTGACCCCGTGGTCAGCGTATTGCCCGCGTTAAATCCGACGCAAGTATTCACCTGACCGCTACTTATATCGTTGCCTGAGACATAGCCGATGCAGACGTTGGAATCAGCGTCAACTATATCCTGGCCCGCGTTTCGGCCTATCAGGACGTTGTTCGAACCGCCTTCTAAGGTCTGGCCCGTGAGGTGGCCCAGGGCAACGTTATAGTCCCCGTCGTCCAAACTGCCTAAAGTGCTATATCCGCCAACAGCCACATTCCCAAGCCCAGACACACACGAGTCCAGAACGCCGCGCCCGCCGACGGCCACGTTGTAGTTCCCTGAGACGTTCGCGCTAAGGGCTGCATAGCCCATAGCCGTGTTATAAATCCCAGTTGTGTTGGAGTCTAAAGTAAACGCGCCAAAGGCTTGATTCTGCCCGCCATTATTTACCGCAAGGGCGTTATACCCGACCGCCGTCGAGTTGGACGCTGTCGTATTATCTCGCAGCGCATTTTGGCCGAGCGCCGTATTGCGAACGCCTGTGGTGTTTTCTTTTAGGGCCGAGACCCCGATTGCCGTCGCAGAGGACGCCGACGAATTTTGAAGCGCGGTTGTGCCAATGCCCAGGCTGCTGCTTGAAGACGGGTGACGAGCATTCAAGATCATATCGCCACTAACGTGCAAATCAGCAGTCGGGCTGGCCTCGTTGATGCCGACGTGGCCGCTGGCGTCAATCGTAACAGCCGTGGCGCTGGAGTTGTCGTCAATGCCCGGATACAGACCGGCCCGCAACTCATCCCGCGTGATCCGCTTGGTCTGCGCTGCCGATGTATCAACGATGACAAAATCATCATCAGCCGCTGTGTCAGCCCCGGTGATTGCGGTGAGGTCAGAGATTTTTGTGTCAGCCATGATGATCTCTCCTAGTTGCCGTAGGCTTGCCAATGGATTTCGGAATAATCAAGCACACCGTCGTCGTTGTCGATATCGTAGCTAAAACCGGTGGTGGAATATGACGAATTTAACCCAATGCCACTGGAAGGGGCACCGTTGGAAACCCCGGTCAAATTGATTGAGAACACCGCAGTTGGGAACGCAATCGGGAAAACAATCGACCCCGCACCCACTGCTGTTGCTCTGCCCCATTGAAGATGTAGGCCATTGGCCAACTCAGCGTATCCACTCGTCGCAATGCTGGAGTTCGGCATTGACCCCTGGCGAGACCGCAACGGTGTCATGAACTTGGTGTTATTTGTTCCGGCCTCTGCTTCCGCCTGTGACGCAATCCCCGGCGATGGGACGAATGAGCCGGACGAGAATATCCCCACATCAATCCAGGCTGAGTTCGCTGAGTTTCTTAGCTTCAGGATCGCGGCGCTGGAGTCATACCACCATTGACCCGCATAGGTCGTTGATGGCGCTGATGTCCCAAGCGAGCTGGAGGCTAACGCTTGTAACGCAGAGTTAATATCAGACCGCGCTAAAGCCGCCGTCTGGTTGGCAATGACCATATCATTCTGTGACATCAGTAACTCACTTTCGCTTCTAGACCAGCGATGGCCGGTGACACCTTGTCGGATGTGTTGGACAGTTCCGCCTTGAACTCGAACGCTCGCCCGACGACCTGCCCGCCGGTCACTGGCACCCAGCCACCATATGTCGGTGAGCCTGCTGGATCGTCAGAGGTCGCACGAACGTATACCTCAACGTCATAATCATTATACTCAGCGCTCTCATCCGTCCAGTCATCAAAGTTTCCAGGCCAATCGTCAAAGACAAAGCTTGACGCGATGTCATCCCAGTTGACCGATCCCGATGTGGCTCCAGAATGATGGCGCGTTTCGTCCAGTACAAAATCAATTGTGGTCGTTCTCTCAGCACCTGTGTCGACATAGGTCGAGAACAGATACGTCCCAGTTGACCCAGCGGTTGCAAAACTGGTCATCAACAACTCAGACGATACCACCTGAACATTCGTCTTGGCACCTGAGAAGCCTGGGTCTTCTGTCAACGTCTGAGTCGCACCAAGCGGAGGTAGCTGACCCGCCGTCACCACGTTGGTCGTAGCGCCCGCCGAGTAATTGCCAGACCGATCCACCGCCTTAATCAAATACGTCCCAGAGCGCGCGACCACGACAACGGATGATGATGGGTGAGCGATCCGCTCGATCAAAACCGATGACGCTCCCCAGGTCGCCCCGGTCGTAACGGATTGATGGCGAAGCTCGTAGTGACTGGTATCGAGGTCAGCCACCGGGGTCCATGTCAGAACAGCAGACCCGCCAGACAGGCTTGATGAGAAGTCTGTCACATCTGCCGGAGGCGTGGCGAACGGTGTGAAAGTCTGGTCCTCAATCGTTACATAGTCGCCAGCCAGACCAATCGTGCTGATCCCTCGCGCCCGAAAATCATAGTCAGCGCCATCAACCAGCCCAAGAACTTCGTGGTTTCCAAGCGGACCCGTGGAAAAGGTTCGCCATTCAGTGTCGGCCTCGGAGCTTAGTTTGAACTGTAGCTCAACGGCAGACAACCGAGTTGGCGTTTCACAAGTGACTGTAGCAACCAACACCCCCGACACCGATTGCTTGGTCTGGCGAAGCTGATCGTCGATTGATAGCCCAACAGCCGCGACAGCAAATGCGTTCAGCAGTTCAGTATTGTTCTGATCGAATGCTTCTTCTTCAGCCGACCAAGCGTAGACGTTCTCACTGATCTCCAACAGGCTCAAGGCGCACTGGAAGGTCATGTCATCGCCAAGGCTGAAAGACCAATCCACCACCTCGAACGCTTTGTTAGTCCAGCCCAGGCGAGTGTTGGATAGCTGGATGATGTCGCCGATCTTTGCCTTGAAGCCAGACAGCCCGGTTGTGATGGTGGCCTGGACCTGCTCGCGTTGGCGGTACAGAGCCAGCTTTGCAATCCGTTGTGCCATCTGAGATGTGTCAGTGAACGGCAGCGGCATGTCTGTTATTGAAACGATGCCGCCATCTGATTCGAGAAAGACATCGGACTTGATTGGTGGGAAGTCGGTCTGCTGATAGTTGCTCTCTGGCCCTCTAAACGTACCGTGCATTTCGTTGATCTGATCGCGCCGGGAATGCCTAGATATGACTTCGATGGAGGCAACCAGATCATCTTCATCATACGATAAGGTTGGAGCATCCCAGGTCGCCGCCCGAACGCCAAACTGGCCTTGGGAATACCAGATCATTCCGCCCATGGATGTCAGCATCTGTGTGATGGCGTCAGAGGGTGTGACAGCCGTGGTGAATGTACCGTTTGCAGTGTATCGCTTCTGAGTGCTGGTTCCGTCGATTAGGGAAACACTCTGATCGCTATCGTTCGCGGCGTCAGCAAAAGCCACATCGTCAATTTCATCCGCATCGCAGCCCAAACCAAAGTCAGATGTCAGATAATCCCGGATGCAGAGCGCAGCGTTGTCGCTCCAGGCTGTAGTTGATGTCCGAGGATCATAGACTTTCCGGCCTTTGATTACAGCCGTGATGACTGGCGTCCCGTTAGGAAAGGCAGTCGCATCAAACTTCAGAGCGGAGTAGATGTACGCAACACCTCTGGCCCGATGCGCTTGGGTCCATTCGTCGGAGTTATCTGGGAGGTTTACCGCAGCACCAAACCCGTGCAGATCAACCGCCGTCTGATCGTCCGTTCCAAGCCGTGTCTCGATGTAGACGTTACCAGCAAAGCGATCTGGTGCGCTAACCGACCCATCAGATTCAACGGTAATCTCCTCATCATTGATGAAGAAGCTCACGAAAGACTCAACCTCGTGACCCGCCACGGCGATCATGCGGTGGAGGATGGTATCGTTGTTGGATGTGGAGGCGTAGAAAACAGCGCCGCCCACTTTGGTCTCACCGTAGATGACGCCATGGTCAAGCGTCGATCCAACATTATTTTGGACGAACCCGCCTTCTGTAACCCTTGGCTTCTTAGGTTTTGGTGCCAGTGCCATCGACACGAAGCCAAGGGCGGCTGACAGAGCAAACGCCTTTAGGCCTGCCATAAGAGCAAGTCCGGCTGGAGCCGCAAACGCCGCTGCTCCGCCAGAAAGCATCGCCCCAGCCAAAATCGACAGAGAAACTGGCTCGGCCAGAGCAGACGCAGGAGCGATAACTAGCGCAGCATATAAAGCCGTTGTTGCGAGCAGGCGAGACCGCATCACTCTACGCTCCAATATAGATCATCCAGCTCCCAGTTTAGGAATACCATGCCCGTCTCATACAAGAAAGCCGAATGACGACGCAAACGAACACCCAGCGCGTAGCCTGTGACCAAGTTCTGATCTGCCCTCCGCGCCGTGATTGAGCCCCTGGCCGGATATGGTGTTTTAACGCGATTCAGCCGCTCGTCCAGCGCGTCTATGATCGACACATCAGATGGATAGTCAAACTGCTTGATGCGCCTCCTCGCATGGATCAAAGCGGTCATTGGGCAAGTGTAATCGCCGAGCATGTCAGAGAGTGTTGCTCGCCCAGTTTGAACATAGACACAACCGGCGGCAAAGGTCAGACAGTCGTGAGAGCCCCAGGCGAACGGTTTATCACGACATTCATCAATGTATTTTGCCAACTCGATGTCATGATTTGGGACCATTAGCGCCTGCCCCAGAATATCTCTTTGTCCTGAAGGTCATTCACGAAATCGAACGCTAGATCGCCTGGAAAGCGCGACTTCTGATCTTCAGACGTATATCGCCTCAATCGCACCCGATCCAAATCAATCAAGCGGCTTTCAACCGTCATTGCGATTTGACTAGTCTCCGGTCCCTCAGCGATGGTCATCTGATCCATATAGCCGTTGAACACGATCGACCGAGATTTATCAGTTGACTCAAGGATTAGGTGGCCGCTGTCCTCTTTGAGAACATATGACCCGTCTTCCTTCAGCACATCGCCTTGCGTAAATACACCGAATTGGATCAGGCACTTGTGGCCCTGGTATGGTGTTGACAGAGCCAAAGCGAGCAGATCAGACGGGATCCCGGATAGTGTTACGGTGGCGTTCCTGGCGGCAATCTCGGTGGTTTCTTCGAACGCTGACAGCTCAAGAAATTGCCCGGTGCCGATATAACTCTTGCCCTCAATCTCAACGGTGCCATGCCCGGTCCAGAGATATAACGGGCCAGAGGTTACGGTAGACCCGCCATAATCAACAGAGCCAGTCGGGAACAACAAATCAACCGTGAAGAATGGCGTGACGATGCCTTCCGATATCGCCGCGAGCATCCGTCCATCAAGCGACCGGCTCATGTGATGGCCTCGACCGCCGGGAATGTCAGGCCGAATATGGATGCCTCGTTGATGGACCAGTCAACCTCGTTGGTAGATAGGCGAAACAAGCCCTTCGGCGAGTCAACCGTGATAACCGTGTTGTTAGTCGGACTAGATCGAAGCTCCGGCCATATCTCCAGGGTGGCGTTGCCAGAGCCGTCAGAGGCCGCTGTCTGCGTGACTTTGTATAGCTGGCTGGATGCCGCAGAACCGATCTGGATGTAGTCCCCAGCCGCCAGATATGAGGACTGTGAGGCCGTGCAGCCGTCGATGATTAGAGTGGACCCGGTTTGGCTCCCGCCATTCACGCGAGGTGTCCCGCCGCCATTGCCGAGCGGTGATGTTGCCAGTGGATCGCCTAGCAAGAATGTGCCTGATCGACCACGCAAACTTAACAACCATCCAACCCATGCCTCGGCGTTAGCCCGTTGCATGGCCGGAAGCGTGATCTCAGCCTCCCAGCGCTGGCCTGGGTGGACGACGGTTTGTTGCTTATATGTGAACGGGCTCATCGTCATCCCGACCGTCTGAACAGCCCGAAGGTTGATCGAGCGGATGCCGGTGTGGGTTGGGAGTGCGAGCGGATATGTAATTGCCATTATGCAAACGCGGCCCCAAAGCCGCCTCCCCGTTTCTTGGCGTCAAGGACAGCCGCCTTAGCCTGTGCTGCGATCTGCGGCGCAAGGCTCATCACCTCGGCCCGAACGGTCTGCTGGACCCCAGTGGAAAGGTTTATGGTTTGGTTGACAACGACACCTCCACCTCCGCCCGACCCCATCGTCTCACCGCGATTAAGAACACGCTCGCCGGTCCTGGCCATGATTAGGCGCTCATCAGATCGAGAGCCAACTGGACCAGAGTTCCTGCCAACTACGCCGCCGGTGTGGAATGTCTGCACGCCCCCCGGACCAATCGGACCTGCTTGAGAGACAGGCGAGAAGCTTGGCCCCCCACCAAACAGCCCACCAACCGCACCGAACAACTTGTCAAAGCTAAACCCGCCAGACTTTGTGGTTCCCATCTGAGCCGCTATGTCAATGACCTTGCGCAAGACCTGGGTCAAAGCCTCGCGCCAAGTGTTTGTGCCGCTAATCAAGCCCGCTATGGCATCTCCAGCCGTCCTGAACCCGTCGCCAATGAGTTGATTTATTCTCCTCTGCGCGCGTTCCCGCTCCGCATTGATCTTCTTGAGCGCGGAATTAGTGGCCTTTTCTCTTTCTTCCTGTAGCTTTTGCTCTTCTTTCTTGTGTTCAAGAAGGCCAGCTTGTTCCCGGAGAAGACCAAGTTTCTCTTGGAAGAGAATTAAGTCTCCAACGCTAAGTTTATAGCCCTGCTCCTCCAACCTAACCAGTATTTCTTTCAGCTTGACCTGTTCGTCTATTTTAGACTTGGCTTCCCCAAACATTCTGTTCTGAATTCTCAGAGACTCTGTTTGCAGATCAATTTGAGCCAATGCGCGAGCATATGACCTTTCCGCAGATTTAAGGTTAGCCCTTTCTTGGTCGGCTTTTGCTTGAGCTTCTCGCGCCCGTTGCTGACTTAGTGTTTTTGCCTCTCGTTCTGCCTCCAAACGTTCCTTTTCAGTTTCCAAAAGAGCTTCAGCCGCAACATTAAGTTCGTATTGAGCCTCAATGGCATAACGCCTTATGCCTAATTGATAAAAGTCGATCTGACCCTTTGCTTTGCTAATGTCTCTTTGTAGCTCCAGATACTGAATCTCTCTTTTAAGCGCCGACGCAGGCTGGCCAAAGCGTTTATTCCTTTCAACGAGTTCTTCATTCTGATCTCTAATGGACTCAGTGCCATCTCTAAATGCTCTTCCTATCGCCCTTAGTTCTGTATGGCCTTGAAACGAGTCCATTTGCGAAATAAAGGAAGCCATACCTTCTACAAGGCCAAGAACACTCTTGTCGGCCTCATCAAACTGATTGCTAAGGGCCAAGAGTTTCTTCAGAACTTCTTCAGCCTGCGGGCCGCTTAACTCCTCTTGTTGAACTACAATTCGTTTATATAATTTCTCTAGATCATCCATAGGCCCAAGAAGTTTTTTGGTACTTGTGCCTTGCTCCCTGAGCGCCTTTTCATATGCCGCTGTCGTCCTTGCTGCTGCCTGACCACCGCCCAGTGAGCCACGCTGGCCCTGACGCCGAACCCTGGCTGCCTCCACTTGTTGACCAGTAAGCTTTGCGCCCCTTCCCAAGTCCTCAAATAGCTGCTTCAGTTCCGCTCTTGAGGTTTTAACTGCGTCTCCGCGAGTTACGTCAATGAATGCAGTAAGCGCTCCGCCAAGATCGCCGAACTTCTCGCGAGCTTTATCAAGGCTCTGAGGGACATCAGAATTATATGTCTCAGACAAGGCGACCATAGAAGCATTTAGAGAATCAACCGACCTCTTGACATCATCTGAAGAGGCGGAGAGGCCAAGCATTCCCCTTATTGACCCCTGCATAGCAACGCCGAGACCGGCAACAATAGCAACGGCAGCGCCCAAAATTGACCCAACTGGACCAAAGACAGCAAGCATCTGTGAGCCTTGCTGCCCGAATGCTTGTATTGCGCTTGTGCCGTTCGTCACCTGAACTGAAAAGTCGGCGATCTGATAGCCAGCTTGCTGCATAGCCCCTTTGGCAAACTTATTAGTGGCCACAGCAGTAGAGTTGAACT
>Ga0233432_10006332_pt1 | contig 10126 bp, 11 predicted proteins | sample SI_122_August201_6_FD_179870 | JGI IMG/M metagenome (GOLD analysis project Ga0233432, IMG submission 179870) | Seawater microbial communities from Saanich Inlet, British Columbia, Canada - SI_122_August2016_10_MG | ecosystem: Environmental > Aquatic > Marine > Inlet | place: Canada: British...
AGGCGACTGCATCTGTAGCCAGCAACATCGATTACACGCCCTTTATAAACGGCATGGTTGATTTAGGTAATGCGGGGATTGACGGAGCGGTAACGCTGGGCACCTCTGGTTTCGACTCGAACGTGGCTATTTCTGGTGCCGCGATTACTGGCCTTGTTGATTTGGGTAATGCTGGACTCGACTCGACTTTGGCGATGGGCACTGCTGGTCTTGATTCCACGTTGACCATGGGCACTGCCGGTCTCAATGCGGCAACCACCCTCGGGACGGCAGGGTTGACCAGCGCGGTAACGCTTGGCACCGCTGGAATGACTGGGATTGCCGACGTCAGCTTGGCGGGCTACGAGAACATGCTGAACATGGACGCCGCGAACAATAATTTATTTAGTGGAGTTTGGACTAACTACCAGTCCTCGCTTCAGAGCATTTTAGATTCTGCGGTCACTTGTTCTTCCTCAACCAATGCTGAGGGCGTCCTCACGGTGACCTGCGAATGATGACCCTCAAGCGGTTCGCGTATCACCCAGAAGGAACTTTGGGCGTGCTCCACGTCCCCGCGCAAAAACTGCACACCTTCTACACGATTGAGCGCCCATGGCTAAACAACAAGCCGTGGGAGTCGTGCATACCCGAAGGGGAGTACGCCATGTCATGGCAGGAGTCTCCGAAATTTGACTGGTGCTATGAGATAGAAGGCGTGCCAAGCAGGTCAGACATTCTTCTTCACGTTGCTAACTTCCCGTCAGATGTTCACGGATGTATTGGGCTGGGAATGGGGCTAATGGCAGATCGGATAGCAGTCGCCAATTCAAGAGCGGCAATGACCGCCTTTCATGAGCTTACGGGGGGCGGTAAGTGGCGGATAAAAATCGTACATGCAAAACATGCGGCACTACAAAACCTCTAGTTGAATTTCCGCCACACCAAACAAACGGCTACTACAAAAGGATATGTAAGCCTTGCCACTCAGCGAAGCAGGCGCTTTATAAATCCAGCAGCCCTGAAAACTACCTTTACTCAAGACTTGGCAGGCAAAACAAAGGCTCAGCAAAAGTTGAAGTAAGGATTGCGAAAGAAGATCTCAGAGATCTGTGGGATCAGCAGGGCGGGAAGTGCGCCGTCACGGGACTGCACATGACCTATTACCCACGGGCGCAGCGGAATTCGACTGGACTAAACGCATCGGTGGATCGAATCGACTCATCCGATATCTACAGGAAAGGCAACGTCCGGCTGGTGTGTAGCAGGGTGAACATGATGAAGGCGGCTGGAGAGGACGCTGATTTGATGTGGTGGTGCAAGCAAATACTAGAGGGGTTAGGCGGTGAATGATCAGGAGCTAATGCAGGCCGCGCAGGTATTTAAAAACGACTTTCCGATCTACGCTAAAAACATACTTAAAGTGGTGAACAAGGAGGGGCAGATGGTGCCCTTCAGGCTGAATGACGGCCAGAAGATGGTTCATCAGCAGCTAGAGCAGCAGCTTAGGGAGCAGGGGCGCATACGCGCTCTGATATTAAAAGCCAGACAGGTGGGGATAAGCACTTATGTGGAAGGTCGTTTCTTCTGGAAAATTACACAGACGCGCAATGCAAATGCTTTTGTTCTTTCGCACTTGGCGGAAAGTACCAACGCGATTTTTAATATGGTGCGAAGCTTTTATGATCAGGTGCCACATAAAGCTTTTAAGCCTACGCTGTCGAGTCAAAGCGCTGCTACGCTGGTCTTCGACGAAATCAACTCGCGATACAGAGTTGGAACGGCTCGCAGTACCCAAACGGGGCGGGGGCAAACTAACCGATTCGTACATGGATCGGAGGTAGCGTTCTACCCGCAGGGGGCTGACATTGTTGCGGGCTTGCTGCAGACCGTAGGTGGCGACGGCAGTGAGGTAATTCTAGAGTCCACGGCTAACGGGGCAGGCGGCTGGTTTTACGATCAGGTCATGAAATCTCTTCGCGGCGAGACCGACTGGATTACCTGCTTTGTTCCATGGTTTGCGATGCAGGAGTACAAGGCTAAGGTGCGGCCTTACTTCCAGAGGACCAAGGACGAAGAGCAGTTAGCAGAAAAGTACGGGTTAAGTGATGAGCAGCTTCAGTTCCGCCGCAACAAAATGGACGAGCTGGGGGGACATGACCTGTTCCGGCAGGAGTATCCGACTACTGCAGTAGAGGCGTTTCTTACTTCGGGTCGCTGTTTTGTTGAAGATGAGGTTCTTTCCGACGCAGAGAGCGAGTGCTACACCCCAGACTTTATGGGCGAGTTTGATCACTCTGGTATGTTCGAGCGGATTCAGGGTCCGTATCGCGAATGGTATCCGCCCAACCCAGACGACTCATACGTCATTGGTGTGGACGTGGCGGAGGGCTTGGCTTATGGGGACTACTCCTGCGCACAGGTTCTTGATTCTAGAGGAAATCAGGTGGCCTGTTATCACGGACACATAGACCCATGGGACTGGGGAAACATCGTTGCCAACTTAGGTAAGCGATACAACAGCGCCTACATCATTGTTGAAAGAAACAATCACGGACTGACCACCCTGCGCCGCCTGCAAGAATTGAACTATCCATCCCTGTTTGTCGAAAGCTCTGTGGATGGTGCCTACGGGGACCGCATGACAAAGCGCGGCGGCTTCCTCACTACAAGCAAAACCAAGCCGCTGATAATCGATAACCTCGCCGCGTTGCTCCGCCAGCGAGACTCTGGCGTGGCCGACATAGAGCTAGTAAAGGAATTGCGAACCTATGTTATTGACGAAAAGGGGGCTACCAATGCTCAGAACGGCTGTTATGATGATAGGGTTATGGCGTTTGCCATAGCCCTCCATGGATTGGCTTCTATGCCACGACCGCGTGTACATCCGGTTGCTAGGCGCTTCAAAACAGTAGATACCGTGGTGGGCTATTGATGGACACATACCTCGATGAGGGCGTGGGGTTTGATGTAGAAAATCCTGACGGAACTCAAGAGACAGAATTAATGAACCTTGGTGCAAAGCTCTCCGCTTTGTTCACTGAGTATAAGGACGCTCGTCGCGAAACTGAGGACGAGTGGATAAAAGACCTGCGCCAGTTTTCTGGACAATACGATCCTGACACTCTTGCTAGGCTCGCGGAGGCTTCCGGCTCCCGCAGCAAGGTTTTCGTTGGACTCTCCCGAACTAAAGTTATGGCCGCATACAGCAGACTCGTTGATCTGTTGTTCCAAAGCGGTGATGCATTCTTCGCTGTAACCCCAACTCCTAGACCAAAAATTAACGCAGTAAAGCGCGCCGAAATGCAGCAGATGCTGGTTCAGAACATCGTGCAGATGGGGCAGGGCCAGCCTGAAGAAGTCATTCGTCAGGTTCTTGCGGAAAACGAAGAGGCGATTAGGCAGGGTCTGCAGGAGCAGGAAGAGCGTCTTGCGATGATGGCATCAGAAGAGATGCAGAAGGACATCGAAGACCAGCTTATTGAGGAGAACACTGACCAGAAGTTGAAGGAGGCTATTCTTGAGGCCTGCATCTTCGGCTCTGGGGCGATCAAGTCCGGCACCGTCAAGATTGACAGAGTCCAGTCTTACCAGAGGATGGAGGACGAGCTAGGTCGCTCAACCTACGCAATGGTTATGGAAGAGCAAGCTAGGCCAGAGGTTGAGTCGGTCTCTATATTTGATCTCTATCCGGATCCTTACTGCACTAGCCTTGAAGACTGTTCAGGAATGTTCCGGCGTCACGTACTAACTCGACGCCAGTTCAGAGAGCTTTCTGATCTTCCTGCGTTTGACTCTGAAATTGTTTTGTCGATTCTTAAAAACAATCGCGGTGGCAATCATGAGGAAGAGGATCACGAAAGAACCCGCCGCCAGATCGCTGGCATCAATGATCATGGTGATTCTAATCGCTATGAGCTGCTGGAGTTTTGGGGGACTATTGACGGGTATGACTTACAAGATGCTGGGGTCGAGCTACCAGAGGGTTCTGATCCAAGCGCTGACTTTGATGCCAACGTCTGGATCTGCAGCGGAAAGGTTATTAAGGCTGCGCTAAACCCCGTTAAGGGATACCGAATCCCGTATAACATTTTTCCTTATGAGCGCACCCCCCACCAGTTCTGGGGAGTTGGGGTTCCCCGCATGATGCGCGATTCGCAACAGACCATGAACGCTGCGACCCGTATCTGGCTGGACAATATGGCTCTTTCCTCGGGGCCGATGGTGGAAGTAAACACCGACCTTCTCGCTGCGGGTGAGGATCCAACCGATCTCCATCCGTGGCGAGTTTTTTTACGGTCTGGCGGGGACGGCTCAATGCCAGCCGTGAGGTATTACCAGCCGGTTGCAAATGCTAATGGGCTAAACCAGATAATTGAAATCTTCAGACGGTTTGCCGATGAGACGACTTCATTGCCGTCGTACACCCACGGCGAGCAAACGAAAAGCTTAAACAAGACGGCGACAGGCATTTCGATGTTGATGGGGGCGGCTAACGTAGCCCTTAAAAGTACTATCAAAAACATTGACGATTTCCTTATACGCCCTATGATTGAATCAATGTTCCACTTCAATATGGAGTTCGGAACAAACGAGCGTGCCAAGGGCGATCTCAAGATCGTCGCACGCGGTAGCACCGCACTTGTGCAGAAAGAAGTGCAGAGCCAGCGACTTTTGCAATTCCTCTCGCTGGTTTCAAACCCCATGGACTCTCAACTTGTAGATCGAGGCAAGCTCTTGCGCGATATCGCTCAGAGCATGGATATCGATCCTGAAGAGATCATTAAGTCTCAGGAGCAGCTAATTGCCGAACAGCAAGCAGCGTTACAACAGCAGCAAATGCTCGCCGCAGCAAGCGCGGGTGATCAAGGTCTTGGCCTTGATGGAGGAATGGCCCCTCCTGATGGAGCTGTTGGAATCTAGACTTGATGAGTCTCTAGAAAAACTAGAGGCCGCTGGGGAAAAAGAATTTAGGTACGAGCAAGGGCGCGTTGCCGAGCTTCGCGTGCTGCTTGGTTTAGAACAATCCGCCGAGGCGGCAATAGAAGCTGAAAGGAACCCTAGACGTTCCCCAAGCTTCGAGTAACGGACACCCCAAAGAGGAACCGTGAATGAAAGTAGATCCAGCAAAACTTGAAGCGGAAGCACAGGAATTAATTGCTCAGCTAAAAGGTGAATCTCCGGCCCCTCAAGAAGAGGAAACGCCAGAGGAGTTTCAGACAGCGGCAGAGCAGACGGCACCCGAAGAGTCAACGGACACTGCCGTAGAACCTGTGGAGGCTCTCACTGAAGACGATAGCGGCGAAGCGTCTGAAGTGGATTCAGCAGTTAAGAAAGCTGAAGAACGCTACAAGAATGCGCAAAGGAAGATGACTCAGGCTACGACTGAGGCCAAAGAGCTGCGACGTATGTACGAGCAGACAACGGCTGAGTTGACCAACCTGAAGCGTCAGCTTGCGGAAAAAGACGTCGATCTGGAGAAGTTGAAGCAGGTCAGGGAAGAGTACCCAGACTTAGCGGCACCAATTCTAGATATGATGGAAATAACGCAAGCACAGGTAGCCAATCAAAATGCTGAGCTTGAACAGCTCCGGCAGATGCGAGAACAACAAGCCATTAATGAGGCTCAAGAAGCTCACATGGCACGCATCAGGGAAGCGCACCCCGACGTGGACGATATTGTCCAGACGGGAGACTGGGCTGACTGGCTGGATGCGCAGGACGTTATGACCAAGAGCTGGATTGAAGGCGGCTCTTCAAATGATGTTAACCGCGCAGTGGATTTGTTTAAGAGCGACATGGGATTCGGTCAACCGACGCCGCAAGAGCGGGCACTGGAAAAGGCGAAAGCAGCGGCAGAGCCGAAGCTCCCTAAAACCAGAAAGCCCGATACGAGTGCCGGACAAAAAATCTGGTCTGTGGCTGACATCGATAAAATGTCTCTGAAGGATTTTGAAGCCAACAGAGGCGACATCATGGAAGCATGGAGGCGAGACAACATCCGGCGTTAATTAACTCTTGTGAGGTAATTTACGATGGCTATTGGTGCTAACGGCTCTGGAGCGGCGTTTACATACGCAGCTAATCAGGGCGGATTCATTCCGGAAATTTTCAGCAAGCTGCTGCAGGCTAAGTTCTACAGCTCCTCCGTACTTCCGGCGATCTCAAATACGGAATATGAGGGGGAAATCTCCGGTCAAGGCGATAAGGTTCACATCCGAACCGTGCCTAACGTGACTGTTGCGGACTACACTGGCTCAATCAGCTACGCTGATCTGACGACCAGTACTCTTGAGCTTCTGATCGACCAAGCGAAAAGTTACGCATTCAAGGTGGACGACATCCTTGGTGCTCAAGGTGACATTGATATGTTGGCTGAAGCATCTAAGGATGCCGCTGAGTCAATGCGTATCGCAGTCGAGACCGATGTTCTTGCTAATGTCGTAACTGGCGCAACCACTACGGGTGCCCAGACTACGATTACTGCGTCCAACATCCTCGAAAACATCCTTGATATCGCCAAGGATCTGGATGAGCTGAACATCCCTGAAGAGGGTCGCTACATCGTCCTGCCCCCCAGCATGATCTCTCTGCTCAAGCAGAGCGAGCTGCGTCAAGCGTACTTGACTGGTGATGGCACTTCGCCTCTCCGCAACGGTCAAGTGGGTCAGGTAGACCGCTTCACGGTTTACCAGAGCAATCTGCTCTACACCCCTGCGGCTGGTACTGATGCTACTTACACCCACGTTCTCGCGGGTCACCCCAAGGCAATCACGTTTGCTTCTCAGTTTACTAACACTGAGACAGTGCGACTTGAGTCCACCTTTGGTGACGGCGTTCGCGGACTGAAGGTTTATGGCCGCAAGGTCGTAACTCCAGACTGCCTCGCTGTAGGTAAGTGGAAGGTCTAAAAACTGACGGGGGAGGGTTTCCTCCCCCTTTTCTTCTTACTGGAGAGAAGTGTGGAAACAGCAAGCACAGCAAAAGATGACCTTTACATCGAAGCGAAAGAAGAGTTTGACGTCACGCTTGATCGTCGGATGACTCTTGATGCGCTGCAGGATCAGGTAGATCGGCTCCGGAAAAACGGCAAGGAGCCTGAAAAAGTTTTGCCGAAACGAATTCCTAAAACCCTGCGCAACATTGTCACTGGTGTCGAGTGGCCGTATAGCGAGGGCTTTGCAAACAATCCAGACCTCGAAGTGATCGAGTGGGAGCCTGCAGATGGCAACGACTAAAGTAGCAACCTTAATAGACACTGCGGGCATTATTCTTCAGGACACGTCTCAAGTTCGGTTTCCTCAGTCTGAGTTAATGACTTTTCTCAACGACGCTCAGAGAGAAATTGTCCTTCATCGCCCAGACGCAAAAACAGTAAACGGCAACATGACGTGCGTGTCTGGAAGCAAGCAATCTATACCGACAACGGGTCTCCGCTTGATTGATGTCGTCCGCAATGACGCTGGTCGAGCAATCACTCAGATTGATCGCAAGATACTTGATGAGACATTGCCTAACTGGCACAACACTTCAGCGGACGGAACCAAGAAGATAGAGCACTTTGTTTACGATGCTGCGGACCCAAAGAATTTCTATGTGTATCCGAATGCTACTTCAAGCATGGATATCGAAATTATCTACAGCACTGCGCCGTCTGACATCTCTTACACGTCTACGGTCACCATTACGCTGGACGATATCTACGCCAATGCAATTCTGGATTACATGTTGTACCGCGCATACCAGAAAGACAGCGAGTACGCAGGTAATGCTGAGCGCTCAATGATGCACTATCAGTCTTTTGCCAATGCTCTCGGAATTAAGACAAGAGCAGACGCGGCAACAGATCCCAGACCAAACAATCCAGACAGAAACGCACAGAGAGCTTAATAGTGCGATTTCTGGAAATAGCAGAGTATGTAAGGCCAGAGGCTCACGGAGCGCCCGACTTTTTAGTGGAGCGTGCTATCCGAGAGTCTGCGATTGACTTCTGCGTTAAGACAGACATTTATCGACTTGAGCCAGAAGATTTTTTGGTTATTCCCAGCATCACCGAATATGAACTTTCTATTCCTGTTGGGACAGAGCTTAACCACATCGTTGATATTTATAGAAACAAGCAGACCTTGCAGCCGGTCTCCTACACCCGCCTCCTCGAAATAACTGGAGATGGAACCAGCAAGGGCAAGCCTAACTACTATTCTCAAAGAGACAACACCCAGTTTTATTTAGCTTTAACTCCGAACGAGAGAGAGACTTTAAAAGCGCTGTACTCTTTGAAGCCATCCCCTAGCTCGTCAAGCATCCCTGACACGATTGGCGAAGAGTACAAAGAGCCACTTGTTCACGGCGCGATATACCGCCTGCAAATGATGACTAGCCAGCCTTGGTCAAACATGGGCGCAGCTCAGTCTAATAAGGCGCTCTTTGATCAGCGCACGGGTCAGGTTACCCGCGAAGTTAAGTATGGATATAGCGGCGGATCTTTAACTGTTAAATCGAGGGCGTTTATCTGATGGCGTACTCCGACACTTTAGAGTTGGTTCAAGGCGACACGCTACCTCGCGTTGTTGTCACCTTAAAAGATGCTTCAGAAGCTGCAACTGGGCAAACCCTTGACCCAGAAGACTCTGCAACTTGGTCGCCAATTGACCTTAATGGCGCGACTGTGCGACTCCGCATAAGAGAAATCGGCGGCTCTACCGTAAAGTCTACGCTCACTATGACGGTCACTGACGCTGAAAATGGAGTTGCCAGTACGGATTTTCCTACCGGAACTTTAGACACGGCGGGGGTTTTTGAGGCCGAAATAGAAACCACCTTTCAGGGTGGAGAAGTCCAGACGGTAAACGACCTGCTAAAGCTTAAAGTGCGAGAAGCTTTCGGATGATCCGTGCGGGCATACAGCGTGCCTTGCTGCGAGCCATGGCGGCTCAAGGCAAAATTTCTGTATCTGATGTAGCAGTCAGCAATTTAGTTGCGACTAATGTTCACCTAGACTCTGGCTCGCTGCTGACAGGCACTATCCGTGCGTTTACTAACAGCGCTGCATTCCAAGAGCTGGTCAACCTTGCGGTAGCCAAAGCTATTGCTGATTCAGCGGGCAGTTCTGATCTCTACGCAGCCCACCTGTTTAAAAATGTCTCCGAAGTCGTGTCCATGGGCACCGTGTCAGACATAGCTAACAAAGACGTTGGCAAAGGTCTTATCGATGCCCCCACCATTACAGAGGTGCTTGCTTACGCATTCAATAAGCCTCTTGCTGATGCTGGAGCGCTCTCGGACGTAGCAGCGAAGGCATTTAGCCGTCCTGTAACGGACTCTTTTACCAGCACAGACGCATATGTAAATGCGTTCGGGAAGAATCCCAGCGAAACACCGGTTATCACCGACGCGCAGGTGTTCGTTGTGGGCAAAGCCCTATCAGATACCGCTGGCATGAGTGACGTGTTCGTTAGGGTTATGGCCTACAACCGATCATTCTCTGACTCAGTCACTGTTTCTGACTCTCTAGCTCCCAGCATAGAAGCAGGCCTAAACCGCAGCCCACAAAATACTGCAGGGGTTGGTGACGTTGCTGCGCTGGGCTACAGCAAGCCTGTCTCTGACAGTTGGTCTGTGGCAGATCTTTACGCTAATGCCTTCAGTAAGCTTGTTAGCGAAGCCCCCTCAGTATCAGAGCAGGTAGGCAAAGCGTACAGCTCGGTTAAGTCGGATGGCGCGAACGCCGCTGACAGCCCGCTCCTTTTACTTGAGAAAAACTTTGGCACCGGCCTGCAGACAGGAAACACCGCAGAGGTTAGTGAGACCACCGTATTCTCTCTGTCTCTGGTAAGGACGGAAACGCCTTCGGTTAGCGACGTGTTTGCCAAGTCGATCTCTAAGGTCATCGCTGACACTGCGGACATCTCGGATGTGTTTTCGCTTGAGGAAGTGGTTAACCCAAGCAACACAGCCAACGCTTCAGACGCCGCTGCTTTCTCGTTGGGCGCTAACAAGTCAAACACATTTGATGCAGCGGATGCTTTCGCCGCCGCATTTTCTAAGACCCTAGAAGACCCCGCCAACTGCTCCGACACGGGGGTTCTTCTGGCCCAGAGTTATACCAGCTCTGGATATTTTGAAGACGACTTTGTCGGAGTTAAAC
>Ga0233432_10006337_pt1 | contig 10120 bp, 7 predicted proteins | sample SI_122_August201_6_FD_179870 | JGI IMG/M metagenome (GOLD analysis project Ga0233432, IMG submission 179870) | Seawater microbial communities from Saanich Inlet, British Columbia, Canada - SI_122_August2016_10_MG | ecosystem: Environmental > Aquatic > Marine > Inlet | place: Canada: British...
ACTTCCTCCATCAAATATATCAGTATCTTCTAACACAGGGCCTCCACCATCAATGGTAACAAAAAACGGATCACTCTCTAAAGACTCTACCTGCTGCTCAAGCGTCGTTGCTTTCTCTTTGTTCTGCTTAGCTTCCGCAGCAGCAGCTACAGACAGCGTTCTGTTTTGGAACGTAAGAGGGTGTATGACTGGTCTAGGACGTAACGGCATACTAGCACTTCCATCTACGCAACGCTAAAGCTTTACGGGTGGGTCTGCCTTTGCTGTCCTTCATTGGCCCTTTGTTTCCACTCATCCTTGCACAGAAAGAACGCTTACGAGGGCCGCCACCGGGTTGCGGAGCTTTTAAGTTAGAACCCGTAGCACGATTGTACTTAGCACGACCCTTAGCAGTGAGACCGCCTTTACGACTCTTCTCACCTCTCCCTAAAGATAACGATACACTACGAGCCATCCTTACTTCTTCTTCTTAGGAAACCCACGCTTCATGTTACTGTAAGCTGTAGAGCTGACTGTAGACTTCTTCTTGCTACGGCTGATGCCTAGCTTGCGTCGTCTGTTAATGTTTGCGTATAGTCCTTGTTTCATCGTTTAATAAGCATCTCCAACATTCTATCTAGTTTAGTATTCATTTCTTTAACAGTTGATTCTACTCCGCTCATACGGTTCTCTACAGCTATGTCTCGTTCGTTCTGAGCAGCTAGTTCAACCTCTATCTTGGTAAGTCGTTTCTCGTCGTTCTCTAATCGATCAGACAGCTTCTTTATCATCCAACCGATAACTCCAAGGATAACAGCAAGAGCGGTGTCTAAGAAATGGGATACTGATTCAGTCATCGTCGTGTTATCCTACCGCTACAACTTTGATGTGAGTGTAAGTAGTTCCCCAAGGGAAACTATCATTATTACCGTTAGTGTCATATTTCATCCAGCCGTTAGCTGCTAACTGTACGGTTAGCACACTTGAGGTTACACCTGTTACCATTGCTCCGTACTCTTGAAGGCTACTCTGACCTATATTCCATAATATCAGTTGAGTCACTTTAACGGTGTCAGTACCAGAAGCATCTTTTGCCATAAAAACTTCTACATTAACATCAGCAGTTCCTAAAGTATGTGTAAATGTATAAGTGCTTCCGTTAACCAACCCTGTACTATCGTTAAACCAGCTGCTAGCATACTTACCCAATCCATTCGCAGCAGCCGTAATCCTACCTTGTTGGTCTACTGTAATGTCAGCATTTGTATAAGCACCCGGTGTAACAGTGGTATCAGCTAGTTTAGCAGCAGTAACAGCGTCGTCAGCTATAACCGTAGCACCGTCTCCTGTAGAAGTCACATCTCCTGTGTGGTTAGGGTGTGAGTAATTATTAGCTCCGTCTGCTACGTTTAACATAGCCCTGACTTCAGTAGCGTTAAGCTCTTGTATTTCTTCTCCTGCACCGTTGTCGTTACCTAACAATACATTATTACCGACTACATCTTGTATCTTTGCGTATGTTATTGAATCATCAGGCACTTCACCTAAAGCAACATCACCTACAACACCGTCTACATAGTTCTTGGTAGCAACATCTTGCTCTGCCACAGGATCAACAATGTTTAGTATTCTTTTGCTTAGTCCGTCCCAACCACTCGCTCCAGCAGTTAAACGCATGGATACATCGTTCTGTTCAGAACTCTCTTCAGCAAGATAGCGGTTGTGGAGATAAGCACGATCAAGTTCGGATTCCGTTAATACAGAACCGTTTACAAAATCTACAAGGTCAGAAGCAGGAGCTGATATGCGTCTTACTCTTACTACCTCTCCACCTGTCGCAGGTGTGGTAAGTATTACCTTTTTAGTAGGAGATGATTGAATAGTGTAATCAGTGGTCAGAGTCTTTTCCACTCCGTTCACAAACACTTTAACGTGCTCATCTTCTAAGTAAGGAAAGTTAAACAGAAACTCTGTCTGCGATGCGGTCGCTGTGTAGTCTTGGAAAGTGATGGCCATGATGTTATATTATTGTCTATTGAGCGAGAAGGGCAAGTACTTAGTCTAATAGCGGAGCTAATTCAGGAGCTATCACTTTTCTTGGAGCGGTTTCTCCCTCTATCAAAACTTTCTTAGTTAAGTCTCTTAACAAGAAAAACTGTGCTTTTAACTCAGGGTTTTCTTTTACCAGTTGATTTAAAGCTTTATTCCTTAACGCACTGAGGTCTGATTCTATGGTAAGTCGTCTTGAATTAGTTATAGGAGAACCTTTAGGTACTTTACCCATCCTTTGATATTTTGGTTTATTGTAAGATTTAATTATCGCATCAGCTGGTTTTAGCTCTGAATAGATTTGTTGCCATCGGTCGTATAGAGTTTGCTCTAAACCAAAACCGTAATCTTTTTGTACCTTTAATTTTTTTAGATTCAAACCGGGGATTCCATCATCAGGGCGACTAAACTTAAAACGACCACCTACTTCTGCTAAAATCATTCTAGCTTCGTCTTCCTTAGTAAACAACTTTTCACCTACTTTAGATGCTCTACCCTCTTTCACATCTTTCTCATCAGCTTCTTTCGATCTTAATGTTTCTACACGGATAGGGCTTAAATAATTTATAGCTTGTCCTACAGAATCGTATTGAGAAGCTGGTTTAGGTATTCCTAATTCATCTCTTTTAGGGTCTAACTCTCTACGAGTGCTCGCAAAAGCCATTTTAAATTGTTCCATAGGTTCGTTTATCTGTCTTAGGTATGGATCATTTAACTGTGCAGCGGCTTTCATTATAGACGGTGTAGCCATTCTATTTATAGCTGTAAACAAAGCGTTAGCACCACTCTTACCTCCTTCTTCCCATTTACCTCTGAACAACCCGTCATTTAATTCGCTTATATTAGCTAAGTAAGTTTTATCAGCTATCAGTGTAGTTAAAGCTAATTGAGCAGAACTAATTACCTGTCCTTTTAAATCGTCAGGCATCGAGTTATCTTCCGAAGCTCTTAAAGCAGTAGCCGCTATACCGTATACATCAGCTATAGAACCTAACCGACTTAATGGTAAATAAGTATCGCCCATTTGGTCTCCACCTGAATTACCTGTATCCCAGTACCTCTTTAGAGCCGACATGTTCATAGCGTGTGGCTCCCACCCTGTATTCATTTTAGTTTCACGCTCTTTATAATCCTGTGGGCCAGCTCCAGTCGTTATACCTTGATCTGCGAGATATAAAGCAGAAGCCCATAAACCAGCACCTACTATCTGCCTGCCTCTAGCTTGTGCTCTAATGGATGGATTTTCGCTTCTCAATTCGTCTAATGTTCTTTTAAATGTAACCTTATTAACACCCGGAAGAAGAGCTAAACCAGAAGCTGTGCCGCCTAATTCCATAAACATGTTAGTAGGAGTTCTTAAAAATAATTGAACTAACTCTAACACGCTTGATTTCTGTCTCAGTTCACCTAGCTTTGACGCACCTGCTTCTAGTACACCGTAGTCACTACTTAGTTCCCTTTGGAATGTTATTTTATCTCCAAAGTCCTTCATGTATTCGATTTCACTAGACAGTTTATTTGACCAGTTATCTCTAACATAATTATTGAAAAAATCTTTAGCTTCTTCAGCCTTTAATCCTTGTTCTCTAATTTTAGACATGGCTTCCATTTCCACATCGTTCTTTGTTTTAAATCTTTTACCGTCAACAAAATACCTAGATAATCTAGACTCCATATAATCTTTTATCTGACCTATTGGAGCTTCACCTCTTTTAACTAATTGTTTATATTCTTCGGCTAACAATGCACGAGCTTGAGCCTTACCAAATAAGTGTCTATAGAACTCATCTTGAAATACTAAACCTTTAGGGCCGAAGGCTAGAAGCTCTCCTGTGTTTTCAACCGTTTCTCCTATAGGCCCTGATAGTCCAGTAGATTCCATAGCCAAAGCTCTTTCACCTACCTTCTCGTAGTGGTTATTTAAAGACATCGACCCTTGAGAATTAGCAGCAGCTAGTTTAGCAGCTTGAAAAGCATCATCTATTCCGTACAACAAATACTTACTAGTTCTTATAGCCATTCTAGTCTGCTCTAAATTACCTGTAGCTAGTCCTCCGACTCCTTGAGTCATTAACGAATAAAGAGTCATCATGGCATTACCACCAGCAGCAGCTGCTTGTGTAGGAGGAGAACTTAAAACACTATCGTAAATTAGTTCTTTAGCTACTCTACCAAATTTTTCACCGGTTGATCTCTTACTTATTTCTAAGAGTTTTCCTAATTTATGCGGATCCCTTACTAATCTTATTTCATTCAGAAAAGCTTTAATATTCTTTAACCCACCTAATTTATCTAATTCTTTTTTAATTTCACTTGGGTTTAATTCCTTTGGATGCTTAATAAGTTCCTCAACTAAATCCTTTTCGGCTTTTAATGCCTTGCGTTCTATCGAATTTATATTTGCAGCCATTTGATCTCTAGCCACTGTTCTGCTCTGCAATAATTTACCTGAAGAGCTAGATATAATAGATGAACCTTCTGCTAATAACTGTACCCTATCTAAATCTGCCATTATTTCTAAAGCTATAGTAGGATCGTTTAAGTCAGTATTAGCATCTATTTTTTTATACAAATTATCAAAAGCAGACAAAGTCATACTATCAGCCAAAGCAGCTTTAAATATAATATCTTCTGTCTCTTTAGCTATTTGTTGAACAAACTTAGCTTCGTCTAATTCAGGGTCTAATCTCTTTCTTAACTCTGTTACTTGTTTTATTAGAGATTCTTTATCAGTCTTAACACGACTCGTTTTTATCTTATCGCTTAACTGTTCAAGTACCCCAGCCATAGCTCTTTGTACTCCTTCGTCCGTAGTAAAAGCAGATAAGTTAAGTGGTATAATTTCACTCTTACCCTCTAGTAATTTAGACAAGTCTTCATCACTCATCCCCATTCTCTCTAGGGCTTCTAGCTTCTGTTCAGAGGTAAGTTTAGTAGGTTGCGGTACTACTGTAGTTTCTACTTCAGCTGGTTTAGCTGTTGGTGCTTCAGGAGTAGGTTGCTTAACTTCTATCCCTATCTCTTCAGCACTTTTAGCAGACACAGGAATATCGTCAATACCAGCCATCTTAGCTAGTTCGTAACGATGATTGCCGTCTGTTATTTCGTAGAAAGCTTCACCTGTTTGCTCCTTTAAAGCTCTATTGTGACTAACTTCAATAGGATTATCTTGTAAGAACTTTAACAGTTTATCTTTATTGGCAGGGTCTTGCATCAACTTATTGATGTCGTCCATGCTTTTAACATCACCTTCAATACCTATGCGTTTACGAAGATCATCCAGTTGATTTAATTCAGGTAAGTTACCACGGGATATTCTAGCGTCTTCTGTTACCTCTGCTTGTTTAAAATTAAAAGTAGGTGTCTCGGTAGGTTTAGGAGCCGGTGGTGTTACTTCAACTTCTTCTCTAGGTCTAAGTACTGTACCTTCACCTACTTGCGGTTCTTCTAGTTTTCTTATTCTATCAACAAGAGCTTGCCTTGATTCCTGCTCTTGCTTGACTGCATCCGCTTTTAAAGATTCTAAGTATTCTTTATCTCCAGTTCTGACAGTCTCAAGAGTTTCTTTAATTTCTCTTTTCTCTCTTAATAACAAATCTCTGTACTCACCTGTGACTTCAGGGTTTTCCAACATGCTATCTATAGATGAAATTCTTTTAGCTGCGTTAACTTCAGCTGTTTTCCTCATACTAGCTACAGTAGCTTCAGATGCTCCTAATTTATGAAAGTTCTGACCTGATGTTAAGTATCCAGTCCCGCCTCCAAATATCAAACCAGCAGTGCCTGAGAAGGCTGTTTGTTGTAAGCTAATTTCTTGTCTTTTCCCAGTACCTATCTCAAGACCTTGTCTTACTAAATCCTCAGTAACAGCCATTGCCGTACCTTCGCCAGCAGTAACAGCTACCTTCCCTAACCTAGAAAGATCAGCCATTTTTTTATAAGTGGCTAAAGGTGCTAACGTGCCTATAGCTGTTGTAGCTAAACCCTCTTCCGGGGAATATTCTGCGTCAGGGTCTCTGTGACTTTGTGCCCAATAATTAAGACCAAAGCTGCTTAATCCATTTATCGCTATATATGCACCTATTCCGGGCAAGCCTCCGGCAAGTAAAGGTGCTGTCGCGGCACTAACGGCAATGCTACCCCCAGCTTCACCTGCGATTGATTCAGCTAATCTTAAATATTGACCATCTTCTTCATCTTCCTGTTTTATAACACCTGCTGTAGATAACTCGCTAGGAGCACGGGTAGATGACGAATCAGCTAAAGAAACGTCTCTTATCTTCGATTTTTCAAAAGCTTTTTGCTCTTCAATTAGTTCTGCAATCGTCTTAGCCATTACTTTATTTTATTTTTGTAAGTTCGTAGAAATTGTAACCGTTCCTCTAAGTTATCTGAGAACTCTAATTTTAAAACTAAATCTTCTATCTTTGGATCAACCAACGAAGTGTTACCTGTTTCAATCCCTCTTATAGCTTTTTCTAACATTTTAACATTTATAGTCTGGTCGTTATCTATTATATACTTACCAGTCCTTAATTCGCTTAGTACTGTTGCCCTGTACTCTTCATTAAATGTTTCATATAGCTCTAGTGATTGATTTGTTAAAGCTTCATCTAACTGTTGCGGTGTGGTGTTTGAATTAGCTTTTAATATATTATCCCTTGTTTCTTTAACTTTACCTCTCCAAGCTAACAACCCTCTAAGTTTTAAAGTATTAAGTGTGTTCGGGTGTGCGTTTAATCTGGTTATATTTTTAACAAAGTTTGTTGTTGGAGGGGTAATACCTCTTATACGCATTTCCTCAGTTAAGGTTGTATCTTTAAATTGATTACCAAAACTTTCGGTTGCCCTTTTAATAGCACCCACACCTTCCATTATTTCTTTATTAAAGCGGTCGCTATCTCCATTTCTTCGTTGTATATCTTTAAAATCATCCCAAGTTAAATCTCCCCTCTCTAAAGCATCTTGAGCATCTGGTAATACATCTATACCCTTATCCAAATCAGCCTGTAATGCACTCCAAACGCTAGTGTTGGTTTTTACATCTCCCGTGTCTGCATTGTAGTAATCTTTGTTAGACAGCTCAATCATGCTTCCAATAGTTTCTTCTATATCTAAACCAAAAACCCCAGAAGCTGAACCTGCCCCTCTGACTCTATTTGTCCAATCTTTTAAATAAGAATCAGTAATAGTATCACCATCATTAAGCTTACCCTTAAACTCTGTGACCAAAGGATTTAATACTTTCTCTTTATTAGTGGTATATAAGTTTTTTGTTTTGCTTTTAAAATAGGCATCTTTAGCTTCTATATCTCTTTTAAATGTGGCTAGATCATCTCTTAAGTCTGCCGTAATAAACTTAGCACCTGTATTTGGATTAATTACCCAGTTCTCTATTTCTTCTACTTTCTCTAGAGCTATAGCACTACCACCAGCTTCAACCAATTCTAGTATGGATGGTTTGATTAATTCATCGAAAGCATATTTATGAGAACCCTTAAACACACCCGCAGCTCTATTAACCCAACCAACCATTTCAGGGCCGTTAATATCTATATCACCTTTTACGACACCATCGACTAGCGGTAATCCTAGTTCCAACCAAGCACCCTTACTCTTCTCTGTCCTTACTGCATCTAATCTGCTATTAACATCCTTCCTGAACTCGTCATCTACTTTACCAAACACTTCATCAGCATATGTTCTAACAGATGGATCAGAGAACTCAGGTCGTTTCAAGAACTCAGCTTTAGTTTGTGCGATAGCTACTTCAGGATCGTTTGTTGTTTCAACAAGAGTTCTTAACTGGTCTCGATAATCCCTATTAACTAATACTTCACCTTGTGCTTGTAGACCTCCAATAATAAATGGAGCGTTAGCACCTTCAGGAATAACACCAGATTTAATACCTTTTCTGGTAAGATTTTTTAACTGTTCACTAACACCGCTTGGATCTAATTCAAAAGCTTCTCTACCTTTAGCGATCTCAGCTTCTCTAGCTAGTCTATCTTCCTCTTGCTTTTGTTCTATTAGCTGCTGTTTAGCTAAACTAAGTCTACTGAATTGTTGTAACGCTGGATTTATTTGAGAGAGTGCATCAGCTAAATCTTTATACCTACTGCGGCCTACTTTTACATTAGCCAATCCATATTGAAAGCTAGGAAGGGAGACAGGTTGTATTGGTCTTAATGGTTTGTACTCAGCCATAATCTTATACGGTTGTTTTGTTACCAATATTTAAGTTACGTCTAGCTGATGCAAAAGTTAAACCTGCACTAGCACCAGATAGACCACCGCTTAACGTTTTCAAGCTAGTTACTAATGGGCTTTCAGTTTCTATAGGTTGACTTAAACTTAGTAACTCTTGCTGACCAGCTAATCCAAGTTGTTGCATACCTAAACCATATTGAATTCCATATAACTCTTCTTGTCTTTCTAGTCTTGAAAGTTCACCACCGAGTTGTCTCTTTAATTCATTACTTATAGCCGCAGTCTGAGCCATTGAACCTCTAGCTCTTTCGGTTCCTTCGGCAGCTTGATACATTTTGAATAACTCACCTCTTTGTTGCCTAATAGCCTCTACCTTTTGACTTTGCTCTAACAACGCAGAAGTTCTTTGAAGTCCTTGTTTCTGGAGTGCGGCTTGTCTTTGTTGTGCCTGAAACGCCATCTGTGCCTTAGCTTGCTGACGCTGCCCCATAGCACCTACAATCGGGGAAGCTACACCTAAAGCAGTAGTGCCCGCCATCAAACCAAGACTAGTAGCTGTAATACCAGTAGCAGCAGTCGCTGCTCCGGCTGAACCATATCCTAACATTAATGCACCTATCGCTGGAAAACACATATCGTTACTTACTCCTTAATATAAATGACTGATAACCATCAAGTTGGCAATCGTTAAACTCAGCACCCAACCATTGTAACCACCTGTAACTAAAGTAATTGGTCTTCATTACAACATTTGTTAAGTACTCAAAACCTTCCATTAACTCCTCAACATATTGCTTAGAGTGCTTCAAGAAATACTTACGAATCTTTGGCATCTGCCTAGTACCAAGCAACCACACAATCCCTATATCATCACTCCTGCGACTGACACCAAAGCAGCAATGCAGTCCTTCCTCACTCCTTACACTGTAGCACTTACAGGAAGTAGCAAAGGACTCAAGTACTGCATCTTTAGGGTGGTGCATAAGACCGATACATTCAATCATGTCTTCCTCCCTCATATCGTCGTACAAGTCAAAGGCATCCATATCAGGCTGTGCTTGCTCTACTTTAACTTCCATATCTCTTAGCTCTCGGTATAATCATAGACTCAAACTCTGCAGCTAACAGCTTACAAGGCAAGGCTGAATCGCTCTTTATCTCTATTGTTGCTTCATTAGGTTGAGCTTGTACTGCAAATCTAAAGTGACCGCTCTCAGGTGTGAAGTCATTAAGAGTCGATATAGAAGCAAGCAACGCTGGGTTGTAGGGGTACTTGTAGGTGTCTCGGAATCGTGATGTAACCTCCACAGTAAAGTGTCCAGTATCTGAGTATTCAATACTAGCGTTACGAATCGTTTGAAAGGTGTAGTCAGAAGCACTGCGTCCTCCTCGCTCTGTGGGTTGCTTCAGTATCTGATTGGAGAACCTGTACAACATATTGTACGGGATACCTGCAAAGAAAGGAGTAGAAGATAGATCACCGCTTACTGTACCTGATGTAGCTGATGTCCTTGTAAAGTCTTTGAATGTACCACCTTTTGTGTATACTTTTACATTAACGGGATCATAAGGGAAACCAGTAATAGTAGTAGTCTTAGAAGCAGCGTCATAAATAGCAGCTAAACCGTCACCCCAAGGAGCGTCGTATGTTTCCCATGTTTCAGTAACACTATTCCATACATCCGAAGACCCTTCCAACCTGCTATCAAGGTACAACTTATAAGTAAGCCCGTCATCAACAAGCCCGTTCTCCATCGTAGCTTTCTCTAGGTGTAAGCCTTCTGTATCTTCTGTCAGTAACATCAAGTCGGAGTCTATAAAGTCAAAGCCTCGTATCTTACGGCTATATGTAAACTTCATCCAAGCACTCTGTATCTTCTCT
>Ga0233432_10006340_pt1 | contig 10117 bp, 9 predicted proteins | sample SI_122_August201_6_FD_179870 | JGI IMG/M metagenome (GOLD analysis project Ga0233432, IMG submission 179870) | Seawater microbial communities from Saanich Inlet, British Columbia, Canada - SI_122_August2016_10_MG | ecosystem: Environmental > Aquatic > Marine > Inlet | place: Canada: British...
AATGGTTGCTTTGGATTTCCTGTTGCTCGCACTTTTGGCTTAACTAATTGTGTTTTTATAACATCATTTATTCCAGCTGCTTTTATTTCAGCAGCTAATTTTTTAAGATCAATATTTTCTGGTTTAGGATCTTTTTGTAATTTTACATTACTTTTTACAGAAATAGCCTGTATTAAATCTTTGTCTAATCCTGCATCGTATAATATATCGTATATACTGCCAACGTCTTTAGGACGTCCTAAGTTATTCCAAGCAGTCATTAATTTTTTCTGTGTAATTTTGTTACCTAGTTCTTTTCGCACCGGAGCAGTTTTAGCTGCAACTGCTTGAGCTCCTGCTTTTGCTTTGTCTACACCAGTTTTCATTAGCCCTGCTGCTTTACTTGCAATATTACCAAATGGTCCTTCTTGTAAATAAACTTCGTATGCTTGTTCTATAGATTCTTTTCTGCTAATCACTTTGCCTAATGCAGTTTTGTTTGCTCCACTTTCAGCAGCAACTTCAGCAGCAGTTTGGAAAACTAATTGAATTTGGGGAGTACTTAATTTTTTTTGTAATGTAACTTCTTGTAACTTCATAACAATGCTGCCAATTCTTTTTTCTGTTTAGGACTTAGTGCATCTATTTGTTGTTGCACTTGGGGAGAAATTTTTACTTTAGCATTAGGACTTTTATCAGTTGGCATTGTTTTACCGGCATTAGGATGATTACTTTGAGACACTGATTTTGAAATAATAGTTTGTACTTGTTTATCAGATAAATCTTTTTCGATAGTCTTTAACAGCTCTGTAGGTAATCCTTGTTTAGCCATAAAATTTGCAAGTGTCTGAGCGTCAACTCTATTTTTATCTATTTTAGCAGAAGCAGCAGCACTTAACCAACGACGATAAATTAAATTAGTTTTTTCTTTTCTATCAACGTCACCTGCCATACTTGCAGCAGTACTTTTTGCACCTAGTTTAGCAGCAGTTTTTGCTCCTAACTTTTTAAGACCAGTACCTAAATCACTAAATGGAGCTTCGCCGACTAATTTATCTCTACTAATATTCTTAGTAGTTCCTGCCTTCATTTTTTTAGGCATTGGTGTTTTTGCTTTGAATTGTCCTTTAGAACCCTCATGCTGTTTTTCAGTAATTATTTGATTTACTTTCATAATTTTTCCGTTTATAAGCTATAAAAGTATTTATATTATTATGTATATCTACTTCGTAGATATAAGTTTTCGCTAAACGCTCAAACTACTTACACTTCGTTTTGATTAAAGCAGTAGATATGAATTAAAGCAATGTTACGATAGTAACATTGTAATTGCTTCATGTAGATTGTTTCAGTCAGATGGAACCTACTAAGCGGTTCCATCTAATCTTGGTCTTCATGTGAGTTCGTCACAGCCGAGATTCGGAAGTAGGTAATTGTTTATACACTTAGTTCAATGGGCTCTGACCTTACCCAACCTACGTCGACATCGTTGTTTCCAACTACCTCTCGCCTCGTTCCTATTGCTAAAGAGTTTTTATGAACTGTGTTGTGTTTTTCGATTGCTAACAGTCAACCTACGTCAATCCTGCCGCCCTACTACCGGACGCGGCTCAACGTGTACGAGTGTGATTCTCACGTCACCCTTTACTCAGCGGTAATATAAACTGGCCCGCTAACCTTATGTGTTAGATTGTTTTGCCTGGATGTGATGTTCTAGCAATGCCTGTTTGAGCTTGTCTGATCCGCCTACTCTAACATTAATGATACCGTTGTAGTAATCATCTGTTTCAAGTACTCGCCTATCAAATTGCTCTCTTGCCTCTATGTAAGACATTTCGCCTCTACCTTTACATAGGTATAATATTTCTCTTGTAAAGTACTTTTCGCCTAGTGCAGCTACATCTGCATTTAACCTGTCTGAACTACCATAGTAAGTCTTCCAGTCGCTTTCTTTGTAGCCTCTACGCTTATTTTTTCTGCCTTTAAGTGGTGGCTTAGTAGTTTTAAATTTTGCTAGTTTTTTGCCTATGTATTTCTGACCAGTTTTTTTATTCGTTATTAAATAAACGAATCCTTCGTACTCGTCTGGTATTTCTGTAATTTTTTTGCCTTTGTAAGTCCAGTGCATATGCTACTTATAGCAAACACTAAAAATTAATTGCCTTTTCGAACTCTAGTAGTATTATGCTTTATATGTATTTCATCTGCTCTTAGTTTAGCATACATTCTGATTTCACGCAAGAATTTTCTGCTTTCTCTGTGTGTTCTAACACTATTTCGAGCTTCAAATTTTTCGTTAGCTTTAAAGTATTGTAGATATGCTTCTACTAATTTATCGTGTACATCGCTCATTCTATAATATCTATATCATTAGCATAACTTGTAAATCCATTTTCTTTAACAACCTTCATAACGTGATTTACTCGTCCAACTAACTCATCCTTATGTGAAATTAAATAAACATTTTTATTACGTTCTCTGCCCATCTTTTTAAGAACTGCTAGTGATCCTTCAACACCTGCTGTGTCCATGCCACTATCAATTAATTCATCAATAAACAACAAGTTGATATTTTGATATAAACTTTCCCAAACGTCACGGAATGCAAAACTCATACCAAGGATAAGTCTGTTGCGTTCGCCTCTGCTCAAGTTATCAAAGTCTAAGTCTTGTCCTAGCTGCGTAATCTCAACATTCAAATCGTTTTGGAACAACACCTGATGCGGTAATCCTAGTTTGTCAAGATAGTATGTAAGTCGATTATTTAAATATGCTAGATTCTGATCAATAATTTTCTTACGAATAAAACTATCTTTATTTGTAAGTAATTTTTGTAAAAACTCTTGATGTTCTTTTAAATTTGTTAGTTCGTTAACTATATTCCAATTAACATCAACAAGAGCTGAATTGCTTAACTCATCAATTTGTGTTTGATATGGATCAATTTCATCCTGTTTATTAGTAAGAGCAGTTTTTAAACTATCAACATTTTGTCTATGTTCGTATGCTTCTTTTGCAGTATCATAAAACGTTGTAGGCTTACCGTTGATGTCGCCGATTTCGTCAAGCCCTTTTATAACATCATTTACTTTAACAGTAATTTCTGATTGATATGCAATAGCATCAGCTAGTTCTTTACTTTTACGTAAAGAAATTTCTGCTTTTTTGTCTGCATGTAGTTCTTGACCACATGTGTAACAAGTAGCATCATCGAGATCTGCAATGTCTTTATTTGCCTTTTTAACACTCTTGTCGGCACGTACTAATGCTGGTTCTAATGTACTTAATTCTTTTTTAAGAGCCAAAATAGCATTATTATGTTCAGTCCAATTAGCAAGTTTTTCGTGCGAATCTAACTCAATATCAATGTTTAAATGTTCTAATTCGTCGATTGCAGATGATAAATTATCGCTATCTGTGCGTCTTTTTGATAACCATGCTTTTTGTGTATTCTTTAAACTAGTAATAGTACTTTCAATTTTACTATTTGCAGATTGTATAGCTTCTATTTTTAGAGTTTCTTCAGTAATAGAATCTTTAGTAGTGCGTATTTGTTCTTTTAGCACTTCAGCTTTTTCGCTTAGGATAGTTATACCTAATAATTGTTCGATAATAGCACGTTGATCATTTTGACGCATACTTAAAAACGGTTCTGTATATGTGTTTAATGCAACAATGTGTTTAAACATGTCGTGACTCATATTAAGAAGATTATTGATATGTTCTTGTGTCTTGCGTGAATCACCTTGCGACTCGTCAACCATTTCTTGTTCTTGGTCGTTTATATAGAACTTAAGAATATTAGGAGATCTGCCTCTTTCTATTCTATAATCTTGGCTGTCCTTTTCAAAATGCAATGTGACTAACATGCCTTTTGAATTAGTTTTATTAATTAAATTGTTTCTTTTAATATTAGTAAGAGCAGTGCCATACAATGCATATGACAACGCATTAATGATTGTTGTCTTGCCTGTACCGTTGCGTGATCCTGTATCATCGCCGCCTTGGTCTAAATTTTCGCCTAATACAAGAGTTAGTTGTTCCTTATCAAAATCAACTGCTTGAGTTTGATTGCCAACACTCATAAAATTCTTTACGGTTAAATCTTTAATACGTATCATAGTTCGTTATAGATGTCCAATAGAAGTTTCTTATTAAAACTATCACTATCGATAGCTGATATTTCTTTAGATACAATTTCGTCAACGCTTTCAAATGTTGATATATCTAATTCGGTTGTTATTTCTTCAATTTGTTTTTGCGGTATAAGTGTAATCTCTCTGCACTTATATTGACTAATATAAGTTTCTTTAATAAAACTTGCTTCTTCGTAACTAATCGGAACATCAATAGTAACACGCAAATACATATTATTTTTAATAATATTTTGATCAGGATCAAGAAGTTTACTTAGTGTAGTTGTGCGATACTTAGGACAGTCGGGCCAGTTAATGTACTCTGGCTCTGCATTGTTTTCACGATCTAATATCATCATACCACGATCATCATCCCATGCATCAGCATAGTTGTGCGGAAATGCATTACCTAAGTAGTGTACTACACCTTGTTGTTGACGTTTGTGGAAGTGGCCACTAAACACATAAGATTGATTAGCAAAGTCTTCAGCTCTAAGTTCACCGTGATCGGGCATCTGAACCATTGCATTCATATAAAAGCTAGGAAGTTCAAAATGACCGAAAATATATTTACTATCAATTTCTTTAAGTTTCTTCCATTCTTCGCCTACTAACCACGGAACAAGAGTTACATCGTCGATAGTAGTAATCTCGTCAATAAATGTAATACCAGGAATATATTGTGCAAATGCTGTTGAATTTACATCACGTTTGTCTTTGTAGTATAAGTCGTGGTTACCATCAAAGAAGTAAAACTTTTCAAATGCAGAACCTAGTTTTTCCATACAACGTATTGTTGCATCCATTGTAGTAAGATTAAGTGCATTCCTATTGTGATGCCAATCTCCACAGAAGATACCAGTTTCACAGTTATGTGCCTTGGCTTGTTCAATATACCAGTCTATAAAGGCTTCGCAGTCGTCATTATGCATACGACTGTTGCCTTTTAATCCAAAATGAATGTCTGTAAAGACTGCTGCTTTTTTAAACAAATGAAGATCCTTCTATATACGATTACATATACAATTATATACGATTATATAAGATTAGTCAAGAGGTTTATTTGATGCCTTGCTCTCGTTTTACAGAAGCTTCCCATTCTCCTGCATGTTGTCTAGTATAACTAGGATCTAATCCGTTTTGTTCTAAGATGTCGTCTCTAATGTTTTGATTGCGTTTTTCAATGTTGATAACACGTACAAATGAGTTTGTGACTGCCGCTGTGTAGTAAGCAAACGGGTTGTTTGATTTGCTTTCATCAAACTGTAAACCAATTTGAGCAAGTTGCAATATTGCTTGTCCACGCATTTCATCATTGTAGGTGTATCCTCTCACATTTCCTCGTGTTGCGTATCTTTCACACAGTTTCATCCACATCATAGCAAGGTTATTAGTTGCTTTTCCGTGATCTTTACTAAAATAACCGTTTCCCATAGCACCAACCCAATGGCTTTTACCTACACAGTATAATTCTCCTTGATCATTAAATTTATAATGTTGAAAGGGAGGAAAGTTTAATTTTGTTTTTGTATCTGCAACTGTTTTAGGAGTTTTCTTCCTTCCAGGTTCGTCGGGTACATGATCAAATGTCATAATACGAAATATTAATTCTTCTTTTGTAATTTTTCTATAATCAATTTCACATTCAGCTTGTTTTACTTTTTCTCCAGCTAGTTTACGTGCTTCGTACTCAGCATTGCCTAAACGTTTTGCTTTATTGCGTTTTGCTTCTGCAATAGTTCTAACATTAATTTTTTTAATTTCGGATAAAATTATATCGTATTGTGCATAGTCTTTTTCTGTATAACTACAAAAACTCATTTTTGATTTATGTATTTCTTTTAGCATATCTTTGTTGTTTAGATAATTTTGTCTTCTCATTTATAGTTCCTAACTAGATTGTATTTACTATATATTATAATATACATACTTAATTTTGTCAACTAAATAGTAGTATAGGAGTTTATTATTATGACCACTAGACGTACTAGATCTTACCAAGCGTATGATCAAATTGGCAAAGAAATAAGTGAAGATAGATTCAACACTCAATACGGAAGAACATCGTCTTCAGCACCAAGAGATGGTATTATGCAGCAACGCACAGCTTCTAATGCAGTTTGGTCAGGTTACAATTCTGATTGGCGTGTTAAACTTGGATATAAGAAAGGATCTTATACAGATATAATGGCGCCGTTATCTATCACCGGTGGTGTAGTTTTTCCTTATACTCCTACAGTTATTGTTAATCATACAGCAAATTATGATGCAATGCATCCTGTACATAGTAATTATCCATTTTATGCTTATCAAAATAGCCAAGTTGATCAAATGACAATTACAGGAGACTTTGTTCAACAGACAGAAGCTGACGCAGAATATTGGGTTGCTGTGATGCACTTTTTAAGAAGTTCAACAAAAATGGCATATGGCGAAACATCTAACCAAGGCAACCCGCCACCTTTATTAAAATTAAACGGATACGGACAATTTGTGTTTAATAATATTCCAGTATTATTACAAACATTTATGATTGACTTACCGTCTGACGTTGATTATATTGAAACAACATTTGGCGGTGGCGGAAAAACATTTGTACCTGTTAAGTGTCAAATTGCACTTACATTAGTACCTCAATATAGTAGACGTAAGGTAGAGCAATTTAGTCTAGATAAGTTTATAAGTGGCAGCTATCTTAAAACAGGTGGAGGATTTATGTAATGGCATACGATTCATCTAGTCCTTATGCAGCAACTCCGTATACAGAAAATTATTTAGATTTTTTACAAGTCAGACCAGTGCCAAAAACAACAAGTGATGTGTTATATACTATTGAACCAATATTTCACCAACGTCCTGATCTAGCTGCAAATTACATATATAATAATCATAAATTATGGTGGGTGTTTGCACAGCGAAATATGGATATATTAATCGATCCTGTTTTTGATTTTAAAGCAGGCACACAAATATACTTACTAAACGGACCATCTTTACGTGAACTTTTAGGATTATAGCATGGCATCAAACGAAGATATTATCAAAGCGTATGTTGCAGGCAGAACAAATGACCTCAATCAAGCAGCACGAGAGTTTAATGACGGCGAATATGGACAACCTATACTACCGCAGTTTAGTAGTGGTAGTATAGGTAGTTCGGGTAAAGAACCTAACGAATTAGAACAATTTTCAAATGGAACATTTAAATTTACTTTAGCAGTATTATCAAGTACTCAAATGGCATATCCTGAAAAAACTTATAGAGCAGGTCAAAGTGTAAAGACAATATTACAAAGTGGTGGAGGATTAGCAGCAACAAAAGCTATAACTGCATATGAAGGCGAATCTGGAAGAGTAGAATACTTTATAGATGATATAGACATTGAAGCAATTATTGCTCCAACTACATCACAGCGAGCTACAAATGCTACTAACATTCAGTTTAAAGTAATGGAACCGTATAGCATGGGTTTATTTTTACAAACTCTACAAATTGCTGCTGCTGAAGAATATAGAAATTATCTTGAAACTCCTCTATTGCTTACTTTAGAATTTTTAGGTCAAGATGACGATGGAAATTTTATTGGTAGTGTAAGTAAAAGATTTTTTCCTCTTAAAATAGTAAACATGGATATGAATGTTACTGGCGGCGGCACTGTATATGATGTCACCGCAGTTCCATATAATGAAATTAGTCTTACTAATGCAATACAAACAATGACCAATGATGTTGAATTAACAGGATCTACATTAGATGAAATTTTAGAGTCAGGTCCCCAAAGTTTATCAGCTACAATTAATGCACAAATGATAGAACAAATTGACGTAGGGCAAGGAACTAGACCTAGTGAATTTGTAATTATTTTTCCTAAAGATGTTGCATCTACCAGTGGTAGCGCAGGATCAGCAGATAGCAGAAGTAATATACAGAGTGTACTTTATGATATGACACAAAACGGCAATGCTCCTAGTGTACCTAGATTTAATATTGGAGATTTAGGCATTGGAATTGGAAATTCGACTAATAGAGCAGCAGTTACTCAAAGCTCAAAAGAATATATTGCACGTAAATCAAACATATCAGGAAAATTAAAAGAAAATATAGGTGGCAATATTAATAGTATTGGTAAATCTACACTTGCAAACAGTATTGATGTTCCAGGAAATCATCCTTTAAATAAAGCAGGTTTAACTTATAACGAAGAAACATTATTATTTGAAAATGATAAAATGAGTGTAAGTCATGATTTAAGAACTTACACGTTTCCTAAAGGTTCAAAAATACAAGATATTATTGAAGAACTTGTAATTATTAGTGATTACGGTAAAAAATTTGCCGAACCTCGTCCTGATAGTGTTGGAATGGTTGATTGGTTTAAAATTGAAACCGAAGTATATCCAATAGCAGATGCTGAAGAACAACGTCGAACAGGCACAACGCCAAAAATTTATGTATATAAAGTTGTGCCATATAAAGTACATCTAGCAACAATTTCTAGTCCAACACAAACTGCTCCAGGATTTGAAAGATTAAAACAACTTGCTAATAAACAATATGATTATATCTATACCGGTGCAAATAATGATATATTAGATTTTGAAATTAATCTAAATAACCAATTTTTTAGTGCATTAAGTGCTGACGGTGATGCACTTTCAGCAACTAGTGTTACTTCTACAAAATCTAGTACGAGTGCAACCGGAGAAGCTCAAGCAACACCTAGCCAAGGCGGCTCTGCAGGTCAGAACGGAGGACGCACAGGTAGAACAGGAACACACAGTACTGGTACTATAGGAGGCGGCAGCAGTGAAAGTGTTGCTACTAGAGTTGCTAGATCTTTTCATGATAGTATAGTAAACAGTCGAGTTGATTTAGTTACAATTACTTTTAATATTATAGGAGATCCTTATTATCTATCAGACAGCGGAATGGGAAATTATAATAGTAGAGCTGGAACATTAAATATTACACAAGACGGACAAATGGATTATCAACGAAGTGAAGTTGATATTATTATAAATTTTAGAACCCCAATTGATTATAATGATAATACAGGACTTATGGATTTTCCAGAAGATACAGTTCCTGTAGAACCGTTTAGTGGGTTATATAAGGTAATCAAAGTTCAATCAAGATTTGCTGGCGGAAGATTTACACAAGAATTAGAATGCATACGTAGAATTAATCAAGAAGGAAGATCAACAGGACAAAGTGCATACAAACAATTTGACGGAAACGCCGGAGTGTTAGATAATTCAGGAAGAGCAACAGGAACTCCGGCAGCCGCAAATGCGCAAGATAACCCTACAATTAAAGAACAAGTAGCTTTAGCAAGAACAGCTCGAACAGAAAATGTTAATAGTCGTTTAGCAGATATTAAACGTGGTATTATACGAGGATTTTAATGAAAGATAAACGCAGTAATAAAAAAGCACTAACTCCTGATTTACATAATACTGGACCGTACGAGGCACTTATAGTAAGTCATCTAGATCCGTATTACGGAGGTGGTTTAGAAGTTGAATTGCTAAAAAGTTCATCATCAGGAAATAGTCCCGAAAAGTCAGGACAGTTAGTAACGGTAAAATATCTAAGCCCGTTTTACGGAGTTAGTCCCCTTGCAGGAAGCGGCAAAAAAGATCAATATAATGCTACACAAAAAAGTTACGGATTTTGGGCAGTTCCGCCAGACATTGGAACAAAAGTCCTTGTAATATTTGCTGAAGGAAAAATTAATCAAGGATATTGGATAGGATGTGTACAAGATACACATATGAACTTTATGGTTCCTGACGGTAGAGCTTCTACTTCTTACAATAGTACAGGTACAAAATTACCTGTAGGTGAATTTAACAAACTATTAGAAACAAGAGGTGACCATCCAACTGCTTATAATAAACCAGTCAACGTTGATTATGCAAATAGAATGTTTAATCAAGGATTAGATAAAGACGAAGTTCGAGGTCTAAGTACTACTTCTGCTAGACGAGGAGCAGTATCT
>Ga0233432_10006341_pt1 | contig 10116 bp, 8 predicted proteins | sample SI_122_August201_6_FD_179870 | JGI IMG/M metagenome (GOLD analysis project Ga0233432, IMG submission 179870) | Seawater microbial communities from Saanich Inlet, British Columbia, Canada - SI_122_August2016_10_MG | ecosystem: Environmental > Aquatic > Marine > Inlet | place: Canada: British...
TGGAAACTTTTTTGCCACGCAGGCAGTGGGTTCTGCTTCATACGCGCAATTTTCGGCCCGAACAGCATGAACAACCGAGTCAAAGCAGGTGGCGAACTTACAATCTTTTAAACCTTCATCCTGCATTTTTTGTTCGACTTCAGTCGGGACAAACAGATGCCCGCCTGGAATCAAATAATCGGTTGCAGCATTCGCCGCACTTGGATCAAAATCGCATTCCACAACAGCCATGGCCGGCACGCTAGCGAGCGCGTTTGGGTGCATATGATCGACCACGAGCCTGGGCAGTTTATGCGCCTCGCCATCTAATTGAAGCTGAAGACGCGCCATCATCCAGGCAAAGGATTGCACCAGATGCTCAACATGCGGGTCCCGAGAGATACCTTCCGAAAGCACAAGTTCTGATGCAATGGCTGGATAGTCGGCTTGGAAATCAGTAGCCGAGCCCCGCAAGGCCTCAAGCTCGGAAACAAAATAATCCTGTAGCTTCTTTCTTGATGTTGTTTCCATACGTCAGACCTTTAGAATAAAGAACTACTGGAAAAACTCAATGATTCAGGCGAATCATTAACTCGACCTGACAATATGAAATTTAGATCGCCCTGGTTACTTCGCGACGGCGTTATCTCGAGCTTCGGGTCCTGGAGCCTAGGTTCGTTCTCTCTAACGGCTTTGAGCATCTTTTGCCGCAATCGCACAATCGCCTCGGGCCCAACGAACGCGCCCACCTTGAGGTCAACGCCGCCTTCACTCGGACCATAGGGCAGGCTCTGAATTTCTTCGCTTAAACCTTCATCACTCAAGAAGAAACTTCGTCTTGAAAACACTCGCCGTAATTCGTTTATGACGCTTGCGTGCAACCCGTCTTTCGACCCGTTCGATTGACCTTTGCCTGCTTCAGGCTCGCACAACCTGTCAAACAAAAAGGCCTTCACTTTAGCCCACAGCGAACGATACAAGACGGTTGCGACGAACGCTCCACTGCGCAACCGAATGGCCGATGGTATTGGCCTGAGAGTCCTGATGCGCTGCACTCCAAGCGATGTCGGTAAAGTTCAGCGTGAGCTGCTCGGTGGCCATATCATTGGGATGGGACTGCGCCTGAACCGAGGACACCATGCAGTTCCACAACGAAATCGTCATGATCGACGCGATAATATTGTCATCGCCGTCCATGTTTGAATTTCGACACAAGAATATCTTTGTGGGCTCATCTTCTTCGCCGGTATCAATGGGCTCGGCGGCGAGGCACGCTCGATAGAGCCTGGGAGAAGCCTTATCGAGATATTTTACGACCGTAATATCGTGCAAATTAGGCCGACCAGAGGTTCTTGCAGAATTACTGGTGTCGGTTGTCATCTGCTGCTGCATTCCGAAATTACAGGACACCAGCTCAATGCAGCCCTCTAACTCTTCCGGTGCATCCCCGCCCATTAATTCCTCGTCAATCAAACTACCCGTTTGATCGACAAACGCTTCAGCATTTCCTGGCTTTAGAAGTACTAGATCCATAGCTCAAACCTCTTTAAATTTGTTTACGCAGGTAAGTCTGCGACTAATCTGATCGATGTAGACAGCTCTTCGAGCTGAAAATGAGGCCGCAAAAAGACCGTTGCCTTGAAGGACCCAACACGGTCCTCATTTTCGGTGACATCGACCCGAGCTTCTCTTAGCGGGTACCGTGCCTTGACAGCTTGTGGCGCGGTGTCATCCAGCAGCACATATTGTGAGATCCAATTATTCAGGTAGTCTTGGATATTCTGACCGGTCGAGAATGATCCAATACGCTCTCTCATCATCACCTTGATATAATGCGCGAACCTGGAGGATGCCAGCATATAAGGCAGCATTGCAGACACTTCGGCATTCTTGGACGCCGCACTGGTCAAATACTGTTTTGGCTTATTGGTTGACTGACCACCAAAAAAGGCTGCCTTGTTGGTGCCCTTACAATGGCACAAAGACATAAAACCTAAATCGTTGAGCTCTTTCTCGCGCCGGTCCGTAATAGCGACTTGGGTTGGGCAATTGAGCGTGATCTCTCCGTCTTCGGTTTCATAGGTGTACGCGGGTAATCCGGAGACCAAGCCTCCGCCGTCAACACCCCGTATCGCAGCAGTCCAGCCATAATTGGTAAAGGCCGCATTGATATTCAGCGCTAGGAGGTACGCTGGGTTACCCCAAAGTAATTTACTGGAGTCGGTTTGCTTTCGGGTAATTTCAACCGCATTCCCAAATGCATCTGTTGCAAGCTCTAAAACAGGGTGACCATCGGCATCTTTTTCGATCTGTCCACTGTCATCCGTCTTAAAGACATTAACCCCAACTTCCTCATCAAAGACCATGCCCCCAACTGGGTTGGACTCATGATGGTAAGGCAGTCGCATCATAACCTTCGGAAGCGTCAAGGTGACGTAGCGGGAGTCTTCGGAGTCGCGGAAGTTACGCCACTTTGACAATTCAGCACTTTCAAAAATTTTGCTGAGATCGCGAGGCTTGTGCAGCGAATTAAAGTCTTCAAGATCGAATAATTTCGCGTAAGCGCTCGAGATAAACGGAACATGCGCTGCCGCTGCGATTTGACTGATCCGTTCTAGAAAAGTGATATCTCTGCTTGAACGACCGAACTGATAATCGCCAACCAAAAGGCTATACGGTTCGCCACCAAAGGTACCGAATTCATCCTCATAGATAGTCTTAAACAGCGCGCTCTGATCAAACTCAACCGCCTTATCGAGATCACGATAAAGCTCCTCAAACGTCGCTGCGAGCACATGGATTTTAAGACTCGAGCCCGTTTCTGACTTCATCGTCAGATGGTGCAAACCGCGCCATGAGGCCTCGAGTGCCTGAAAATCGGCATTATGAAGAATGTGGTTCAACTGGCGTCCAAGCGCCGCATCCAGACCCGCGATCCGATTCACCAAGATGCCATTAAGATTCACGTCTGCATCACCCAATTGGGCTTTAGCTGTTGAAATTTCCGCCACAAATTCGCCAATCAATTCTAAGGCATAAGCCGTCTGCGAGGCGTCAAGAATCATCCTAGCGTCATGCAGTATCGACGCAATGTCCGAGCCTTCTTCTCGACTGGACGCAGGCACTGCGGCAAGTACCGCCTCGGCGCGCGCATCGGCATCGGTCATGGCTTGTGCCGTGATCATTGCCTTTTGGGCACCCTGGAACACCTTCGCAAGTGCGCTCAGGCGCTCGTCATCGGCGACAATCTCACCCATTAAATCGCTCAGCACATCATTGCCGTCCAACTTCGCAACGAAATCTCGCAACCGCGACCGCTTTCCAAAGACAGCAGCCAACTCTGGAATTTCGCTAACAACAGAAAGCGGCCCAAAGGATCCAAGACTCGTGAAGCTCATATCAACCGAAAGCTTCCCCGACTCATCCTGCAACGTATTGGGCACCTTGAAGGCCAGTTCGGGTCTCATGGCTTCCATCACCATATCGAAATTATCTCGATCAATCGAGATCATCTTCCTTTCCCGTAACGGCTTTAAGTGACTGGTCTGAGTGCCCGCTAGAGGCGCCAGTACACCAACCTTAAAGGGTAACTCTTTCCTGCGATTCGCCCCGCCCGTTTCTACCTCATAGCTAATGTGTACGCGAGGCGATCTGACCCGTGAGAGTTTTTGTTGCATGCTTGGGGACATATTAAATATCTCCTTTATGGTTATAAATCGTTTGTAATAGATTCATTAGCCTTCGCGAGTCAAGTAGATGACCCGGCTCCCATAGGTACGTTTATTGACAAGGCCTTCCTCGACCAGAAGATTTAAAGCCTTACGGATGACCGGTAACGCGTTCGACCTTTTTTGTCGTGCGATCCACCAGTCGGTGATGCCTTCGGCGGTATCCGCGGCTTCCGCATTCTTGAAGAAATGCTCCGCAATATCCCTGGCAACGTTCTGGACACTCTCGCCTTGAAACCTTGAGTAAGCTTTAGGCTTGCTTGAGTCATTTAGCGATTTTAGTTTGCTCATCAAGTTCACTCGCTTTGGATTTGTTTGGTATTGACTAGTCATTAAAATAAAGCCAGTTTTATGCCAACTTTTATAATCCTCATAAGTTGTTGTTTTTATTATATATAAATTTTTTATCTGAAAAAAATCCTGCGTAACCGAGGTATCTAAACCTCACGCATTCACGACGGCTAAAGACATTTTCTATAGCGATCAACCGCTTACAGTTCTGGGGTAGAAATACCCAGCAGGGTAAAAAAGCCATAGCAAATCGGGTTAGAGATGCGCGCCGAGCCTAGAAATGCGTTTCAGCGATCGCGCTAGTTCGATAGACTCAGAACAACTGCAGGTAGACTGAATACCTGCTGAAACTAGTTTGAGATGAATGGGGCAACTCTTGGCAATTATCTACCAAACGTTCTCCTTCGCAGATGCCAATACGCGGATTCATATCACAACCAATCCGTTATTGGCAGATCTATGGGTCTACCAGGTCAGCGCTCCGGGTTTTGCAGCAGAATCTTGTATTTGGTACTTCACAGACAATCGGGCAGAGGCCAACTGCCGCGTGTTGCTGTGCTCGAAAGCCCTCTGTGACTCGGTGGTCTATTTCGTTGATAACCGAGCAAAAATAGGCTGGCGAACCAAGCGGTTATTAGGCAGTCGGTTGTGACAAAATTCCTCGTTGTGGTCTGCCCAATAGTTTGTTTAAATCGCCTGCCGAGGTTAGGTTTTACACATGCTATTAGATTTCAATCAGCTTTTGGTCATCGGTGCTCTGCCCACCCGGCAGAGATCAATAATAAAAAAGCTGTTCGCAAAAATTGAATTATCGATTAACGAATGGCTCCCAGCCTTCGGACTAGACGACAATCGTGAAGCGCCCATCGTTGCAGTTTGCGTACACTCAGGCCTCGATGCACTAAAAACAGCGCACTCAACCCGATTACGCCCCAATAACGTCGAGTTTGTTGACGTTGTTCTCCAGAGCCAAAGCGCAGGCAAACGTAAGAAGCCCAATATTTTCTTTATCGATGAATCGCCAGAAAAGGTTAAAGGACTCATTCTTAAGGCAGAGCAGATCCTCTCCCAACGCTTTCCAGTGAGATCGCCTAAAAACTTCGAAATATTTTCAGAGCGATTCAATCTTATCGGTTCATCGCCAGCCTTTTTGAAAACCATCAAGGCGATTCGAAAGGTTTCGAAAACCGAATCCCGCGTTTTTGTTAAAGGCGAAACAGGAACCGGTAAGGAACTGGTCGCCCGAGCCATTCATTATATGAGCCCAAGAGCATCTGGGCCCTTCGTACCGGTAAACTGTGGCGCTTTTACCGACGAGCTATTACTGAGCGAGCTTTTCGGTCACAAGAAAGGTTCTTTTACGGGTGCCATTCAAGACCAAAGCGGCCTAATCGAACTCGCCGATAAGGGAACCTTATTCTTAGATGAGGTCGATTCCCTATCCTCTAAGGCACAAGTGTCTTTGCTACGCTACCTTCAAGAAGGGGAAATCAGGCCCGTTGGTGGGCGCGCTTTAAAAACCATCGATGCACGGGTCGTTTCAGCGAGCAATAAGAAGCTTTCGGACTTGGTTCGTACAGGCGCCTTTCGAGATGACCTCCTGTATCGACTCGATGTTCTATCCCTGAGCCTGCCACCATTGCGCTTGCGAGAGAAAGATTTGTTTTTAGTCGCGATGCAAATCTTGAATCAGTTGAGCTCGGAACTTAATGTCGTCGTTAAAACGTTGAGCCCAGATTTTCTGAGCGCAATGGCCTCCTATGATTGGCCTGGCAATTTCAGAGAGCTTGAAAGCGCCTTAACCCGTTCATTTTTAATGACTGAGGGGTCTGTCATCGACAATCCAGACCTGATATTTTCTGAAATTGACCATGAGTCGAACCCGATCCGTTCCTCCCTGGGCAGCTTTAGTTACGAAAAACAGCTACTTGTTCGACGATTTGAGAAAGATTATCTAGAGTCCGTGCTCAGTTCGACCGCAGGCAATGTCACCAAAGCCGCTGCCATCGCAAAGAAAGAGCGCAGAGCATTCACAAGGCTCATGGAAAAGCATGGCATCAATCGAGCCGCCTACATCTAGATTAAGCTGTATAGCCTTTAAGTTACTTCAGACAAAATCGACAAATCAACTACTTCAGCGAAGTTTTGCGCCGAGTCAAACATCACAATGAAGTGCACCGTCAAAGCGAACGCGATGGTAAACAATCCAACGGTATAATTCGTCGCGGATTTACTACCGGAATGGCACATAGCAACCGCCACCTGGGTAATGGCCCCAAGCAAAAACAGCATCGTTAGCTTAACCGAAGACAAATGATTACGTTTCAGCTCTTGTCTTTCGGTTCTCGCCGTTCGCAGTTGATCCGCGTAGTGAAACAATTGTGCTTTTATGGCCGCGAGTTCTGCTTTGTCTTTAAATATTAACTTATGGAGCACAATAAGCGATGGTAACTCCGCCAGCTGCACGGCGCCGTGATCAATGTAGTCTGCTTCAGCGAGCAGCTCCTCGGCGACGTAACGGCCCGTAATCGACCTTAATTCATCCCCATCTGTACCCAAGGCATCCGATAGTAAATTAATAGCGCGTAACGCGTTGACTTCGGTGGCCAAAAAAGTGTTTGCAGAAGCGACTTTTCGCCAGGAATCGCCAGCCATTAGGCTTGCAAACAACCCAAACATGATTGCGAGCGCGCCAAAATAAGGCCCAACAACCCCTTTTACTTCAAAGCGAGACCCTTGCAAGGATCCAATAAGCATGATTGCCGCAAACCCTGTCAGCAAGGGTAAAGCCGTCATCAGATAAATATTCATAGCGCACTCTCTTTTGTGGTCTCTTGAACCTGTTTTACACACAAAAACGCTGGATTTGAAGGGAAGATTCGCTCGCCGCGGAGAATAACCTGAATCTATACGCGATGACACGACACGCCCGGCAGTTGAGTCAAAGATCCGCCAACGAACCAAAATCGAACCGTCATTGCTTAACGAAGACAGTCCGTCTAACCTTTACCGAGCTCAGCAATGATAGCCTGCTCCGAGCGCTACTCATCATGGTTGGTGACGAGGCCGTTGACCCCATACCGCAGCAAGAGGAAGCTTTAAGTCGTTTGCGCCAAGACGTCATTGACGGCGACATTGACCGCGAACACGATTTAGAGGCGCTACAAGTGGCCCTCTCAGCGTTGGTGCGGGGATACAGCATCTTTCGTCAACCGTATGCGCATCGTCTTGATCTGGATGCGAGCGAACTGGACCGCCGGGTTCAAAAAATTGTGCAGGGCTGGCTCACCTCTATGGCGTCCGCCAAATAATCAAAGTAAGCCCGCATCGTCTTATGCTAAGCCTTGTTCGCCAACGCTCATGGGTTGCTACCGATAAAAATCCGGGCCCTGCTTCAAGATATTGAATAAGGCCGCATCGTGCTCAATCCAAAACGTAGCACCGCTTTCCGAGACCAGCGCCTCGACTTTTGTGGACGGGTGATGCAGGCATAGAGCTGTCATTGCATCACTGCGTGTCTCAGGCACCTGCGGTTAAACCTACTGAACAGGCACCCTCTCTGCTATGTAAGCCTCAACTTCTTCCGCCGTATCCCGTTCAGCACCGTCACCAATAGCACCTGAGATCAACGAATCACCCGAGAATCCAAACAGGTAACGTATGAGCAACAGTCCGTCTGTAAGCGGCTTAGACTCGCCATCCCCATCAATGTCCAACTCGGAATCAGCATCGGTTAGGTAGCCTGCAATGGCTTCTGAGGAGCCTCTATTCGCCTCGCCAGACACAGCGCCAGACGTTAAAGAATCGCCGCTAAAACCGAACAGATGACGGATAACTAATAGACCGTCCGTTAGAGGTTGCGCTTCTAGGTTTTCGTCTACATCAAAGCTGAAGCAGCCGGTTCTGCAAGAGAACCGGTTTAGTGGGTTGGTGTCATCAATGGCTTCTTCATCACTGAAGCCATCGTTGTCGTCATCTGAGTCACAAACATCACCTTCAGTATCTCCATCCGTATTGAGCTGGCCCGCATTACTTAGGCTAGGACAGTTATCTAAATTGTCACCAACAGCGTCCCCATCACTATCAGCATTTCTAGGGTTCGTACCATTAGCTTGTTCTATCTCATCGTCAATTCCATCATTGTCGTCATCGTCATCAAGAACTAGAGCGGGATCGGACGTTGAATCACTTTCTGACCTGCCCTCATGCCAGTCATCCGGCATACCATCGCCATCGGTGTCAACTGAGGCCGCTGGGTCATTTGGAAAGGCATCTTCACTCTCATAATAATAATCTCGGTCCGGGTCATCCCAGCAGGCCGAAAACGATGGCCACGTAATATACAAGGTGCTATCGATATAGCTGTTTACATAATCGATTTCCTGGCACGCCAACCCTCCAGTTGTTTGGTTTTCATTGCTCTCAAAGCTAACCCTTAAGTTCGTCCAGCCAACAAACAGATCCCCAATGCGCCGGATAGGATTACCCCAAAGCTCTATGGCACCTTGCGTTGCTTGTTGGTAAATAGACAATGGCGAGAGATCAACGAGGTTATTGCCCCCTAGGGTCAATCCTCCAAGCGGTCGATTCAAACCGGAGATATCGTTAATCTGATTATAGGCAACATTCAGGCTATCCATTTCTGGAAAGCGGTTGAGGAACTCGAGGCTTACCAAGCTATTGTGGCTTAAGTCGGCGTGTTCCAGATTAGTTGCCAGCGGCAACAATTGGCTCAAATACTCAAGACCCGTTCCATGCGCGCCAAGAAACTTCACGTTCGCCAACGCTGGTAGCGAAGACCAATCGATCGATGGATTTCCCGAAAAACTCAACCTTTCTAGCTTCGAAAATAAAGACAAGCCTGCGAGACCCATCAAATCGGCGTTCTGATATGAAATATCAAGATCCTTAAGCGTCAATGCAAGATAACTTGGAATTCGGTCGGTGGAATCGAGTTTGGTACCGTTGCCCCTCAGGATTTGAATACCAATTAACCCTTCGGGGAAGGTCAGCCAATCAATTGGGTTGCCTTGCAAACCCAATTCAAGCAAGTTGGATAGATTCAATAAAGGAGACAGATCAGCAATTTGATTGAACCGAAGTTCAAGTTTCGTCAACCCTATAAAGTTTTGTAAACCAGTAAGGTTAACAATGCCTCGCTCACTGCAATCAAGGTCGGAAAGATCGGCGACCTCTACTAAACCAATAACGGCCGCCTCCACACATGCTCTTAGATTTTCATCAGAAATTTCAGCTAATACATCTTCGACCTTCAATGACCAAAGACTCGCGTCCAAAGGGTAGGCATCACTAGTATCATCAACCCCATCGTTATCGTCATCAGAATCAGCCGTCATGCCCGTCGCTAGGCAATCTTCATCGCAATCGTCTGGATAGCCGTCATCGTCGGTATCGGTGCGCCCACTAAGACTGATAAGCGGAAAGGCATCTACTCCATCGGCAACACCATCACCGTCGTCGTCAGTGTCTGCGTTATTGCAAGTGCCGTCTGAGTCTGTGTCTAAGGTTTCCGATGCATCAAGAGGAAATGCATCGACCGAATCCATTACGCCATCCATGTCATCGTCGCATCCAGGAATGGTGAACTGATCAATATTTAGAAAGTCTACAGCAGTCTCTATCGCCTCATCCGGTATATTCCAGCCATCTGGTGCGAATTCAGAATCGATTGTGCTCCAGTCAACAGACCGCATAGTCGCGTTAAATTCATCATAGAATTGTTGCTCATTCAGTCCTGTGTGCTTTTCGACGGCGCCCCAAAAACCATACTCGTAATAGTCAGATGGGATATCGCGAAGTACTGCCTGCCAAGAAGACTTATGGGCCATAAAATACAGCGGGGCTTGGGTCGCAATCCTGAGATCACAAATTGGTCCGTTGTCCATATCAGTATTTTCGTCAAGCAACCAGCCGGAACAATCAGGCTGACCCTCTTCTTCATTACCGAACGGATCGAAATACGGAGGGCTTTTTTGTATCCGTTGAGAATACCGCCAAAAACTCCGATTGCTTACGTTCAAAATATGGCCATCAATTTCTTCCTCCACAGTATTCCAAGCATTTCCCGGATTATCCTTCAAGAATCCTATATTCATCC
>Ga0233432_10006343_pt1 | contig 10112 bp, 8 predicted proteins | sample SI_122_August201_6_FD_179870 | JGI IMG/M metagenome (GOLD analysis project Ga0233432, IMG submission 179870) | Seawater microbial communities from Saanich Inlet, British Columbia, Canada - SI_122_August2016_10_MG | ecosystem: Environmental > Aquatic > Marine > Inlet | place: Canada: British...
GGTTGAGCTTAAAAAGGTTCCAAGCACGCCTGGAGTTTATAAATTTTTTAGCAATCATGAAATTATCTATATTGGTAAGGCAAAAAATTTAAAAAAAAGAGTTTCAAGCTATTTTGGTAACTCATTTAAAGATAGAAAGACCTCACAGATAAAGCTACTAACCGATAATATAGAAACTTTTACAACAAAGAATGAAGTTGAGGCTCTTTTGTTAGAGCAGATGCTGATCAAAGAAAATAAACCAAAATTCAATATTCTTTTACGAGATGACAAAACATACCCTTATATTTTCTTTTCTTTAGATCATGAGTACCCAGGTATTTACTCAAAGAGAACCAAGCAAGCTGTTGATTCAAAATTCTTTGGACCATTTGTTAGCTCAGAAGCGGTTAAGAAATCTATCAAAGAAATACAAAAAATTTTTCAAGTAAGAAATTGTAATGATGCAACTTTTACCAATAGGACCCGTCCATGTATAGAATTTCAAATGAAAAGATGCTCAGCTCCTTGTGTGAAAAAAATATCAAAAACAGATTACTTTGAGGATATTACAAGTGCAAAATCTTATCTCTCCTCTTCCGACAATCAAACTATTAATAAACTAACTTCAGATATTGAAAAAGCATCAGAAAAGCTTGAATTCGAAAAAGCAGCAGAGATTCGAGACAGACTAAAACGACTTCAATTATTAAGAGAGGAGCAATCTGTTGTAACCCTGGCTAGGGATGTTGATATCTTTTCTGTCCATGCAGAAGACAACTATCTAGGCATATGCATTATTGTTGTAAGAAGAGGAAAAATAAGAGGGACAAAAACTAATCTTATCAAACAGGCTCACTATGATTCATTAGAGGAAGTTTATCAAAGCGTGATATTGAACTTTTATGATAATCAGCTAGATATCCCAAAAAAAATTATGTCTATAGATGCACTAAAATCGAAAGATCTATTATCCAAAGTAATTCAAAAAAAATATAACGTTAAAGTAAATCTAACCCATACCCCTGATAAATCCATAAGACCAATTTTTAATCTTTGCAAGATAAACGCTAAACAAGTTATACAAAATCATATAAGCAAAGAGGATAAATACACCTTTGCATTTAATGAACTTAAAAATGCTATGAGTTTAAAAGACAACATTAAAAAAATTGAGGGATATGATGTTAGTCATATTTCTGGAGATCATGCTGTTTCATCCTGTGTGGTATTTTCCAATCAAGGTCCTCAAAAAAAAGAATATAGAACTTTTAATATTCCGAAAGAGTTGTCTGGCAATGATGTGGGCTCATTGGAACACGTGCTAGAAAGAAGAATAAAGTATTATGATAATCCTAATATTAGGCCAGATATCATTTTAATAGATGGTGGCAAAACTCAGTTGAAATATAGCAAATCAGTAATTGATAAATCAATCTATAACGATATTAAGGTTATTTCAATTGTGAAAGGATCGAACAGGGTAAGAGCTACTGAAACAATTCTTGCTGATAATGGTGTTGTAGAATTAGATAAGTACTCAAAAGCATATCTTGTTCTTCAGGAAATGAGAGATGAGTCACATAGGTTTGCAATCACAGCACAAAGAAAAAAGAAAAGAGGCTCTATAAAAAATTCACAATTAGACTTAATCCCCGGTATAGGACCTACATTAAAAAATAGGATCCTTTTAAAGTTCAAAAGCTTAAAAAATATAAAATTAGCAAATGTTGAAGATTTAATGACTGTTAGAGGCATTAATGAGAAAATAGCTAAGCAAATAAAACAAAATATCAAACAATGATTACTTTTATAAATCTTTTAACATTCTCAAGAATTGTATTAGCTGCAATTATTTTTCTTTTGTTAATGTCTTCTGATGGCTATTTGATAGCACTCCTCTTATTTTACATTGCTGGTTTTACAGATTGGCTGGATGGTTACTTAGCTAGAAAATATAATGCAGTATCTCAGCTTGGTGAAATACTTGATCCAATAGCAGATAAAATCCTAATAGTATTTGTATTTTTTGCTCTTGCGGTTAATCTATCAAGCTATTTGATTGGATTTTTTGCAGCTCTAATTATTACAAGAGAAATTTGGGTCGGTGCTTTAAGAGACTTAAATGCTAGAAATAATAAAAGTGATGCGACCAAGGTTACTTTTTTAGCAAAAACAAAGACTACGATTCAGCTTTTTACAATTAGTGTCTATCTTCTTGCATTAACTTTAAATAATATGCTTCTTATTCATATTGCGAATATGCTTTTATTTGCCTCTCTTTTTATTACTTTATATACAGGGTTTATCTATACAGCTAACTCATTCCAAAGAAATAATACTTAATTTAGTTTAGCTATTTAAAGCGTAAGAATATAAAATGTACAAAATTAAACTATAAATTAAAACAATATGAAAATAATAATAGTAAGTGGGGGCTTTGATCCAATTCATTCTGGTCATATAGCCTATTTTAAAGCTGCAAAAGCATTGGGTGATAAGCTAGTTGTGGCTCTAAATAGTGATGATTGGCTCATCAATAAAAAAGGTAAATTTTTTATGCCTTTTGAAGAACGAAAAGCGATTATAGAAGATCTTTCTTCAGTGGACTCTGTAATTGACTTCGATGATGATGATAGTGGAAGTGCTACCAAGGCTTTAATTAAAGTTAAAGAAATGTATCCTAATGATGATATTGCTTTTGCAAATGGTGGAGATAGGAATAAAGGCAATATTCCTGAAATGTCTGTTGATGGTATTGAATTCCTATTTAGTGTAGGGGGAGACGATAAAAAAAACTCATCATCATGGATTTTAAAAAAATGGCAGTATTATCATGAAGAGAGATTATGGGGTTCCTTTTATAACTTATTTGAAGAAGAGCAAGTAAAAGTAAAAGAGCTAATAGTAGATCCGGGAAAAGGGATGAGCTTCCAAAAGCACTTTAAAAGACACGAGATATGGATGGTAAGTAAGGGGTCCTGTGTTGTTAATTACAGCAAAAGCAGTCCTGATAATAAAAAAAATATACAGTTAAATAAATTTGACTATTACTTAGTCCCGCTAGGAGAATGGCATCAAATAACAAACCCTTTCGATGAAACATGCCACTTAATTGAAATTCAATATGGCGAGGAGTGTGTTGAAGACGATATTGAAAGAACTGAGTATTATTCACCCAATTAAGCTCAAAAGTTGAACCTTATAATATAAATTGTTATACAATGCGATTGCATGAAAGCTGGCTGGATGGCAGAGTGGTTATGCAGCGGCCTGCAAAGCCGTTTACGCCGGTTCGATTCCGGCTTCAGCCTCCATTGATTTGAAGACATTTTAGTATAAAAAAGTATAATGTTTTGGAAATGGTATCTATTAACTTGCCCGAGTGGTGGAATTGGTAGACACAAGGGACTTAAAATCCCTCGATAGAAATATCGTGCCGGTTCAAGTCCGGCCTCGGGTACCATCAAATAGAATTGATTGTTACTATGATGTATTAAATTTTATAAAGTTGTAATATTAAATATGAAGAATGACCTTAATGAAAATATTTTAAACCAATCTTTAAGAGAAGAGTTTATTGACTTAAAGGAAATCTTTAAGGTTATTTGGCAGAGCAAACTATTATTGAGTTCAATAGTTATTTTGTTTTTTTTGGCATCTGCTATTTACAGCTTAAATCTACCAAATATTTATCAATCCAGTGCATTATTAAGTCCAACAAGTAAAGAAAATACTAATATGATGAGTAATTATTCTTCCCTTGCTGGTCTTGCAGGTATAAATCTTAACTCTCAATCTGGTGGAGCCAATGAAGTTAAAGCTATTGAAAAACTAAATACTTTAAGTTTTTTTACAGATAATATTCTACCTAATATTTTTCTTCCAGATTTAATGGCTTTAGATTATTGGGATGCTAAGACAAATTCTATTATTTATAATGAGAATATTTATAACATTAAGAGTCAAAAATGGGTTAGAGATACCGAATCTCCCCATACACAAACCCCCAGCAGCCAAGCAAGCTTTAGAGTTTTTAAAAATCATTTAAGTATTTCTGAGAATGCAAACAATAACTTTATAAATATTTCAGTTAAACATCAATCTCCCTTTATAGCACATGAATGGACGAAGATGATTGTTGAAGAAATCAATAACTATTTTAGGGTGAAAGATAAAATAGAAGCCCAAGCATCAATTGATTATCTTAATATGCAAATCTCAAAAACAAGCTTCACAGAAATAAAACAAGTTATTGCTCAATTGCTTCAACAAAAAACTCAAACGTTAACTTTGATAGAAGTAAATGATCTTTATGTTTTTGAATACATAGACCCACCTGTTGTTATGGAAAAAAAAATAGGTCCAAAAAGATTTATTATGTGTATTTTTGGAACATTTCTTGGCATAATATTGGGCACATTAATAGTATTATGTAGGCATTTTTTTAGAGAACAATAACTATTTTATATAGGACTAATCCATGACACATAATAAAGTTGCATTAATAACAGGTATAACAGGGCAAGACGGAGCTTATCTAGCAGAGCTATTGCTGGATAAAGGCTACGAGGTTCATGGTATTAAACGTCGTTCATCATTATTTAATACTGATCGTATAGATCATCTTTATCAAGATCCGCATGAAACTAATAGGAAGTTAGTTCTTCATCATGGTGACTTAACTGACTCAATGAGTTTGGTTCGTATTATTAAAGAAATATTGCCTGATGAGATATACAATTTAGGCGCACAATCACATGTTGCAGTTTCTTTTGAATCCCCAGAATACACTGCTGATGCTGTTGGAATAGGAGCTCTTAGAATTCTTGATGCAATTCGCATATTAGGTCTTGAGAAAAAAACTAAGTACTATCAGGCATCTACATCTGAGCTATATGGTGAAGTTCAGGAAATCCCCCAAAAAGAAACAACACCTTTTTACCCTCGCTCACCATATGCAGTTGCAAAGTTATATGCATATTGGATAACTATTAATTATAGAGAGGCATATGGAATATATGCTTGTAACGGTATTCTTTTTAATCATGAGTCTCCTGTGAGAGGCGAAACATTTGTTACTCGAAAAATAACAAGAGCTCTGTCTAGAATTTCCCTTGGATTGCAAGAAACACTTTATTTAGGAAATTTAGATGCTATGCGGGATTGGGGACATGCAAAAGACTATGTTGAAATGCAATGGCTAATGTTGCAGCAAGAAAATCCAGAGGATTTTGTCATTGCTACAGGTATTCAATATTCTGTTCGTGATTTTGTTAACTTCGCATGGAGTTATATAGGGAGAACTATAAACTGGAAAGAGGAAGGCATTGATGAGAAAGGTTATGATTCTGAAACTGGGAATTTAATTGTGGCAGTCGACCCTCGATATTTTAGACCTACAGAAGTTGAAACTTTATTAGGCGACCCAACAAAAGCTAAAGAAAAACTTGGCTGGGTACCAAAAATTACCCTAGAAGAAATGGTTCATGAGATGATGCAAAGCGATATAAATATTGCAAAACGTGATACGTTGTCAAAAGACCATGGTTTTAAAGTTCTAGATTATAACGAATAGTACTTAATTATGGACTTCAAAGACAAAATCTACATTGCTGGTCACAAAGGCTTGGTTGGCTCGGCAATTCTTAGAAAACTTGAAAATAGAGGTTTTAAAAATCTTTTAGTTCGAACTCATGACGAGCTTGATCTTACCAATCAGAATCAGGTAAAAGAATTCTTTGAGGTTGAAAAACCAGATTATGTTATTTTAGCGGCAGCAAAAGTTGGTGGAATTTATGCTAACAATACATATCCAGCAGATTTTATTTATAAAAATATATTAATTGAAGCTAATGTTATAAATTCAGCCTATGAAAACCAAGTTAAACGCTTACTATTTTTGGGTAGTACCTGTATTTATCCAAAAGAAGTAGCTCAACCTATGCGAGAAGATGCTCTCTTGACTGGCAAGCTTGAATCTTCTAACGAACCTTATGCACTTGCAAAAATAGCAGGTATAAAACTTTGCGAGTCATACAATAGACAGCATGGTACAGATTTTAGATCCGCAATGCCAACAAATTTATATGGCATTAATGATAACTTTCATCCATTAAATTCTCATGTTATTCCAGCAATAATGCGTCGTTTCCATGAGGCGAAACTAAATGATGAAGAAAGCGTTGTTGTCTGGGGTTCTGGTAATGCTATGCGTGAATTTTTATATGTTGATGATATGGCCGAAGCATCTTTGTTTATTTTAGAGATGAATCAAAAAACTTATCACAGCAATACAAGACCTATGCTCTCTCACATAAATGTTGGTACTGGCAAAGACATTACTATAAGAGAATTGGCAGAAACTATGAAAGAGGTGGTTGGTTTTGAAGGGAAACTTGTTTATGATGAATCTAAACCGGATGGATCTTTAAGAAAACTAATTGATATAACTCGTCTATCAAGTATGGGTTGGAAGCATAAAATTAATCTAAAGCAAGGCCTTGAGAAGACCTATAATTGGTATTTAACAGGAGGTAGAAAATGAAAATTGCAGTTGTGGGAACTGGTTACGTAGGCCTTTCTAATTCAATGCTATTATCCCAAAATAATGAAGTAATTGCGTTAGATATTATTCCTGAAAAGATTGAGAAGTTAAATAATAATATCTCCCCAATATTAGATGATGAAATATCAGAGTTTCTAAAAAATAAAAGTAATAATTTTTTAGCAACTTTAAACAACGAGCTTGCATACCAGGATGCGGATTATGTAATAATTTGTACACCCACAGACTACGACCCTGAAAAAAATTATTTTAATACCAATTCAATAGAGAGCGTTATTAAAGATATTATTTCAATAAACCCAAATGCAGTTGCAATCATAAAATCTACCGTACCTTTAGGATATACAAAAAGTTTAAAGGAAAAATTTAATTTTGATAACATAATATTTTCTCCAGAGTTTTTAAGAGAGGGATCTGCATTGCATGATAATCTCTTTCCTTCAAGGATTATCATTGGTGAACAGTCAGATAGGGCTAGAAAATTTGCAGATTTATTGGTAGAGGGTGCAAAAAAGAAAGAAATAGAAGTTTTGTTAACTGACTCAACTGAAGCAGAGGCTGTTAAGCTCTTTAGTAATTCCTATCTAGCCATGAGGGTTGCATATTTCAATGAACTTGATTCATTTTCAGAATTTCATAAATTAAACTCAAAACAAATTATTGAAGGAGTGTCTTTAGACCCAAGGATAGGCTCCCATTATAATAATCCTTCCTTTGGATATGGTGGCTACTGTCTTCCAAAAGACACTAAACAGCTAAAAGCTAACTTTCATAACATCCCAAATAATATAATAAAATCTATCGTTGACTCCAATTCAACTCGCAAAGACTTTATAACGGAGTCAATACTTAGAAAAAAACCTGACATCGTTGGCATACATCGTTTAATAATGAAATCCGGATCAGATAATTTTAGAGACTCCTCAATTCAAGGCATTATGCGACGCCTGAAAGAAAAAAATGTTGAAGTTATTTTATATGAACCAATTCTAACTGAACAAAACGAGAAAACTTTTTTTGGGTTAAAAATAGTTACATCTTTTCAAGAATTCAAACAAACTAGTGATGTGATTGTTGCTAATAGAATGGTAGATGAATTGAATGACGTAAGTGAAAAGGTTTATACAAGAGATATATTTAATAGTGATTAATTATCTAAAAGATAATTTAGAATTATTAAAGAACCATATAGGATTCTTAAAATATTTTAAAAATACTTCCTGGTTGTTTTTTGAGCATATTTTGAGAATGACATTAGGGCTTTTTATTGGAGTCTGGGTGGCGAGATATCTTGGACCAAATCAATTTGGTTTATTCAGTTATGTTCAAGCTTTGGTTGCAATGGCATCTATTTTTGCAACTTTAGGAATTGATAGTATTTTAGTTAGAGAGTTGGTTAAAAATAATAATAGAAACTATTCTCTAATTGGTGCTGCTTTTGTTCTGCGACTTGCAGCTTCTATTTTAGTGATAACAGTGCTTATTATTTCTTTAAAACTATTCTCAAATGAACAACAGACAAATGTATTAGTATTTGTTGTAGCTTCTTCAATTATTTTTCAATCTTTTGGTGTTATTAATGCCTACTTTCAAAGCATAGTTCTTAGCAAATATACTGTTTACGCGAACTCTTTATCTTTTTTTGTATCCAGTGTTATAAAAGTTCTTTTGATTATATATGAAGCACCTCTTGTAGCTTTTGCGTATGTAGTTCTGCTTGATAGTATCCTTGTTGCAGGTTTACTCTTATATTTATATATAAATTATGTTTCTCTGGGTGATATAAAGAAAATTACGTATGAAAATAATCTTGCGATAATGCTTTTAAAAGACTCATGGCCTTTAATGTTAACTGGGTTGGCTATAGTTATATACATGAAGATTGACAAAATTATGATTAAACAAATTATTGGAAATGAAGCATTGGGACAATACGCGGCAGCCGCCAGAATTAGTGAGCTTTGGTATTTTATCCCACTCGCAATAACTACCTCGTTATTTCCAGCTATTATAAATGCAAAAAATATTAATAATGATCTCTATAATGTTAGGATATGCAGGTTATACAGTTTTATGCTTTGGTTGGGTTTGGTTGTAGCAATTATCACATTTTTTAGTGCAGATTTTATAATAGACTTTTTATACGGAAATCAATACTATGACGCATCAAAAGTGTTAATTATTCATATGTGGGCTGGGATTTTTGTTGCTGTTGGAATGGCTTCTGGTAGATGGATGGTTTGTGAAAACCTCCAACTGATGGCTTGTTTTCACACTGCTATTGCAGCTTTACTTAATATAATGCTGAATATATTTTTAATACCGAAGTTTGGGATAAGTGGCGCTGCATACGCAACAGTTTTCTCATATGCAGTATCAAGCTACTTACTGCATGCCTTTCATAGCACAACTAGATCAAACTTTATAAATATATCTAAAAGTTTCATACCTAAGTTTTAAGGATAAAAAAAATGAGTAAAAAGAAAATATTAATAACAGGTGGAGCAGGGTTCATTGGTTCTCACCTTTGTGAGTACTTCTCTAAGGATGAAAATAACTCAGTTTTTTCGTTAGACAATTACTTAATGGGAAGCTCTGATAATCACGTAGATAATGTTACATATATAAATGGAGATACTGCAGATATAAAAAATTTAATAGATTTTACACCGAGTATAGTCTATCACTTAGGTGAATACTCCAGGGTAGAGCAGAGCTTTGGTGACATTGATCAAGTCTGGAAGTCTAACAAAGATGGTATTTTTTCTGTTCTTCAATTTGTTCGAAATGCTGGTTGTAAGATTGTATACGCTGGTAGTAGTACAAAATTTGGTGATGGCGGCTTAGGACGAAGCGCCTCTCCCTATGCATGGACAAAAGCAACAAATACAGAATTAGTAATTAATTATGGTAACTGGTTTAATGTTCCTTATGCAATTACGTATTTTTATAATGTGTATGGAGAAAGAGAAATAAAGACAGGAAAATATGCAACCCTCATCGCATTATTTAAAGAGAAAATGAAAAATGGTCAATCTCTATCAGTTGTTTCCCCAGGAACACAAAAAAGGAATTTTACTTATATAGACGACATTATCAGTGCTTTAGTTATGGTAGGTGAGAATGGTTATGGTGATGAATTTGGTATAGGTAGTGATGAAGCTTTTAGCATCAAAGAGGTTGCTGAAATGTTTGGTGGAGATATAGAGATTTTACCAGAAAGACAAGGAAATAGAATGAGTGCAGAAATGGTTACCGATAAAACTAAAGCACTTGGTTGGTCCGCGAGCCAAAAATTGAAAGACTATATTGAGGTATGCAAAAAAAATAAATGGATTTAAGTAATAATTAATTGAAGAATAGATTTACTATTGCCAACAATTAATTTTATTTAAACTACTAAGCAAGTTTTTCATTTAATTCTTATATCTACACAAATGGATTCAAACAAATATTTCGATTAAGATATATTTATTATGATAGATACTAAATCCTTTAGATATAAAAAATATAAAAAAATCTATGATTCAGTTTTATCTGATAAGTCTTCAAAAGCCAATGAAAA
>Ga0233432_10006345_pt1 | contig 10112 bp, 7 predicted proteins | sample SI_122_August201_6_FD_179870 | JGI IMG/M metagenome (GOLD analysis project Ga0233432, IMG submission 179870) | Seawater microbial communities from Saanich Inlet, British Columbia, Canada - SI_122_August2016_10_MG | ecosystem: Environmental > Aquatic > Marine > Inlet | place: Canada: British...
AGCAACAGGATCTGCCGCTGCTGCTAGTGGTACATTAACTTCCTCTACTATAAGTGGTGTACAGACGGGCACTTCTAACACGGGCACTTCTAATACAGGTACAGGCACTACAGGAAACTCTACCGCTACTATACCTGCTGCCACGTACAGCACGGGCACAGGCACTACTGGCACTAGCAACACAGGTACAGGTAACACCGGCACAGGCAACACAGGTACAGGCACTTCGGGAAACTCTACTGCTACTATACCTGTTTCTACCTATAATACGGGTACAGGCACTACAGGATCATCTAATACAGGAAACTCTACTGCTACTATACCTGTTTCTACCTATAATACAGGTACAGGTACTACAGGATCATCTAATACAGGAAACTCTACCGCTACTATACCTGCTTCTACCTATAATACAGGTACAGGTAACACCGGCACAGGCACTACAGGGTCAGCTACTCAAACTATAACTGTAGGCACTACTAACGTTGCTGCTTCTGCAAAAGATTCGTCATTAACTGCCGTAGTCAATTCTGTTAATACCGCTGCTCACTCACACTCTATACCTGCTTTATCTGTTCCTGCTTTAAGTATACCTACTATGAATACTGGCAATCATAGTCACTCGGTACCAGGATTAAGTATCCCTGCTTTAAGTATACCTGCTATGACTACTGGTAACCATACTCACTCCGTACCAGGGTTAAGTATACCTGCTTTAAGTATACCTGCTATGACTACTGGTAACCATAGCCACTCCGTACCATCCTTAAGCGTTCCTGCTTTAAGTATTCCTGCTCTAAGTGTGCCGGGACTAAGCGTACCCGCCTTAAGTATTCCTACTATGACTACTGGTAATCATAGCCATTCAGTACCAGCTTTAAGCGTTCCTGCTTTAAGTATTCCTGCTCTAACTGTAAACGATCATACTGCTAGTACAGCTCTTCCTTTTGAGATTACTAATTACATAATTAAGACTTAAAATGGAAAATAGTAATAGGGAGCTGGATCAAGTAAGATCTGAATTAAATAAGTTGCATGAAAGAAGTAGTAGAAATAAAACAGAAATTTCTGCTCATGAAGCTGTGTGTGAATTAAGGTATGAACATATATCTAAATCCCTAGATGAGATGAGTGCTGCTATAACTGACCTAGCTAAATCTGTGCAAGATTTACAAGATTTAGCTACTCAAGGAAAAAGTTCCCTTAGTACTTTATTATGGATTGGCGGTGCTATAGCTGGTATAACTGGTTACTTTTTATTAGTATCGGACTTATTTTATAAATGAGCTATTTTAGACTACCTATTGATAAATTATTAGCTAAACTGCCTGTCCCTACAGAATTTAATGAATCTCAACAAGCTATGATAGACGGTCTCAATGAGAACCGTTTTTTTGTTCATATAGCGGGGCGTCGTACTGGTAAATCTTACGGAGCTGCTATTCTTGCTTTTGCTAAATTACTTGAGCCTGGGCAACAAGTTATGGTAGTAGCTCCAAATTTTTCTCTATCATCTATTATATGGGACTATGTTACTGATTTAATCAAGCAAATGGATATTGAGGTAGATAAATTTAACCAAAAAGATAAAGTAGTAAAATTAATTAACGGTTCTATATTTAGGTTACTTTCAGCTAATAACCGAGATTCGTTAGTAGGTCGTGCTGCTAACTTACTCATAGTAGACGAAGCCGCCATTATTCCTAATGACGAGTACTTTACAAGAGACTTAAGACCTGCACTATCTACCTTTAAAAATTCTAGATGTTTATGGATCTCTACTCCACGAGGTAAGGGTAATTATTTATATAATTATTTTTTAAGAGGAGATGACACAGAGTTCGATGATTGGGGTTCTGCTAAATTTACTTGGAGAGCTAACCCTATGCTTTCCGAAAAAGATGTAGAAGAAGCTAGAAAGTCTATGACTAAAGCTTTATATCAACAAGAGTACGAATGTGAATGGACTACTACTGAGTCTCAGATATTTGATGCTATAGATGAAGAAAAACATTTATTAAATACTAAAGATATGGTATTTTCAGAAGTTATTGCCGGACTTGATGTCGGTTATAGAGATGAGAATGTTTTCGTAGTTATAGGTTGTACTAGAGACGATCAGTATATTATATTAGATGAGTACATATCTAAAGAATCTACTACTTCTGAGTTAGCTGGGGTCATTAGGGAGAAGATAGATAGTTGGGGAATAGAAAGTATATACATAGATTCTGCCGCTCAACAAGTAAAAGCTGATTTTGCTTATGATTATGACATATATTGTGAGAATGCTATTAAATCTGTTAATGATGGTATTAGTTTTGTTCAGTCTTTGATAGAAAATGATAATCTATACTTTTGCGATGAGCATAGTACCCATACTTTTTCTGCTATGGCTGCATATGCTTGGAACCCAAATACCGATATACCAAAACCAGTACACAATTGGGCTTCTCACCCTTGTGATGCTGTTAGGTATGCACTTTATACTCACCATAAAACTAATGGTGTCTCTATTTATGCTTAGAGTTATAGTACTGAATTATAAAAGACCTGATAACGTTAATAAAATAATAGCTGCTTATAAAAATAAATTCCCTATTACTGTTATAAATAATAATCCTTTAGATCCCTTTCCTGTTGTTGGAGACACTGTAGACGTAATAAATAATGATACTAATTATAAATGTATGGAACGATGGGTACGTTGTTATGAGTATGAAGAACCTTATAAACTAATATTAGATGATGATTTATTACCTGCAATAGACACTATAAAAAGAATGTATGCAAAGAACGAGCCTATGGTTGGTATATATGGTAAGTCTGGGGTAAATTATTCTAATTCTTACAAAGATTTAAATGATCACTGGTGCACAGACTCGGTTGTAGATTTTTTAGTAGGGTCAGCAGTGTTAATTAAGCAAGCAGCTCTTGATTTAATTAAAAAAGATTTGCTATCCATAGGCTATCCTGAGCGTGGAGATGATATTATTGTTAGCTATTTGGTTAAAAATAAGTGTAATATAAGTAATCTTAACACTGTATCTGGAAAAGTTTTAAACTTACCAGAAGGAGATGTTGGCTTAAATAAGGATCCAAATCACTTTATAAAGAGATGGAATGTTTTGCAAAACTTTAAAAATATAGGTTGGACAGAAGCGAAAAATATACTAACATGAATAAACTAAAACGATTTCCAGTAAAATATATAAGAGATTATATTAAAAAAGACTATAAATTACGAGATGAGTGTTATATATGTGGTACTAAAGATAATTTAGAACTTCATCATCTATATAGCGTGAGTCAGTTATTTGAAAAATGGTGTAATAAAAACGGTGTTAAACATATAGAAGAAGTTAGTGTTATTAAAGAGTTGAGAGTAACTTTTGCAGAAGATTGTAAAGAAGATCTTGGTCATGATAACTTATTTACTTTATGCGGAAAACATCATAAACAGCTACACAATATATATGGACAAAAGTATTCCAACCACTTAGTACCGAAAATTAAGAATTGGTTAGGGACTCAGAAGGCGAAAAATGGCAGATAAAGAAACAGCACAATGGAGACAGTGGTTATCAGAGAAGCTTAATCCGGCTCAGGCGTCTATTGCGTCTTTAGAACCTTATGCAAGCCCTGAAACTATTGTAGAATATGAACAAGCATATAGAGAGATTGAGATAGTTCATAGAGCTATAGATTTAGTAGTAAATGCTTGTGCAGAAATTCCTTTTATAGTAGAAGGAGCCGGCCCTGCTAAAAAAGTAAATAAAATACTAAATGTAAAACCTAATCCTTTTGAAGATAGGGCTAGACTGTTTAGAAGAGCTTTTCTAGATTTTATGTTAGATGGTAATGCTTTCTTTTATTATGACGGTAATGACTTATACGTACTTCCGGCAAATGACGTAGAAGTAGTTCCTGATCCAAAAACATTTGTATCTCATTATAATTATTTAGTATCTAATCAACGTAGTTCTGATCTTTTTGGTTATGGTAAGCAAACTCGTAAATCTGACGCTATCAGATTCGAGTCAAATGAGATAATTCATATCATGGCTGAAAACGAATCTTCTATATTTAGAGGCGTATCAAAAGTTAAGTCTATTATTAGACTTATAGAGTTATACTACTATATGATAAACTTCCAAAGACAATTCTTTAAAAATAATGCTGTACCTGGTTTCGTACTTACTACAGATAATATACTCTCTAAGAGGGTTAAAGAGCGGTTATTAGAAGCTTGGAGAAGTACCTATACTACTATCTTTGATGGCGCTAGAAATCCAGCTATCTTGGATGGTGGTTTAAAAATCGACAAATTTTCTACTGTTAACTTTGATCAATTAGACTTCGAAGATTCTATAGAACGTATACAACAAGATATGTCAAAAGCTTTAGGAGTACCTTATGTGCTTTTAAAATCTGGTAATAATGCTAACATAGACGCAAACCAGAAATTATTTTACTTACATACTATTTTGCCCATGCTCAATCAGTTTTGTAGCGCTTTTTCTCACTTCTTTAACTCAGGTGTAGATATACGTCCAGATAAATTATCTGTCCCGGCACTTCAGCCAGATAACAGAACACAGGCGTTATATTACTCTACTCTGGTAAACACGGGAATTATAACCCCGAATGAGGCTCGTGAAGGATTAAGATTTGCAAAACTTGACGATCATGATAATATAAGAGTACCACAAAACATAACGGGTAGTGCTACTGATGCGTCCCAAGGTGGTAGACCAGTAGAAGATACTACTAGTGATCAAGGAAGTTAAATATGACAAATAAAACATTTTATTTAAACAGCTCCTTCGAAGCTAAATCCTATAAAAGAGGCTCTAAATCTCTAAAAATTGCTGGATATGCTAATACTATAACCAAAGACCGTGCAGGTGACGTTGTTACCGCAGCAGCATGGGCTAAGGGTGTAGAAAATTATAGAAAAAATCCTGTAATGCTTTATCAGCATAAACATGACTGCCCTATTGGTAGGGTAGAAAAGATTGTAGTTGATAAAAAAGGTATTTACGTTGAAGGAGCAGTTAGTGAAGCTGCTGAAAAAAATCATGGAATACAAACCCTTATTAACGATGGAGCCTTAAAAAGCTTTAGCGTAGGGTTCCGTGTTAAAGACGGTGAATATAACCGTCATGATGATTCTATGACAATTACTGACGTAGAACTATTAGAAATCTCAATTGTAAGTGTACCTTGCAACCAGGATTCTTTATTTAGCATTCGTAAGAGTTTCGATTCGGTGGATGACTATTCTGAATTTGTAAAAGAATTCAAAGAAATTGATCAAGAAGATCAAAAAGCAATGCGAAAAATTAAAGCTGGTATAACTGATATGACCAATGGTCATTATCATACTGTTGAAGTTGACGAAAATGGAAATGGTGTAACAACTTACGCATCGCATATGACTAATCACGCTCATAAGATTGTAAACGGTATACTAATGGAGGCCGAAGAGCATTCACACGGTATTACTATGGTAGGCGTGCCAATTCATGATATGGACGAAGGACTTTCGGCTAATGAGAGACCCCTATCTCCAACAGAGGAGGAAGCAATGAATACATCAAAACAAGATTTAGTTGAAGAAGCAAAAACTGATGAAGTGGCTGCTACGGAACTAAAAGCTGATGAAGCTGGTTTTGAGGTAGAAGTTAAAGCAACAGAGGAAGTATCCTCGGATGTCGAAACTAAAGATACTACCGTAGAAGCTAGTGAAGTTTCAGCAGAAGTAGAAATCGACGCAGAAGAGTTAAAATCTGCTGAAATTACTTCAGAAATCGAAGTTGAAAAAGAAGATGATGAAGAGCATTTCGAAGTTCGTGATCCGAACGAAGTAATACCTTTCACCAACTTGTTATCTGCAGAAGCTGCAGAACTTCAAAATGGGGACCTAGTAAATTACAAAGAAAAAATGTATAAGGTCCTTAATATCGCAACTGCCCAAAACCCAATATTTAAATTTTTAGAGATTGACGCAGAAGGTAAAGATTGTGATAATGTACTTAATGTGAATGCAGAAGAAATTTCCCAAGTCACTAAAACTGAACTTAATAAAGAAAATACTAGTGAAGACGCTATTGAATACAAAGAGCTTCACGAAGATTCAACAAAGGAGAACGACACCATGGCTGATCAAGTCGTAGAAACAATCGACCTTACAGAGGCAACTAAATCTGTAGAAGTCGAAACCACAAAAACAGTTAACTCTGTTTCTGAGCCTAGAGTTGCAAATCTGGTTGAAAAAACTGGTGAAGCGATTACTAAAAATGCTGATGCAGAAGACCTACGCGGTAGCTCTTCCGTACAAGACCAAGCTGAGTTAAAAGAACTACAGTTTGAAATCTCAAAATATAAAGATGAGATTAAAGCACTACAAAATAGCAAAATGCTATATCAAGAATCTCAAAAGAGTGCTGCTCAATTCTCTGAAAAAGAAATGGCTAACGCTGTTATCCTTTCAAAGATCCTAAACAAACGTGACGTATTTGATACTAAATACGGTCAACGTATGAAAGCAGTTACATCTGTAGACCAATTCCTATCTAACTTCTCTTCCAATATCTATACAGAAATGGAACAGCAATTAGTTATCGCACCGATGTTTAACCGTCTACCAGTAGATGCTAAAAACTTCCGCGTACCAGTTGCAGATGAAGATACTGATGGTGATGTAGCGATGTTCAAATCCGGTACTTATGCTACTGGTATTGGAGACACTACTAACGTCCCAACTTCTAACCAAAACACAATCTCTTCTGTGGACTTTACACCACACAAGTTTATGGCTACAACTCACTTAGCTAAAGACGAAGAAGAAGATACAGTACTACCACTTCTAGATTTCTTACGTGCAGCTGCGACTCGTCGTCTAGCCCGCGCAATTGACAAATCTATTCTACGTGGTACTGGCGCTTTAACAGGCTTCACAGCATCCCCAACCAACGCTATCACAGTTGGTACAGGTTATGCTTCTGTTATAAAAGGTGCTGTAAGTCTAGCTGCTTCCGCTTCCCTAGAGGTCGCTACTGGCTCTGCAAACGATAAAGCTGATCCATCAGACATCGCTGCTGCTCGTACAGCAATGGGTAAATATGGTCTACAATTAGGTAACGATCTAGTATACGTTACTTCTATTGAAGGTTATAACAACCTAGTAACAACATCTGACTTCCAGACTGTTGACAAATTCGGTCCAAACGCTACTTACCTAACAGGTTCTGTAGGCGCGGTATACGGTATCCCAATCGTAGTATCCGAATTCCTTGACAATGTTGGTGTAACAGGCAACCAAATCGGTTCTCTTATTTATAAGCCTGGTTTCATGATCGCAGAACGTCGCGGTATCGAAATCGAGTCCGAGTACGAACCACGCCAGCAGGTAACAGCGATGTATATGTCAACTCGTTTTGACTTCCATGCTCTTACAACTGTTGCATCTGCTGCACTTAGCTCTGCTAAATACGCTTACGCTGTTAACGTTAACGCAGGTTAATATAAACTCAATATTTCTGAGAAAACAGGGGGAGGCGGTCAAACGCCTCCCCTTATTTAATAGTAAGGTGGTAATTTATGGAACGTTTTGAGGAAGATTTAGGTACAAATACATACATTGACTTGCCTCAAGTCAAAGACTATCTCAGTATATCTAGCACAACTCAAGATGCTAGATTAGCAAATATAATATCCTACGCTACTGGCGTAGTAGAGCATTATATCGGGCAAGAATTATTAGCTAATGATTATGTAGAGATTTTTGATGGAGGTAAAGCCTCCGTATTTACTAGCAGATTACCTTTAAATAATGTATACCAAGTAACAGAGTTTAACGGCTCTGAACACCAAATATTAAACGATTCTACTACTATAGGTACTCCGGTAGTTACTAGTGGTTCTGATGGTATAGCTTTTACTGTTGTAGGTAATGGACAATTAACTACTAGAATTAAGAAATTTGGAACATCTAGTTTAGAATTAAATAGCTCTGATTATGTAGTAGCAAACTCAGTTCCAGACAATTTAAAGATGTACGAGGGTGACTTCACTATTGAGGCATTCGTTAGAGTTGATGAAACCACTTTACAAGATAATGTAGTATTTGCAATAAATACCGATGCTAGTAATTATATGCAGTTTAGAACAGCTAATCAGTATGGCCTAGCTTTTGAATCTAATGTTGCTGGTACTCCTACTGTAGTTCAAGGAGCTAATACTTCTATAGAAGCTCAACAATTTTCTAAACGTAAGTGGGCACATATCGCAGTGTCACGAAAGTTAGATGACGAAAAACTATATATGCACTATAATGGTAACGTTATAGCCGATGCAAGTTACAGTGAGGCTGAACTAACTTTTACTAGTAATGTACAAATAGGTACTACTTTTAAAGGTTATATTGATGATTTAAGAGTTACAAATAAGGCTATGTATGGTTCTTCTGATTTTACTGCTCCTAGCAATAAATTTAGACCAGATGATGATACTGTACTATTATTACATTTTGATGGTAAACAAGGATCCACCTCTATTATTGATGTACATGCAGCTATTAATGACTACACATTTAGTAGAGATCATGGAGAAATAATAAGAGAAACAAACTCTTCCGCTACAGTTAAGGGTGGTGTACAGAGAACCTGGCCTTCCATGACTTTAGCAGGTCCTGCTATATTTCAAGGATATCCTAGTGGTGTAAGAGTTTCTTATAATGCGGGTTATCAAAATAATACCGTACCATTAGACTTACAGATGGCTACTTTAGATTTTATAAAACTAGTATACAAACAAGATCAAGATAAAAAGGGTTTTACTTTCGAGGGTGAGAGTGGAGATAAATATCCTTTAGCTTCTAGCTTTCCTCCACATATAAAACGTATTTTAGACATGTACAGGATTATAATGTAATGGTAAGAGCTGTACCTCTTGTTAACTCTACTATTACAAGTCAAGTAACCAGTTCTGACAGTAAATTAAATATCAGATCTCAAGGGCCTTTAGCACTGTCTAAGGCCCTTAAAACATCTCAGCAATTATATGCCGCTTCTAGAATAAATAGTAAGTATAAAGGTGTGTTAACATCATTGGCGGGTAGATTAAATAGTCAAATAGAGTTAGCTATAGTTAAGCAGCTAGGTGGGGGACAAATATCAGCAGGTAAGGGTGGATTTTATCCAGACTTTTTTGTAACTGTTGATGGTTCCGCTGAATTGCGTGAACAAAAACTAGTAGCAACTAAAGAAACAGACCAGGGCGTACTAAGGAAAAGTAGAGTAGGATTAGCTGGTGGTAGTGGAATTACCTTAAAGACAGGTAAACAAGAATTATTAACAGGATTTAAATTAGAAGACGGACAACTCGAAGCTGAAAGTCAAGAAGTTAGGACTACTAGTTTAGTAAGAAATTTAAGAAAAAACGCTGGTAATCCTGATCAATTGATAAAAATACTTGATGGAAGAAGCCCCGCTGCCAGAGCTATTAAAAGTAGTTTAATAGCTAAAGCTAATTCTATTGATATACCTGTACAGTTTAGAGGAGTTTTACAAAATAGAACTATTAAGTTTACTTGGCCCGAGATTAAAAAAGCTGTAAAAGCTGGAAAAATGAAAGTAACAGTAAAGTTAGATGAGAGCGAGTCTGTAGAGACGATACGTTTAAATTTATATTTTACTGGGGGAACTATAACTAAAGCTCTAAACGATATGAATAAGGTAATTATAAGAGAGTTAGATGGGGAATTAGGAATAACTGTTTTAAAAGCTTTATCTGAGATGGCTACTTTACCTAGCGGTATGACTACTGGTGAGATTCAAAAATTTTTAAAAAGTATGGGTTTTAACCATGCACTTGCTTATATTGCTGGTTCAGCGATAATATCTAGAGGTACAGCAAAAATTAAAAAACCTAAACTTCCAAAGAAAGTGATGAATAAAGTACAAGGATTTATTTCGGGAGTACAGTGGACAGCCTTAGTACAGAATCAGCTGCAGAAAACTATGCGAAAAGGCGGTATTCCTAGACAACCTAATTTAGTAGAACGTTCTGGCAGGTTTAGGAGTAGTGTAAGAGTTGTTCCTAATTAT
>Ga0233432_10006349_pt1 | contig 10106 bp, 2 predicted proteins | sample SI_122_August201_6_FD_179870 | JGI IMG/M metagenome (GOLD analysis project Ga0233432, IMG submission 179870) | Seawater microbial communities from Saanich Inlet, British Columbia, Canada - SI_122_August2016_10_MG | ecosystem: Environmental > Aquatic > Marine > Inlet | place: Canada: British...
GGACTCCGGACTCACGCCCCCGCGCCCAGCCGCGTGGGACGCGTACGAGTCGGCTCGCGACGCGGCGCCGAACGCGCCGTCGCCGGCGCCGGCGCCGGCGCCGAGGTACGAACGCAGCCGCTGGACGACGCGCAAGTCAGCGAGGCCGACGGCGTCTGCTCCTCGGCCGAGCGCGGTGAGACCGAGCGCGAACCCAGCGGCTAGGGCGTACCCCTCTCTGCCTCCGAAAGCGTGCGCGCCGCCCTCGCCGTTGCTAGAAGACCCACCAGAGTGCGACCCGGAAGGGTCGCGTCCAATCTCCGCCAGCGCAATCTCGCACGTCCGGCGGTGCGCGGTGCCCTGGTAGAGCAAACCCACGGCGGCGAGCGCGGCGGATTGCGCGTTGAGCGTGAGCTCAACCTCCGGAAACGCCGCGGGGTGGATCGCGGGCAGGTGCAAGAAACACATCTTCGCGGCGTCCGCGCGCGCGCTGCCTCGCCTCGCGGCGGCGACGCCCAACAGAGCCGCCACCGTGGTCGCGTCGTGCTCCTGCACTAAATACCGGTACAGGTCCGTGTTCGTCAACACGTTTAAGTGGCCGGTAAGCCCGAGCGCGAACAAAACGCCGGCGTGCGCGTTTTGCGGTTCCTTCGGGCGGTTGAACATGATCCACGCTCGTGTCAGCTCGCCTCTTCCCGCGCGCGCGGACAACGCCAAGCCAGCCGCGACGCCGTTGTGGAACTCGGGCCAACGCGCGAAGTCCGCGCCGGCGGCGCCGGCGGCTTGTAAGTCGAGAGCCACCACCGCTCCGCGTTGCGCCGGGAGGCGTCCGGCGAGCGTCAGCGGCGGAACGCGCAGCGTCTCCGTGCGCCGCGCGCGCGCCGTTCCCAGCGTGAACGCGCCTCGGCCGATAGCAAGCGCTGCCGTGCGCGGCGCGAGGCTCCAAAGACGCGCCTGCTGCGCCACCACCACCTCGGGGTCGCCGCCCTCGCCCGTCGCGGAATCGACAGAGCCGAGCGCGATGGACGCGGGCGTCGCGCTCGCCAGAAGCGCGCGAGCTTCGCGCAGACGTCGATCCCGCCCGAACAAGAGCGGGCCGACGAACCGCTCGAGGTGCGCCATCCCGTCGAACACGTTTTCGGATCCCCCGTGTGTGCTGACGTCGCCGACGACGCCGTCCTCGGAAGGAGAAGCGTCGGCGAAAGCGTTGGAAGATCCGCCGGAAAACGACGCGTCGTCGCGGAAGTCGCCGTCCAACGCGAAGAGGTCGTCGCCGTACGTCTCGTCGCGCGCGTCGCCGGCGTCGGGGGAGACGCCGCCGTCGCGCGAACGCGACGCCGCGCCGGAAAGAGACGCGGCGTCGTCGCCGTCGCCAGGCACCAGACGCGCGCGCGGGTCCAGCGCGCCGAGGCTCGGCGACGCCGCGAGGCAAGACGCGCCGGTGGCGGCGCACCGGCGACGCCTCAAAGGGGCCGCGACGGAAAAACCGAGCCGCCGAAAAGAACGCGCGGCGCCCGCGCCGCCGACGGCGGCGGCGGCGAGGTCGTCGCGACCCACGAGCGCGTACGCGCGCGGCGGCCAACGCGGCGGCGGGCGCTCGCGGCATCGCCGGAGGCAGTCGCGCAGCCTTAACGCGAGCCCGCTCGGGACGCGCGCCAGCTCGGCGAGGCCGAATCCCGCGGAGACCATCGCCTCGGCGGTGGCCGCTGCGAGGCCGCGAGCCGCCTCGCGGTCGCCGCGCGCCGCCGCGCGCGCCGAGGCGGCGGCGCCGGCGGCGAACGAGACACAGAGCGCGGCCCATCGCACCGCCGGTCCCGCGGCGCGGGACGACCGTTTCGATTTCGATTTCGTCGTCGTCCTCGATTTGTCCGTTTCCATCGCCTCGGGACCCGCCTCGACGCGCTCGAGCGCCACGCCTCGAATCGGCACCATCTCCCCGCGCACGAGCGGGGGCACGAGCGCCAGCCACCGCGTCTCGCCGGCGGTTCCGGAGAACAGGTCCTCGAGCGCCGCGCACACGTCCGGCGCGTCGGCGACGCCGTCGAGCGCGCTCGCCGCCCACGTGCCGGCTTTGGCGAGCGCGGACGCCGCGAGACGCGCGGTCGCGAGGTCGATCCCGTGGCTCCTTCCGGAGGCGCTCTCGTCATCGGCTGTTTCGTCGCTCAGAGCGAAGGCGTCGTCGAACCAGGCGTCGCGGGCGTGGTGGTCCAGGAACGCCGCCGCCTCGGCAGCGACGCCGTGCGAACCCTCAGCCGCCGAAAACTGCGACGCGCACGCCGTCGCCGCGCGGACGCACACGCCGCGGAGGGGCACGAGGCACGGCCGCCGCAGGACATCCAGCTTGCACGCCTCGTACGCCGCGTGCGCGGCGCGAAGCAAAGCCGCGGCGCGCGCGGCGTGCGCCGCCGACAAACGGGGCGCCGACCGTTCCGAGCGAGGCGTTCTTTCGGACGCCGAAAGAACGCCAGCCGGAGTCTTCGTTTTTCTTTCAGACGCGCCGCCGTCGTTCTCCCTCGCCGCCGCCGCCGCCATCGACGGGTACCGCGCCGCGTCGCTCGCGTGTCGCTCGCTGCGCAGCAGGTACTCCCAGGCGTCGTCGTCGTCGTCGTCTGAGGACGACGGTCTGTCGTCTCCGTCCCCGCGGTCCGGTTTCCTCCGGCCTTCGTCCCCCGCGAGAGGCGCGAGAGGCGCGCTTTCCTCCTCGGCGCGCTCCGCGAGAGGCTCCGCGAGGCTCTCGCACCCGCACCACGCCAGGAGCGACGTCTGCGCGCGGTCCCACTCGTCCTCGGGCGACGCCGCCTCTGCGGCGGCGGAGAGGACAATCTCCATCGCCTCGGCGCGCGACGCCTCGCCAAGCTTTGCGTCGTCGCCGAAGACGCCATCGCCGCCGAGCGCCTCCATCAGAGCGCGCGTCGCCGGCGAGACGGGCGCGCCGGGGAGGACCAGCCGTAATTCGGGCCCGCCGTTCGTGAGCTCGGCGGTGACGCGCGCACCCACCGGCGAGTGCAAACGCGTGATGTCGCCGACGCGCCGTGGAGTGTGTGTCCCGCGACGCGATGAGCCGTTTGTCTCGTCCTCGTCGCCGACGGGACGAAATTCGTATGACTTTTTAGTCAGACGCGGAGAGGCACTGAACAGAGGCGTGTCCGCTCGCCACGCGATCGCGACGCGCGCGCCGCACGCCAACGCCATCCCGCCATCTTCCGTGACGAAGAGGAGATCGTATAAAGGCGCGCGCGTGGCTTTGACGCACGTCGCGGTTTTGGCGTTGTCGTGTGTAAACACAACGCGGGGCGGCGCCGATCCGTCCAGGGCGGCTTTCCCTTTTTTTTTCCCAAACGCGTACCCTCGCAACACGCCGTCGTCCCCGAGGACGCAGAGCCTCGGTGTTAAGCGCGCGTCGTCGTCGTGCGCGACGCCGGCGAAGCTCGTCGGGCGCGCAGAGAAGCCCTCCGGCTCGGTCCACACGCGCTCCACCGCGACGCGCGCGGGGGAGGTGCTCGGCGAGTCGTCGGATGTGTCCGCGAAAGAAGGCGAGGAGTCTTGCGCCGTCGAGGACGGCGTCGCGGCGCTCGCGGCGTGGAGCTCGTCCGCCTCGACCGGCCCCGCGAACGGCGCGTCCGCGGCGTTACGGCGCTCGGACGGCGCCGGCGCGACGCGCCACAGCGCGTGTGACTTACGCGTCGGGTCGTGCGTCAGGAAATACAGCGAGTCCGCGGACGACCACGCGACGCACTCCGCGGGCGAGGGCGTCGAGGGCGCGTTGAAAGACGCTGTGAAATCCGCGTCGGCGCCGAAGACGCTCGACACCGGCGCCGGCTCGTCCAGCGGGTGCCTCAGCGCGAAGATGCCTCGCCTGGTGCGCATGAGCAGTCCGAGCGCGCACGGCGCGAAGTCCCCGAGCGCGTCGCGAGGCAAAGGCGCGGTCCGCGTCTCGCCACCCGGCGCGTGCGCGAAGAGCGACCGGCGGAGCCGAACGCACAACGTCGGCGCGTCCGCCGCGCCGCGGAACCAATCGAACGATTCGCCATTCGGCGACGAACGCGCGAGCGTTTCGACGTCGGCCGAGTCGTCGGATTCAGAATCGGATTCAGAATCGGAATCGGAGGCGTTTCGCGAATCGTCCAGATCGGTCTCGCGCCCTTGACTCGTCTTCCGCGAACGAACACGAACGTCGTCGTCGTCGAGAATAATGAGTCGCGCGAATCGCGACGCTCGCCTCCGCGCGCGCCGTCGCTCGCGCGACGCGAAACACGAAGTCTCTTCCGGGAAGAAACACCACGCGATTTGCTTGGCTCGTTCCTCGAACGTCGCCCTGAACCGCGTGACCCCGCCGCTCGTCCAGACGAGCCGAGTGTCGTCCACGTGCACCTCCTCGTCGTGGTCCACGGACAGGGGGTGCTCGGCGCTCGCGCCCGCGAACAAAAACGTCCGCGCCGAAGGTAGTGCGTCGTCCCGGGTCTGGATCGACGTCGCGCGGCGCAACGAAAGCCGACGAGACGGGAGAGGCGTTTCGTTCTTTTCCGCGTTCGGTTCGCGCGGCGAGGACGCCGCGCGTCGCGGAAGAAACGTCTCTTCCCCGATCGCCTCCTCGTTTTCTTCCTCTTCCTCGCGCTGCGCCATCGCCTCCTCCTCCTCGTCCACCGGCATCAGGTCGTCCACCGGAAGCAGGTCGTCGGGCACGGCGTACCGGTTGGACTCCAGTCGGCCGAGCAGCAGGCTCGCCGCGGGGCCGGGAAAGGGTCCGCTCGCCTTTCGCGGCGCCGGGCTGGGCTCGTACGGGGACGAACCCGACACAGTGGACGCGCTGTGCATCGTGTCGTTCGCGGCGAACGACGACACGAGCGCATCCTTCGCGTCTGTTCGCCCAGCCGTCTTTCGTCTTTCGTCGTCCTCCTCGCGCAACAGCGCCTCGCCCGCGGAGACAAAGGTGCGAGCGCGAAGGCCCCGAGACGCCACGGCTCTCGTCCTGGCGTCCGAGCCGCGAGCGAACCCGAGCCCGCCCCTGTACGACGAGTCCTCGATGGTCAAGCCTGGTTCATGTCGTGAGGAGCGGCACGGGGGAGAGCGAAGAGGGGATGTCGTCGCGCGGCGCGGTCAGTCGAGCGTTCGCGCGGCGTTCGAGGCGGATCTTCGAGTGGGCACTCTTCGCGTGAGGCGACATCGGGCGATCTCGGGCTCGACGGAAACGGGACCTCGGACGCGCGATGCGCGTTCGCGTCGACGACGAGCGGGGACGCGCGGTTCGTTTACGCACCCGAAAGCGCCTCGCCCACGCGCCTCGGCGGCGACGGGACCGGCGCCATGCCGCCTCGCGTCGCGTCCTTCTGAGGCCCACGCGGTTGGCACGTCCGATGAAGCACAGCTCGTGTGCTCGTTTCAAACGTGCTCCGTCGTGCGTCGTCGCTCGTCGGTTTGATTTTGGCTTTTTTTTCACGTCGCGCTCTCTGAGACGACACGAGTGCTTTTGGCGTGGCGCGTCTCGGGAGGCGCGACACAGCAGCCTCTCGCGGCGGTGAGAGGGCGCGATGCGTCACCGCTCGAGCGTCGCGGTGGTGGAGTCCGACAAGGCGGAGCTCCACCTGGTGTTGAGTCCGGCCAGGAGCATCGACACGCACGTCGTGCGGTGCGTTCCCACCTCCTCCGATCCCGCGCGGTCCCGCGCCCCGCGAAAAGACGTCCCCTCCAATCGAGGCGTCCGCGGACGACCCGTGAAACGCGACAGCCTCGAGGAACACGCGGTGGACGGCTCGCGCTCCCCTCGAGCCCGCGCGTCTCGTCGCGATTTCTCGCGCGTCTCTCGCGCCCGCGAACCGCCGGCACACCCGCGGCGACGCTGACCCGTCGTCCCACCTCCCGTAACACTTCGGAACCCGCGACCATCGATCGTTTTTTTTTCGTCGTCTCTCGACGCACACGCCACCTTTCGCGCGCGTTCCGTCTCACGAATCGGACGCTTCATTCGCGCTTCGTCCTCCCTTTCCGCGCTTCAAAATCGAAACGACGCAGCGTGTGCCCCACGACCGGCGCCTTGGAGCGCGGCACCGTTCCCGGCGCGGACGTGTTCCAGGATGAGGACTCGGCGCTCGCCAGTCTGCGCCGACGGGGGCTGTGCAAGACGGTGACTCGCTCGTGCGCGCTTCTCGGGTACGTTTGTTTTGGCGAAACCGCCGCCGCGCTCGTCGCGCGCAAAGTCCGCGTGGCGGCTGTTTTGCCGAACGGGCACGAGATTCTGACGGTCACGGAGGCGAAGTGGCACAGAGTACCGTTGCGAGATCCCACGTTTTGCTTGACGAAGGAGGAGCGTTCCAAAATTTTGAGCCTCACGGAAACGCCCATGGAGAACCTCTACTTTTACTGCGAGACGTTTGACGCGACGCGACCGTTCGCGCTCGCCGGCGAAAAACTTTCCAACCACGAAAACGACTTCGACCCGCAGTGGGTGTGGAACGGATGGCTCAGCGCACCCGTGCGCCAACTCGGTATACCGCACGCGTGCCCCGCGCTGCTCCAGGGCCTCGCGGAGAGCCGCCGTTTGCGCGACCTGAAGGACCGCGAGTACCGCGTGGCGGTTTTCGGGCGGCGGAGCAGCGCGCACCCCGGCACGCGGTACCTCGCGCGCGGACTCAACGACGCCGCCGCGCCCGGAAACGAGGTGGAGATGGAGCAGATCGTCTGGGTCAGGGAGGCGGAGGAGGAGACGAAGGGGACAACACAGAACGACGCTGACGCTTCGAAACACGTTTCGAAAGAAGACGACGCGTCGATGAACGAGGTCTCCGCCGATGATCGCGACGTCGCGAAGACCGAAAGAGCTCAGTCGGGGACCTCCGCGGCGTCCTCGACTCGGCGCGACGTGTCGCGCGACTCGGCGCGGTGGAGCAGCTACGTGTGGCGCCGCGGGAGCGTTCCGATCCGGTGGCGCCAGGAGATCAAGCAGAGCATAGGCGACGCCGAGATTTTCGTTTCCGACGAAAACCCGTACCGAGGCACGGGGCAGTACTTCTCGACGCTCGCGCGCGGGTACCGGCCTCTCGACGCCACAAAGGAGGACGGGTTCCCGGTGACGTGCGTCAACCTCTTGCGGTGCGCGCCGGGCAAGCCCGAGCTTCTGCTCAGCGAGCACTTCCACGAGGCTGTGCGCGGCGTGCGCAAGCGCGCGGGCTTGAGCGGCATCACCGTGCTCAACTTCGACTGGCACGGGAACATCAAGGCGCTGGGCGAGGCGAAAACGGTGGAGGGGCTGTGGAACGCGCTGCGTTCGTACCTCGCCGACGCCGGCGTCGCGCGCGGGAGATGCGCCGCCTCCGCCGACCACGCGCCGCGCGCGACAAAAAAGGATCACACTCCCGCTTCCCCCTCGACGAGTCCGAGAAAAGTCACCACGACGTACCAGCGCGGGGTTCTGCGGTACAACTGCGCGGACAGCCTGGATCGCACGAACCTGGCGAGCTACTTCGCCGCCGTGCAGGTTCTGGCGGAGCAGGCGCGTCTTCTCGGCCTCGACGTCGCGCGAGAAATTGAACCGTTTTCGCCCGAGTCGGCGGATAAAACCGGGGACGCGTCGGCGGCGGCGGCGACGTACGGCCGCCGCGACGGCGCTTCCGCGAGCGGCCCCGCGCCGCCTCCGGTGTTGCCTCCCGGCTGGGAGAGCAGGTACGACACGGTCACCGGCCGCACCTTCTACATCGACCACAACACGCGCACCACGCAGTGGAGTCTGCCGACGCCGCTAAAAACGGAGATTTCGGCGGAGGAGACGAAGACGAAGACGAAGACGCCCGATTTGGCGACGCGCGCTCCGACCGCCGAACCCGAGTCGGAAAGTCTTTCCGAAGACTTTCCGAAAAAAGAGTCGTTTGGTTCGCGTTCGACGAATTGCGCGTCCGCGGAGGGCGCGGAGGGCGCGGACGAAAAAACGAAAAGCGGTGACGCGGCGTGGAGCCTGCTGAGCTTGGGCGTGGACGACGTGCGCCGCGCCGTGCATCCCGGCGCGCTGGCGGCTATGTGCGAGATTTTCCTCGCCAACGGCGACCTGCACAGCGCCGTGTACACGGCGTCGCGCGCGATCCACACCTCCATCTTCCATCTACTGGACGGCAGCTCGACCGCCCCAACCAAGGCTGGGCCCGGCCAGGGCGGCGCGTACGCGGCGGCGTCCAGCCTCTCGAACCTCTCCATCTCCGCGCAGAGGCGGTTCCTGAACCTGACGCAGGACGCGCACAGGCAAACGCAGTTCGAGATGTTCCTCGGCGCGCGGAGGGAGACGCACTTCCCCTCCTTGGCCTCCTCGCGCGCGGGGCCGGCTCGCGGAGGGCCGGAGCCTCCTCGCGCGAGCGAGAGTCGCGACAAGGAAAAAGCCTCCGGGTCCTCCGGGTACGGGTCTCCGACACGGATGACGTCACCCGGTCCGGGATCGTTATCCGGCTCGTTTTCGGGCTCGTTATCCGGCTCGTTCTCGCAGGGATTTCCGGGGATGGCCGCCGCCGCCGCCGCGCGCGCGACGGGGACGCCGCCTCTCTCCCGAACAACGTCCGACGCTTCGTCGGACGCGCCGGGCGGCGACGTTTCCGTGCGCGCCGCCGCCGCCGCGGCGGCGGCTCGGCTTGGGGAAGAAGCGCGCGGCGGCGACACGCTCCTCGACGCGAGCGCCTCCGGAAGGACGCGTCTCGATCCGCCGACGTTTTTTTCCCCGCCGCAGAAAGTGCTTTCGCGACCGCCGAGCGCCGTCGTGCTCTCGGCGCCGCGCTCGATGGGCGCGCCGCTGGCGCCTCCTGAGGCGCTTCTCGGCGCGGCGACGGCGTCCGCCGCGACGCCGCTCTGGGTCTGCCCAGCGCCCGACGCCGGCGACGACGCGAAAGAGACGCTCGACGAGACGAACGGCGCCGCGATTGAAAAAAATCGAGCCGAACACGCGTTGGTGGTTTGGCTGGGCGTCCCGGGATCCGTCGACCGCGTCGCGCTGACTTCGCCGCGCGGCGCGCCCGAGTGCGTCTCCCCGACGCGTCTCGACGTGTTCGCCGGGTCGAGCCTGGACGACCTGGTGCCGATCGCGCTCGACATAACGCTGCCCCGCTCGCCGCCGGGCACGACCATGTCGTTCGCGATGCGCGCGCGCGCGCCGAGCGACATCGCGCGCGCGTGGAGCTTTGACGACGACGAAGACGATGCGAAGTTTTCGACTCGTCAAAGCTTGTCTCTCTGTCACTCCGGCGACACAGCGCACATACGACGCGTGGTGCGCCTGGCGTTCAGAAGCTCTAGAAGCTCTGACGCCGAAAAGAAAACGCACGCGACCGTCACGGCGTTGCCGCACGTCGAGATCCTGGGCGTCCCGGCGGAGTATTCGGCGGCGCGAGAGACTCGCGCCGGCACTTCAGAGCTCGTACGCGCCGCCTCGGGTTCGGCGCCGGAACCGCCTCGATCGGCGGACGAAAACGGCGAATTGACGAACGCCTTTACGAATCCACCCGAGATCATCGCGGAGATGACCGACGACGCCGTCCTTGAACGCGACCGACCCGCGCGCGTCGCCGAATACGAATCCGCGGCGCGCGGCGCGTTTGGCGAGACGACGAGCGAACCGAAAACGAAAACGAACGGTTCCGGTTCTCCAAACGCGAACGCGTCTCTGTCCCTCGCGTCGCGCCTCGCGCTCGAACAGACGCGCATGCGTCTCGGGCTGAGCGCCTCCGCGCGAGACCAGGCTTTGCGCCGACTCGGGTTCTCGCGAGAAGCCGCCGATCCGACGCCTCTGCTCCTCGCCAGGCGCGTCGCTTTGTTGGTGGACGCGCTGGCGTCTGAGCGCGCGGCGGCGGCGGCGGCGGCGGCGGCGTCGCCCGCTCCCCGCGCGCTGAGCGCCATCGCGTCGCTTTCGCCCTGGGAGCAGCTCATGGGGCAGGGCGCCAACGTCGCGCGCGCCGTGGGGGGGGTGGTCGTCGGCGCCTCGGGGGGGTCGCTCAGCGCCATGGTGGACCGAGTCTCGGCGTCGGGTCCAAGTTCCGGTCCCGAACGAGTCTTCCCCGCGACGCCCGCGGCGACCCCTCTTCCGAGATCCGGATCCGGATCCGGATCCGGATCCGGCGGCGAAACGCTCGCGAAGGGTATCGACGACGAAAACGCGAACG
>Ga0233432_10006353_pt1 | contig 10101 bp, 8 predicted proteins | sample SI_122_August201_6_FD_179870 | JGI IMG/M metagenome (GOLD analysis project Ga0233432, IMG submission 179870) | Seawater microbial communities from Saanich Inlet, British Columbia, Canada - SI_122_August2016_10_MG | ecosystem: Environmental > Aquatic > Marine > Inlet | place: Canada: British...
TGCGGCCACTTGTGGTTGCGGCGAGAGTTTTACGATTGAAGATAATAACTGAGAGTAAAAGAAAATGAGCACAGCGATTGATAATATTGTAAACCAGCCCTACAAAGCAGGGTTTCACACGGATATAGAAACGGACTCGGTTGGGCGCGGGCTGAACGAAGATGTTATTAGAACAATATCCAGTAAAAAAAATGAGCCGGAATGGTTGTTAGAATTCCGATTGAAGGCTTATCGCCATTGGTTAACGATGACAGAGCCAAAGTGGCCGAACGTGACGTACCCAAAAATTGATTTTCAAGACATCATTTACTACTCGGCACCAAAGCCGAAAGCGACTAAGAAATCCATGGACGAGGTCGATCCTGAATTATTGGAAACGTTCGAGAAACTCGGAATACCAATGAATGAGAGGGCGGCACTAGCTGGGGTTGCGGTGGACGTAGTGTTCGATAGTGTTTCCGTAACGACTACTTTTAAAGAAAAGTTAGCCGAAGAGGGCATCATATTTTGTTCCTTTTCGGAAGCAGTTAAAGATCACCCGGAACTGATCAAAAAGTATCTAGGGAGTGTGGTGCCTTATACGGATAACTTTTATTCTGCGCTAAATTCCGCGGTGTTCACCGACGGCTCTTTTTGTTTTATCCCGAAAGGGGTGAAGTGCCCCATGGATTTGTCAACTTATTTTCGTATCAATACTCAAGACTCAGGGCAGTTTGAAAGAACTTTGATCGTCGCTGAGGAAGGCAGCCAAGTTTGTTATTTAGAGGGTTGTACCGCACCACAATTTGATACAAATCAGTTGCATGCTGCTGTGGTCGAGCTTGTGGCGCTTGATGACGCAGACATCAAGTACTCGACGGTTCAAAATTGGTATGCCGGAGATGAAAACGGAGTTGGGGGAATCTTTAATTTCGTAACAAAAAGGGGTTTATGTAAAGGTAAAAACTCAAAAATATCTTGGACTCAGGTGGAAACAGGATCGGCAGTGACTTGGAAATATCCCTCATGTGTCTTGCTTGGGGATAATTCGATTGGCGAATTTTATTCAGTGGCACTGACCAATAATATGCAACAAGCCGATACTGGGACAAAGATGTTTCATATCGGTAAAAACACACGTAGCCGGATTATCAGCAAAGGAATTTCTGCGGGAAAATCAAACAATAGTTATCGAGGTTTGGTAAAAGTGTCTCCAAAAGCTGACGGAGCAAGGAATTACTCACAATGTGATTCGATGTTGATCGGTGATTTGTGCGGCGCTAATACTTTTCCGTACATCGAGGTTGGTAATAAAAGCGCAACAGTAGAGCATGAGGCCAGTACATCCAAGATCGGTGAGGAGCAGCTCTTTTATTTTTTGAGTCGCGGTATCGATTCTGAAGAAGCAGTGTCAATGATTATTAATGGATTTGTTAGAGATGTATTTATGCACTTGCCCATGGAGTTTGCGGTCGAGGCGACAAAACTACTCGGTCTAAAACTGGAAGGAAGCGTGGGATGATTATAAACAACGCAGAAACAATATTGAGTGTTCAGGAACTGAACGCAAGCATTGATGACACTCAAATCTTAAATGGCTTCGACATAACAGTCAAAGCAGGGGAGATACATGCGATTATGGGCCCTAATGGGTCAGGTAAAAGTACGTTTTCTAAGGTTGTAGCCGGTCACCCGTCTTACACCGTCGGTGGAGGCACATTAGAATTTCAGGGTAAAAATCTGATGGAGCTGGAACCGGACGAGAGAGCGAAGTTAGGCATCTTCTTGGGGTTTCAGTATCCCGTTGAGGTTCCCGGCGTAACCAATGGCGCTTTTCTGAGATTGGCTTACAACACCGTCCAAAAAGCGCGTGGTGGAGAGGAGTTGGACCCGTTAGAATTTGACGACTATATTCAAAGCAAACTCAAGTTGCTGGACATGGACGCGGAGTTTTTAGAAAGAAGTTTGAACGAGGGGTTTTCCGGTGGCGAAAAGAAACGTAATGAAATTCTCCAGATGGCGATTCTCGAGCCCAAGCTAGCGATCTTAGACGAGACTGACTCGGGTTTAGACATTGACGCTTTGAGGGTGGTGGCTAATGGCGTCAATACTTTACATGGAGATAATGATGCGGTTGTATTAGTGACGCATTATCAACGGTTGTTAAACTATATCGAGCCGGATTTTATTCACGTGGTGGACGGAGGCCGGATCATAAAGACTGGTGATAAGTCCCTTGCACACGAGTTAGAGTCAAGAGGGTACGAGTGGATCCTTGAAGAGAATAAATCGAGCGTGTCATGAGCGATCGTGCTGTTGAGTTTACTGCAAGTTTGTTGGAAGGTGAGGGTGTAACTCTCGATTCGCCGAAGGGGAAGTGGCTTAGGCAGCGGCAGTTAGAGGCCAGAGTAGCGCTAAAAGAACAGGCTTTGCCAACCAGTGAGGAAGAGGAGTGGCGTTTTACTGACTTAACTTCGCTATATAAAAATACATTGAGCTCTCCTGATGACAGGGCGGCTGTGGATGCGTCTGTCGTAAAAACATTCTTAATACCTGAAGCTTCAAGCGCTATTGTTCTTGTTGATGGTGTCTATTCCGCAGAGCTAAGTCGTACGAATGCGGTGAAAACAAAAATTCGGGTTACTGATCTGAAGTCTGCTCTAGGAGACGAGCGTCTTCGTGAGAGATTGGAGCGGCAACTAAACAATGTCGGCGGGGATGGCGTTAGTGCTTTTTGTGAAATGAACACAGCTTTGTTCAAAGATATTGTGGTTGTTCATGCAGACAACCGTGGCGTTGATATGGAGACCATTCACATTCTGAATATCAGTACGGGCAAGCATACGTTTAATCATCCGAGGTTAATGCTTCTAGCGGAGAAGCAAGCAAGAATTTGTATTCTTGAAGATTATTTGGGTCTGGGAGGATTTGGTTATATGACGAATGCCGTTTCGGAGCTTTCAATATCTGCGGGAGCCGAAGTGATACATGTCAAGCTTCAACGCGATGATGATAGCGCATTTCATATTGCGCACACTCATGTTGGAGTGGATAACGGTGCTGTCTACCGCAATTGGTCAGTCAGCGTCGGAGGCGCAGTATCAAGGCATAACTTAGTAACTCGTCAGCGTGAGGAGGGTGGATATATTGAAATAAAAGGGTTGGCTTTAGGGCACGATAAAAGAATTGTGGACACCCATTCGTGTATCGAGCATACAAAGCCGCATGGTCAGTCTAACCAGGTTCATAAGACAATAGCCGGAGGGCGATCTAAAATTGTTTTTAACGGGAAGGTTAAAGTCCATCAAGATGCGCAACAAACTAATTCAAGTCAACAGAATAGAAACCTCTTGCTGAGTGCACGAGCCTCTGTAGATGCTAAACCGGAATTGGAGATATTCGCTGATGATGTCAAGTGTGCCCATGGCGCAACCGTGGGCCAGGTGAATGATGATGAATTGTTTTATTTGAAAACAAGAGGGCTTGATGATGGTGTGGCACGTAATTTATTAAATTATGCGTTTGCTAAGGAGGTTATAGATGACTTGCCGATCAAGTCCCTAGCAGGTGTCATCGAAAGTTATATAAAGCAACAAACTCGAGTATGAAAAAAGGTTAGTCAGATATGGAAAAAATAATGAGTCAAGAGAGTGGTTCGGAATTAGATGTGGAGAGGATTAAGAGAGATTTTCCGGTGCTTCATAGCGAAAACAATAAAATGCCTCTGGTATATTTAGATAGCGGCGCCAGCTCGCAGATGCCCCAATCTGTAATTGATCGGATAAATCACTATCATCAAAATGAGCATGCCAATATTCATCGAGGGGTGTACACGTTGTCGGAGCAAGCAACCGCTTCTTATGAGAATTCACGATCAATTGTCGCTAAGTTTTTGAATGTTGCAGATTCCTCACAAGTAATTTTCACGAAGGGAACAACGCACGCGATTAATTTGGTGGCGCATGCATTCGGTCGTGCGTTCATAGGCGAGGGTGATGAAATACTTATCTCACACATGGAACATCATTCAAATATCGTTCCCTGGCAGCAACTTTGCGAGGAGACAGGTGCGATTTTAAAAGTTATACCGATCACGGACGAAGGTGAGCTCGACTTTGATCAATATGAGCGATTGTTGAGCGATAGAACAAAAATCGTAGCTGTCACTCACGTTTCAAACGTGCTCGGAACAATCAACCCCATTAAAGAAATGGTGTCGGTTGCACACAAAAAAAATGTCCCTGTTTTGGTTGATGGTGCTCAAGGCGCACCTCATATGAAGGTTGATGTGCAAGATCTTGATTGCGATTTTTATATATTTTCCGGCCACAAAGTTTGTGGACCAACTGGGATTGGAATTCTGTATGGGAAACGTGAATTGCTTGAGAGGATGAATCCTTATGAAGGCGGTGGGGACATGATTCTCTCAGTGACTTTTGAAAAAACTACTTACGCGGATATCCCCGCTAAGTTTGAAGCGGGGACTCCGCCGATTGCAGCTGCAATCGGCCTGGGAGAGGCTATCAATTATTTGGAGTCGGTTGGCCTCGATAATATTGCAAGGCACGAGGACATGTTAACTGTTAAGGCAACAGAGGCGCTAATGCAAATCGATAATTTAACGGTTTACGGGACAGCACCTAATAAAGCAGGTGTGATTTCCTTTAATGTGAAGGGTGTGCATCCGCACGACATGGGAACGCTGTTGAGCGACGACGGGGTCGCAGTGAGAGCGGGCCATCATTGCGCGCAACCAGTCATGATTCGTTACAAGGTGCCGGCGACCACTCGCGCATCATTTTATTTATATAACACGCTAGAAGATATTGATAGGCTTGTTATGTCAGTTCGTGGCGCACAAAAATTATTTAATTAGGAAAGTAATTAGATGAGTTCGAAGCAAATGTACCAAGAGGTTATCCTCGATCATTGTAAAAAGCCTCGTAACTGGGGAACACTATCCGAGCCCACACATAAGGCTGAGGGAATCAACCCTTTATGCGGTGATCATATTTTAGTTAGCATGAATGTTGTAAATGAGAAAATAGAAGATATTCAGTATGAAGGTGAAAGCTGTGCCATATGCATGGCCTCAGGGTCCATGATGACAGCTAAAGTAAAAGGTAAAGTTTGTGCAGAAGCCCTTGACATGACTGAGCAATTTAGAGTGCTAACAACCGAACCGGACGGGGCCGACCGTGGTGAGGGTCTCGGTAGTCTTGCTGTTTTTTCTGGTATCCGTGACCTGCCTTCCCGCGTGAAGTGCGCGTTGTTACCTTGGCATACGTTAATCGCTGCTATTAACTCCCAAACTGAAATTTCTACAGAGGGGGATAAAGATCCCGTTCCAGGCTCAGGGACTACGAAAGGTTAAATTGTAAACATATGCCAAAAATTGCTGATTTAGAAGTTACACCTAATCCGAATGCCAGAAAATTCGTGCTTAAAGAGCCCATCAGTTATGGCGTTGCTAAGTCGTTTGAGTCAATTGACGAGGCGGTTGGCGATGATCTCGCGACAAGTTTGTTTCAGATTGAAAGTGTGGTTTCGGTTTTTTATGTGGATAATTGGATAACCGTCACCCAAGATGGGAGTGCGGACTGGAAAGACCTGATGCGCACTCTAGCCGACCCTATACGATCAGCACCTCCTGCCGCTGAGGTGTCACAGGAGGCGTCTGAAACAGCTTCTTGGTTGCAAACGGATGAATCTAATCTCACAGAGACCGAGCGGTCTACACTATTACAAATTAACGAACTCTTAGACGATCGCGTCAGACCTTACCTCCAAAGCGACGGGGGGGATCTTTACGTGGTGGGTTTAGAGGACAATGTATTAAGTGTGCATTATCAAGGAGCTTGTGGAAGTTGCCCGAGTTCACTCTCTGGAACCTTGGCCGGCATTACAAGTTTAGTGCGGGAGATAGATCCTAATATAGATGTTATCGCGGTTTAAATTAAACCTTTTGAATTAATATTGAGCGAATAAGATAGCGGCCCATGAGTGATTGGCAAAGAGCTTTCTCGGTAGAGGAAATTGGTTTTGGAAGTTGGAAGCAGGTTGATTTGGATGGCACGATTGTCGTTATATATAATGTTGACGGAGAGTTCTTCGCGATTGAGGACATTTGTACCCACGACGGGGCGGTCTTGAGCGGCTGTCCCTTGGAGGGCGATGAGGTTATTTGCCCGAGGCACGGCGCTAGATTTTCAGTCAAGACTGGAGAGGCTCTTAGTGCTCCAGCTTGGGAAGCAACTGCCACCTTTCCTTTGAAAATAGAAAACGGCGATTTATTCTTACGCGATAATAGGTGGGACTAGTCATCAAACTAGCTGGGCTTTACTTGTCCGTGGAGTAAGTTCCGCTAGTAGCGAATGGATGAACTTCGCGCGTTCCTCGATCAGATTGTAATCGTCATGTTCGCAGATGATTTTAGTCGGACCTGAAAACCTTATATCCGACCTGCTTTGCACCAATTCAATAATATCCATGGGGTCGACTAAAGGGTCATTATGAAAAATGATCGTCGTTTTATGAGATGACGAGTCAATTTTAAAAATGCCTAATGCCTTACCTGTGATTCTTAATTGATGTGAGGCTAACAACGTTCTCGTCTCGTCCGTTGGTAATCCGAATCGGTCAATCAGTTCCTCTTCAATTTTTTCCAACTGCAAAGTAGTGGAGGCACTCGCGAGTTTCTTGTAAATTATTAGACGCTCGTGAATGTCTGGACAATAATCATTAGGCAGCAATGCAGGCGCGTGTAAGAGTATCTCGGTACCTTGTGGTATCTGTATGTCTATATTGGGTTCTTCGCCCGCTTTCAGCGATTGGACAGCTCGATCTAACATTTCGACGTAAAGTTGAAAACCTATTTCTTGTAAATCACCACTTTGAGAGTCGCCGAGAACCTCCCCTGCGCCACGTATTTCAAGGTCATGCATAGCAAGAAAGAAACCGGAACCTAGATCTTCCATAAGTTGAATCGCTTCAAGTCTCTTAGAGGCTGGGCCTTTTAGTTTTACGCCATCTGTTGTCATGAGGTAAGCGTATGCTTGGTGGTGTGACCTCCCGACTCTTCCCCGAAGCTGATGAAGCTGAGCGAGACCGAATTTTTCCGCTCGATTAATGATTATGGTATTCGCCGTTGGGATATCGATACCCGTCTCAATAATTGTCGTGCAAAGTAGAATATTAAAGCGACCTTGGTAGAAATCGCGCATAACAAATTCGAGTTCACGTTCGTGCATTTGTCCGTGTGCAACTCTAATAGATGCCTCCGGAAGCAATTCGTTTAGCTTTTCACGTTCTCTTTCAATCGTACTTACTTCGTTGTGTAAATAGTATATCTGACCCCCCCGTTTCAATTCTCTCAGTACAGCCTCTCTTATTATTCCTCGACTGAAAGACATCACAAACGTCTTGATTGATAGTCTCTTCTCGGGTGGAGTTGTGATGACTGAAAAGTCACGTAAGCCCTCCATACTCATGGCAAGAGTCCTTGGAATGGGCGTTGCAGTTAAGGTCAAGATGTCAGTTTCAGCTCTCAAGGCTTTTAATGCCTCTTTCTGTCTGACTCCAAATCGGTGTTCCTCATCAACGATAATTAATCCAAGATCACTAAATTTAAGTTCTTTTGATAGCAACTTGTGAGTCCCGATGACTATATCAATTTTACCAGTCTTGAGTCCCTCAATAGTTTCTGTAACCTCTTTTTTTGTTCTGAATCTAGATAGTTCTCGGACCTCAACTGGAAGATTAGAAAATCGATCTGTGAATGTCTGAAAATGTTGCTCTGCAAGTAATGTTGTTGGGACTAAGACGGCCACCTGGGCGCTATCTGCTACGGCTACATAGGCGGCTCGAAGTGCGACCTCGGTTTTTCCAAACCCTACATCCCCGCAGATAAGGCGATCCATTGGTTTTTCTGATTTGAGATCCAAAAGTGTTTCTTCAATGGCGCGATTCTGATCTCTAGTGACTGTGAACGGAAAGTCTTCACAAAATGCAGCATATCCATTCTCGTCTAGTCGACGAGATAATCCCTTTTTTGAGGCACGTTGCGCGTATATATTTAATAACTCTGCTGCGGTATCTCTAATTTTTTTTGCTGCTTTCTTTTTGGCCTTATCCCATTTTTCGCTACCTAAACGGTGTATCGGAGCGGTTTCAGGTGGTCCGCCAGAATAACGGCTTATGATTTCTAATTGGGATACTGGCACATAGAGGATATCTTGGTCAGCATACTCGATAGCAAGAAACTCAGTGCTTCCTTCACCTAAATCAAGAATAACAAGCTCTTTGTAACGCCCAATTCCATGCTGAATGTGCACAATTGGGTCACCCTTACGAATTTCAGAGAGATCTCTTACTAGGTTTTCCGTCGATATTTTTTGTTCTCTCTTATTTCGCGTCCTTGTTTGTTGTGGATACAGCTCTGACTCGGTAATGACGGCTAGCGAGCCATCAAGTAAGATAAATCCATGATCTATCAAGCCAGTGGCTATAGCCAATTTCCCCGTTGTATTTGGAAATTCATTCCAACTATCAATGTCGATGGTAGCGATCGCGTGATCGTGACATAGACTTTTAATGGTCTCCCTCCTACCGGGACTATCTGCAATCAATATTGCGTCACCATTATGTTCAAATAAAAATGTTCTCAAATTAATAAGGGGATCTTGAAGGCGACGGTTAATCGATAGATCTGGTAGTACCGAAAAATACGTATCTGGTTCTTCGGTGCTTTTTATTGAAATCCGGCTTAAACTACTGATTTCATCAAAGAATTTTTCTTCGCTTAAAAATAGCTTTAATGGGTCAAGTAGAGGTCTTTCGGCATCGCCTCTTAACAGCTTGTATCGTGAAGTGGAATCATTCCAAAATTCACGAATACCTAAGCTTAGATCGCCCTCTAGAATTAAAGTCCAGTCCTCATCTAAATAACTCAGTAAAGGCGACACACTTTCAAAAAAAAGAGGTAGATAATATTCGATACCAGGCGGATTCGAGCCTTTCGAGACTTCTCGGTATATAAGGCTTTTGGATGGGTCTCCCTCGACAATTTCCCGATACTGACTTCTAAACCTCGTTCGCGCGGTCTCATCAGTTGGAAATTCTTTTGCGGGCAGTAGTCGTATTTCGTTTACTTTGTAAATACTTCGTTGCGTGTCTACGTCGAAGGTTCTGATGCTATCGATCTCGGTATCAAAAAGGTCAATTCGATAAGGTAGAACGCTTCCCATTGGAAAAATATCAATAATCCCGCCCTTTATAGCGTACTCCCCTGGCGCTACTACTTGCGATACGGGCGAGTAACTTGCCCTGAGGAGTTTTTCCCTAAATTTATTTAAGTCTAACTTTTCTTTTGTTTTAAGGAAAAATACGTAACTGTTAAGAAAATCTCTGGGCGGCAGATAATAAAGCGCCGTGACGACCGGCACGATCAGAATATCGATATTTTTGTTATCAACTTGATAAAGTGTCTCCAGTCTTTGTGATATTAAATCCTGATGAGGAGAGAACGTGTCATACGGCAATGTTTCCCAGTCAGGGAATAGATGGACACGCAAGTCTTTGTTGAAAAATTTAATTTCCTCGACTAACCGGTTAGCGTCCGATGCTTTTTGGCAGATGATCGCGAGAGGGGATTGTCTTGACTCGAAGGTATTCGCAACGAGTAAGCTGAGGCCGCTACGAGAGTTAATCGTTTGTGAATGTCTCTGCCCGTTTTTGGGCAGTTTTAGGGAAATGTTCATGCATCAAAAAGCATCGATTATAATGCACATCAATGGTGGAGTGTCCTGAATAGCTGGAAGAAAGTTAATAAATGCTTAAAGTTAATGACAATATCGTTTGGTCCAAATGAAATCTTTCCCATCTTATTTCGCAGTGATACCTGCAGCAGGAAAGGGTGAGCGTTATTCTGCCGGGAAAAGCATTGTGAAGCAGCATGTTGACCTTAACGGTAAATCAATTCTTGAATGGTCAATCGAACCATTTGTTAATCATAAGAACATACGAGGCGTTTTGGTTGTGCTCTCGCCTGACGATCCTCGTATCCATGCGTTGAAAAAAAATAATCCGAACGGGAAATTAAGAATTATTTCATCGGGGGGGGGA
>Ga0233432_10006357_pt1 | contig 10094 bp, 10 predicted proteins | sample SI_122_August201_6_FD_179870 | JGI IMG/M metagenome (GOLD analysis project Ga0233432, IMG submission 179870) | Seawater microbial communities from Saanich Inlet, British Columbia, Canada - SI_122_August2016_10_MG | ecosystem: Environmental > Aquatic > Marine > Inlet | place: Canada: British...
AACAGCAAACGGACTTAGTAAAAGCTTTGATTTTGATAATTTTATAACAGGAAAAGCAAACCAACTGGCAACCGCTGCTGGTAAACAGGTTGCTGAGAATCCTGGAGAAACTTATAACCCACTTTTTATATATGGAGGCGTTGGGCTTGGCAAAACCCATTTGATGCATGCAATTGGCAACCACGTTAAGCTATTAAAACCTGATTCAAAAATTAAATATTTACATGCTGAAAGGTATGTACATGCTGTTGTAAAAGCATATGAAAATAAATCGTTTGATAGCTTTAAGAAAACTTTCCACAATTTAGATCTACTACTTATTGACGATATTCAATTTATTGCAAAAAAAAATAGAACACAAGAAGAATTCTTTTATGCATTTAATCATTTAATTGAAAATAAAAAACAAATAATTATTAGTTGTGACTCTTATCCTAAAGAAATAATCGGTGTTGATGACAGACTAAGAACAAGATTTAGTTGGGGGTTAACAGTCTCTATTGACCCCCCCGAACTTGAAATGAGAGTTGCCATTCTTTTAAAGAAAGCAGAACAAAATAAAATTAATTTACCTGAAGACGTAGCATTCTTTGTGGCCAAACAGATTCGGTCAAATGTAAGAGAGTTAGAGGGAGCATTGAACCGCATAGTCGCTATGTCAAACTTTATGAATGTACCTATTAATACAAACCTAGCCAAAGAATCATTAAAGGACTTAATTGCTGTACGAGGTAGACAAGTAAGTGTAGAAAATATACAGAAGACTGTAGCAGAATTTTATAAAATAAAGATTAGCGATATATTAAGTAAAAAAAGATCTAGAAATTTTTCACGCCCTAGACAAATAGCTATGACACTTACAAGAGAACTTACTAATTTAAGTTTTCCTGACATTGGCGCCGCTTATGGTGGGAGGCACCACACAACGATTATGCACGCATGTGAAGAAATTGAAGCATTAAGACTTAAAGACCAAAATATTGGTCAAGACTTAGGTTTTTTAACGCAAGTATTGCGAGGTTAAAAATGATAAACTGTGGATTGGTTGTGAATAATATTAGAGTTAACAAAAACTCAACGTTGGTTTTATTTTAATGCACAATTTGTTCACAATTAAAACTATCGTAAATCATAGGTTTTATAACACCTTAACTTAATGATTTATAAAGGTTATGTTAACTTTATTTTGTAAAGCCGTCCTATTATTATTATTATTAAATATATAAAGAAAATATTATGAATATAGAAATAGATAGAGATACTCTTTTAGACCCCTTAAGTAATGTTGCAGGTATTGTTGAAAGAAAACTAAGCCTTCCTATTTTATCAAATATCCTACTTGAAGGATCTCAAGGTAATTTACGATTTACAGCCACAGATCTAGAAATGCAAATTTCTCTTTCTGTTGAAACAAAGCTTGAAGATTCTTTTGAAACAACTATTTCAGCAAGAAAGATTCTTGATATTACGAGAGCGTTACCTGAAAAATCTAAGTTAAATATCCAAATAAACGATACAACAGTTTTGGTAAAGGCCCTAAAGAGTAAATTTAATCTTCAAACACTAGCTGCCCAAGATTATCCTGTTATGAAAAAGGATGAAGAAGAGAATACTTTTGTTAAGCTTAAACAAAAAGATTTCAAAGCTATCTTAAAGCAAGTTGATTTTTCTATGGCCCAACAGGACATAAGGTATTATTTGAACGGATTGTTATTTGAGGTGGACAACCAAAAATTAAATATTGTGGGTACTGATGGACACCGATTAAGCTTTACCTCAATCAAACTTCAGAAAGATTTTGGCAAGATTCAAACCATCATCCCAAGAAAGACAATTTTGGAACTAGTAAAGTTATTAGGTGATGGGGATGATGATATAGAAATTAATATCAGTAAAACTCAAGCTCATTTTCACTTTAATAATATTGATCTAATTACTAAGGTTATCGATGGTAAATTCCCTGATTACTCTAGAGTAATTCCGGTTGGCCATCCAAATATTTTTGAGATAGACCGACAAACTCTTTTAACTGCAATGCAAAGGGCTTCTATTTTATCAAATGAAAAATATAGAGGTATACGGGTTGTAATAACAAAAAACAATTTGAAAATGATAAGTACCAATAGTGAACAGGAGCAGGCAGAAGAAGAAATGGAGATAAAGTATCAAGGCGAAGATATTGATGTTGGGTTTAATGTTACATACCTAATAGATGTATTGAACAACATACAATACGATAAATTAAATTTTGCCTTTAAAGATTCATCAAGTAGTTGTTTGGTCACCATTCCAAACAATGAAGATTATAAGTATGTAGTAATGCCAATGAGAATATAAAGGATTATAGATGCCCGCAGATAATGAAAATGTAGACTACGACTCAAGCAGCATTAAAGTTCTTAAAGGTTTGGATGCTGTTAGAAAAAGGCCAGGGATGTATATTGGTGATACATCCGATGGAAGTGGTTTGCATCATATGGTATTTGAGGTCCTTGATAATGCTATTGATGAGGCGCTGGCTGGTCACTGTGATGATATAAAGGTCATAATTCATCCAGATAACTCTGTGTCTATTAGTGATAATGGTCGAGGTATACCTACAGATATTAAAAAAGGTGATGAGCTAAAAAGAAGTGCAGCAGAAATTGTAATGACAGAGCTCCATGCGGGTGGAAAATTTGATCAAAACTCATATAAGGTGTCTGGAGGCCTTCATGGTGTTGGGGTTTCAGTTGTTAACGCCCTGTCAGATTGGTTAAAGTTAAAGATATGTAAGGGTGGAAAAATACATGAAGCAGAGTTTCAAAAAGGCAATATTGTTGAGCCGTTAAAGGTTACTGGAAAAACAGATAAAACGGGCTCAGAAATAACTTTCCTTGCATCTAAAGAAACATTTACCGACGTAAATTTTCATTTTGATTTACTGGCTAAGCGTATACGTGAACTTTCTTTTTTAAACAATGGTGTAAAGATTGAATTAATTGATCATAGAACGGGAAAGTCAGAAGATTTTGCTTTGTCTGGAGGGATAAAGGGTTTTGTTGATTATATGAATAGAGCAAAAAATGTACTACACAAAAACCCATTTTATGCGGAGACAGAAAAAGACGGTATGACGATTGAGGTGAGTATGCAATGGAATGACTCATATGCAGAGAACACTCTTTGTTTTACAAACAATATCCCTCAAAGGGATGGTGGCACCCACCTAACAGGTTTGAAGGCGGCCATGACGAGAACTATCAATGCATATATTGAGAGTAATGAAATAGCAAAGAAAGCTAAAGTAGAAACATCGGGTGATGATATGAGAGAGGGCTTAACTTGTGTTCTATCTATTAAGGTTCCGGAGCCTAAGTTTTCATCACAAACTAAAGATAAACTTGTGTCTAGCGAAGTACAACCGGTTGTATCAGATGTTGTGGGCAAAAGATTAACAGAGTTTTTATTAGAACATCCCCAAGACGCCAAAGTAATATGTAATAAAATTGTCGATGCAGCAAGAGCAAGAGATGCTGCCAGAAAAGCTAGGGATATGACTAGAAGAAAAGGGGTAATGGACTCAATGGGACTACCAGGTAAACTGGCTGATTGCCAAGAAAAAAACCCAGAAGAATGCGAAATATACCTAGTGGAGGGAGACTCAGCGGGGGGTTCAGCTAAACAAGGTAGAGATAGAAAAAACCAAGCCATACTTCCCTTAAAAGGTAAAATTCTTAATGTAGAAAAAGCACGAATTGATAAGATATTATCTTCCCAAGAAATAACCACACTCATCACAGCGCTTGGAACAAATATAGGGGCAGAGTTTGATGTCGAAAAATTAAGATACCATCGAATTATAATTATGACAGATGCTGATGTGGACGGAGCTCACATTCGAACACTCTTGCTCACATTTTTCTTCAGACAAATGCACGCACTTGTTGAGAAAGGCCATATTTATATCGCACAACCTCCTTTGTTTAAAGTAAAACAAGGTAAAGACGAAAGGTACTTAAAAGATGAGGAAGAATTAGAACAGTATTTAATTGAATCCGCTCTAAATGATGCATCATTGATTACTAAAGAAAAAGGGGATGCGTTGGACGATAAAAGTCTTAGAAATATCTCGAAAGAAATGTTAATAACAGAATCTATTATCAGGCGATTATCAAGTCGTTATGATGAATCATTGCTAAGAGCCATTCATCATATCGGGGATATTAATTTAGATAGTGAAGATTCTACTAAAAATTACTTAGAACAACTAAAGACCTTCATGAATCAAGATAATATTAATTTCGAATTAAAACATGATGAAGAAAATAAGAAATATTCAATAGAAATAAATCAATTTGTCCATGGCAATTTAAATACAAGTAATATTGACTCTGAGTTTTTATTAAGCGGTGAATATAAGCAAATCATAAAAACATCCCTTTTAATTAAAGGCTTAATTGGACCTGGGGCTATTATAAGTAGAGGTGAAAAATCTAAAAATATAGAATCATTCCAGGAAGCCATAGAATGGATGCTACAAGAAGCAAGAAATACCTTAAATGTTCAAAGGTACAAAGGTTTAGGGGAGATGAATCCTGAACAGCTATGGGAAACTACAATGGACCCTAGTGTTAGAAGATTACTTAAGGTAACAATAGAAGATACACAGATAGTAGAGGAAACATTTACTGAGCTTATGGGCGATAATGTTGAACCACGACGTAAGTTTATTGAAAGTAATGCGCTTGCAGTTAGTAACTTAGATATATAAATTTGTAAATGACACTCAGTGAGCTAAGGTTTGTCGTCTCAGTTGCTCAAGAAAAAAATTTCAGGCGGGCGGCTGCAAAAAGTTTCGTTAGTCAACCAGCCCTTAGTTTAGCAATAAAAAAAATAGAAAATGAATTAGGTGTGTTGATTTTTGAAAGAAACCGTATGGGAATTTCACTGACCACTGTTGGTGAAAAAATTGTCAATCAAGCACAAATAGTTCTAGAAGAAGTTGATAAGATTAAAGCAATTTCAGCAGCTGAAAGAAACACCCAACAAGTTGAAGTCAAAATAGGTTTAATATATTCGATAGCTCCATATTTGTTACCTTCAATAATTCCATTAGTAAAAAACTCATCCCCAGAAATAATCCTTGAAGCTGAGGAAGATATCACCACAAACCTAATTAAAAAGCTAGAGGAGGGATCAATTGATGCTGCAATAATTGCCCTACCATTTGTTGTTCCTGGTATTGAAACACAGCCTTTATATGATGAACCCTTTAAGGTTTTAATACCAACAAAGCACCCTTGGAACAATAAACAAAAAATTAATGCTAAAGAGTTAAAAAATGAAAAGATTTTATTGTTAGACAATACTCACTGTTTTAGTATGCAGGTAAGGGAAGCATGTCCAGGTATATCAGATAAGGCCGAGGTTCAAGCTGGCACCTCTCTCGAGACAATAAGAAATATGGTTGCTTCAAATTTAGGGATTTCTATATTACCGCAAAGTGCAACTGCTAATAATTATTCAAATGACTTAATAAACATTCTGCCTTTTGAAAGTCCAATACCATTTCGCCGTGTTGCCATGGCATTTAGGCGGGGGTCGTCAAAACAGTCATCTCTTGTTAAGATAGTAAAATCAATAACGAGCGTTAAAGAAAAAATAATAGCAAGTTAGATATCAATTCTACTCATCATAATTTTTGAGTGAGTGCTGGATATCTTGGTTTAAATTTTGGTAAGGAGCAATAATGAAGATAGGTGTTTTAAAAGAAACAGTCAGTGGCGAATCAAGAGTCGCAGCTACTCCGGAAACAGTAAAAAAAATGATTGCCTTAAGCCATTCTGTTTCAATAGAAGCGGGTGCCGGCATACAAGCTTCGATATCAGATGAAGATTATCAAAATAATGGCGCTGATATTGTATCAAGAGACCAGGCCCTTAAATCAGATTTGTTATTAATGGTCAGGCCTTTAAGTGAAAAGGAGATAACCACATTAAAACCAACTCAGTTTTTAGTGGGAATGTTAGAGCCCTTTAACAATGAATTGCAAAATTTACTAAAAAAACAAGGAGTATCAGCTTTTGCCTTAGAAGCCTTACCTAGAAATACAAGAGCACAGTCCATGGATGTTTTATCATCTCAGGCAAATATTGCAGGGTACAAAGCGGTAATACTTGCCGCTGATTACTATAAAAAATTTATGCCTATGTTGATGACCGCAGCGGGTACTGTCAAGGCAGCTAAAGTAATAGTTTTAGGCGCAGGTGTTGCAGGGCTTCAAGCAGTTGCAACAGCTAAAAGGCTAGGCGCAGTTGTTGAAGCCTCTGATGTCAGACCATCAGTGCAGGAACAAATTGAATCCTTAGGAGGTAAATTTATAGAGGTGCCTTTTGAAACAGAAGAAGAAAAAGAATGCGCAATCGGTCAAGGGGGTTACGCAAAACCAATGCCTAAATCGTGGTTAACAAGACAATCAAAAATAGTGGCTGAGAAAGCTATTTCAGCAGATATTATTATCACTTCTGCTTTAATTCCTGGTAAATCACCTCCACAACTTCTATCTGAAGAAACAGTAAAGAAAATGAAATTTGGATCGGTGATAGTTGATATGGCGGCAGGTAGCGGTTCTGATGGATCTGGTAACTGTCCATTAACACAGAATAACAAAGTTTGTCAGGTGGAAAACGTCACCATAATTGGTTTTAATAATTTACCAAGCATGTTGAGTACGGATGCCTCTGCCTTATATTCTAGAAATATCTTAGAATTTACAAAATTACTAATCAATGAATCGGGGCAATTATATATAAACGAGAATGACGAATTGGTGACAGAAACATTAATATCGAAAAATAATAAAAAGGGATAAAGATGACGGATTTATTAACAGTTCAAAACATAACTATATTTGTTCTAGCAATATTTGTTGGATATCACGTTGTCTGGAACGTAACTTCAGCACTACATACACCTCTCATGTCAGTGACAAATGCAATTTCTGGGATAGTCATCGTAGGCGCGATATTACAAGTTGTTGAAATTAACGGAGAAATAATAACATTTAGCAGCATTTTAGGAGCTTTTGCTATATTTTTTGCAGCTATTAACATTTTTGGCGGGTTTTATGTTACTCAAAGGATGTTAGAGATGTTCAAGAAAAAAGAGAAAAAAGAGGAGGCTAAAAAATGAAAAATGAAGCATTTGCAATGATTAGTTACTTAATTGCGGCAATATTTTTTATATTGGCTTTGAGGGGACTGTCATCTCCAACTTCCTCAAGATTAGGAAACATATTTGGTATGGTGGGGATGGGGATAGCCATTATCACTACCTTAATGATTGGCACAAATTTAATTTCTTTATTAATAGCCGTACCTCTAATATCTGGAGCATTTATTGGAATTTACGTAGCTAAAAAAGTAGAGATGACCAAGATGCCAGAATTAGTAGCGTTAATGCATTCGTTTGTAGGTTTAGCCGCTGTGCTAATCGCGACAGCTGCAGTGCTCAATGTTTCAGAAATTCATTCGGTAGTTCAAAGGTTTGAATTATTCATTGGTGCATTCATCGGGGCAATTACATTTTCAGCATCTGTCATCGCTTTTGGAAAGCTGTCAGGAAAGTTTGGGGCAAATCCCTCCATATTTAAGGGCCAACATTTTCTTAATTTAGTATTAGCTATAATTATGGTTGGTGCGGGTGTAATATTCTTTCAAACAGAATCACTATTTGCATTCTTCGTCATGCTTTCAATTGCTTTAGTTTTGGGTGTTATGCTGATCATCCCAATTGGAGGCGCCGATATGCCAGTTGTGGTTTCAATGCTTAATAGCTATTCTGGTTGGGCAGCCGCTGGGATAGGCTTTACCTTAAATAATTCAGTTCTTATTATTGCAGGTGCGTGTGTCGGGTCTTCTGGTGCAATCCTCTCATACATTATGTGTAAAGCAATGAATCGCTCAATCATCTCAGTCATGCTGGGCGGGTTTGGGGGCGAGCAAAGCTCACTTCAAACGGATGATAAAGAAAGAAATGTTAAATCTGGTTCAGCAGACGATGTTTCATTTTTAATGTCAAATGCGGACTCGATTATTATAATTCCAGGTTATGGTTTGGCTGTGGCCAGAGCGCAACACGCACTTCAAGAGCTTACAGAAAAGCTAATTGAAAAAGGGGTATCAGTGAGATATGCGATTCATCCTGTAGCTGGAAGAATGCCAGGACATATGAATGTTCTATTAGCTGAGGCCGATGTGCCTTATGAACAGGTTGTTGAAATGGAGGATATTAATAGTGAATTTAGTCAAACCGATTTAGTTCTTGTTATCGGGGCAAATGATGTCGTCAATCCTGCTGCAAAAACACCTGGGAGTGCAATCTATGGCATGCCAATTCTAGAAGCAGACAAAGCAAAAATGATTATTGTTAATAAAAGATCTATGTCACCTGGTTATGCAGGTTTGGATAATGAGCTTTTTTATTCCGATAAGACAATGATGTTATTTGGAGATGCGAAGAAAGTAGTAGAAGATTTAGTAAAGCAGATATAAAAAAGGGCCTCAAAGGCCCTTTTAAAAGCTTACATGCTACATATCATCCACAGCGTCCTCTACATCTTCAACAACCTCTTCAACAACTTCTTCTGTGGCATCGATTGCTTGGTCAACTTCTGATTTCATATAATTATTGTATACATACCAACCGATGGCCCCAATAATTACTAATAAGATAATTTTCTTTAACATTTTAGACTCCTAAATAAATTTAAAATAATGAAGGTAGTAATTAATCACTAACAACATCATCAGGATTTAATTCTCCAGGATGTTCTTCATTGACAACTCCATCTAGGGCAGCAATTTCTTCATTTTGCATATAGTTTGTATAAACCATATAGCCACCTATAATAATAACGACTATGATGATAATATTTTTTAACATAATTAATCCTAATAAATATTAAATGTAAAAACATGTTAGCACATTATAATGAAGGAAAATATACGACAATTAAGCTATGTATGAGGCATTTGAACATTTAACTGATTTATATCTATCAGAATTTATTGTGGCAATTCTGATCATTTCAATCATTGTTGTTGTAATGTCTATTTTTCATATAGTTATGACACCAATTGATCGCAAGCCAGAAATTAGTAAAAAGATAAAGCCAACAAAAAAACCATCAAAAGAACCTAAAATAAAATATAGCAAAGAGTTTTTAAAAAGAGTGAAGGGGATTGATTTAGATTTGAAAGATCAAGATAAATAAATTGAATTTTATTTAAATTAGACTCTCTATCAGTTAAGTAGGCTAATCTTATTGCTTACCTGGCTTCATAAGCTTACTCCTCCCTTAGCTTGTGAAGCCTCTTTTAGGAATATTTACTTATCGAGAAAGTTTGTATTGCGAAGGACAATATGCCCTTGTCACTTCGGATGAACGTAATTTCAAATGCTTGATAGATTTTTCTTTTACTCTTTTCCGCCATAATTTGTAAGATGATTTTTTTAAATTAGACTGCATGAGGCGCATGAGTTTAGGCTCATCTAATCCGTAATTTTTTAAAATAGCCTCAAATGGTGTGCGATCTTCCCAAGCCATTTCAATTATGCGAGAAATATCTTCCTCAGAGAAATCGGAGTTAACTTTTGACATCTTTAATAAAGCGTTACGCTTAAATTGCTAAAACTAGCAATAAGCAATACGAGAGCAATAGACTTATTGCTATAGATATATGTATTAGATAAGCGATTAAAATATTCATAATTCAAATTATATGAGTATTTCAAATTTGTTATGTTATTGCGAATCATTATTATTTTCATTCATAAAAATAATATGACTTATTTTTTTGATCTTAAGTTCCATAAGGTTACCTTACCAAACATTGCAAAATTGAAAATTAAAATTGCACAGTAACCAACAAAAACATACATCCATAAATCATAGTAAATTTCGTAAGGATCTTTTGTAAGATTTTCCATAAAAAACTCAATATAAATAACGAGTCCAAGATAAACGGTGTTAAGAAGTGTAAAAAAATTTAATATTGCTTTACGGAAATTCATAACTTATCTTAATAAAATTAATTGAGAAATGGCGGATT